>ERZ761607.145-NODE-145-length-148114-cov-12.392877_pt1 | contig 148114 bp, 99 predicted proteins | sample MGYA00511164_ERZ761607 | MGnify/ENA primary metagenome ERZ761607 (study PRJEB28899, sample SAMN02445080) | bioreactor sludge metagenome | biome: EBPR sludge | place: Australia: Brisbane, Thorneside Wastewater Treatment Plant | collected 2011-06-22 ... | reverse complement strand
CGCCAGGGCAAGGAACTGAAGACGACGAAAGTGTTGAAGTTCTAAGCCAACGGACTAGCATAAACGAAGGGGCCCGCCGGAAACGGTGGGCCTTTTTGATGTAGATGAGAGATGTATGATTTTTGATGTATGATGTGGGATGTATGATGTGTGATGTATGATGTGGGATGTATGATGTGAGATATATGATGTTAGATGTGTGATTTGAATGGTTAGATTAATGAGTGAAAACAAATGTTGTTGGGTACATGGTCTCCCGACCCCGGAGGGATCGAATTAAAATGCCGAATCATTTTTCAATAGATGTGCGACCCCTTCGGGGTCGTATTAAAATGGGGAATCATTCTTCTATAAATGTGCGACCCCTCCGGGGTCGGGTAAAATTGCTGAATTAATTGCTATAGATATTTGACCCCTCCGGGGTCTAAAAATGGAAATGTCATGTTATGCAAATCATACATTTCGCATCAATCACACATTATCAATCACAAATCATTGATCATACATCATAAATCATTGATCATACATCACAAATCATTGATCATACATCACAAATCATACATCATACATCTAACATCATCCATCACACATCTCACATCGTTCAATTAAGCACCATTTTAAAGGATTTCAACTTATGCTTCATAAAACCCTTCATTCAATCCGAATACCCTTTCAGGGGCTTTGTTTTCAATCAAGTGGAATTCTGATGGGGAGAGGCCGGTAAATGTTTTATAATCTTTGCCCAGGTGCTGATGGTCGTAATAATCGCATGACAATGCAATGCTAAGCCAGTCAAGTGAAGGTTTAGAATTTTTTAACCTGAATGCTTTATCAAACCGGATGATCCGTTGATACAGTTTTGGATTGACGCCAGTGCGTTCTTTAAACAACCTGTCTAGCTGGCGAAAGCTAAGGCAGGATTCCCGGGCAAGCTGGTCAATGCAGAAATTCCGCTTTTGCTGGAGAAACCATTCACAGGCATCATCTATGGGTAACCGTTGTTTTTTATGTTGCCTGGTAAGTTTGCGTACAAACCGGTTGGCAACATCCAGCATACCAGGGTAATCTTTTGCATGCTGAAACTGTTCGTTTACAAATTTCAGTTCATTTGAAAAAACGGATGTGGCATCCTGGTATGTGTCATTGAAATAATGTGTGGGTATACCTGTCAGCCTGAATAGGGCGCCGGGATTGAAGATAATTTGAAAGACCAGGAAATTAGCGCCTATTTTCCGATTGGTGACCTCTGCATACTGGCCATACAATACCACCGGGATATCTTTAATAATTTTACCCGAATGCCAATGTTCAACCGTTTCCGTATCGAAGGGATAAAATGCCAGGCAATGTTCGGGCCTTGGCGGATAAGCTTTTGACGGAATATCCTGGCCTTTATCGAACCGAAAGTGAACGATCCTGTACAGTTGTACAAATTCCTGCAGATCCGGGGCCGGCCTGAAATCCTGTAAAAGCAATTGAAGAAAGTATTAAGGATATAATTTACGATTTTATTTACAATTGTAAAGGCGGACCTACCAGTTTCATTTGATGTTCAATATGAATACGATCGAGTTCGGCTTGTGATGGGGGTTCTTTGAATTGATTCATTTTAAGGAAAAACTCCTCCATTTTTCCGGCAGGCTGCAGAAAGTAAATCATTCGGCCAAAATCTGTCAGTTGAATCCATGTGTGTGGAATCCCACGGGGTAAGAAAATGGTATCACCTGGGGAAAGTTCATGAACTTGTTCGCCTACTACAAACCGGTATTTTCCGGCAATAACCATGAAGGTTTCATCCTGTTCGAAGTGGATATGCATTGGGGGCCCGATTTTGGCATGGCCTGTATAATCAAAAACGGATAATTGTCCACCGCTATCTTTAGCAGATATCTTCAAGTCGTTTGGATGCAGGCCCATGAATTTTATGTTATCGCCAAATCTTGATTGCCCTGCCTTCACCACAAATGGATCCTGGTTGTTTGATGGGGCATGGCTGAGGCTGAATTGGGAAAGTACGGGTAAGGTTAAAAACGACTGGCGGAGAAAGTGTTTGCGGTTCATAGTCTTTTATTTACTGTGAAGATGAAGAGATTTTAGGGTAGGGTATTGGTAAAATTCAGACATTTATTGACTAATGATCTCATTTGGATCAGGGGTAGGCGAATAGGCTGCAACCAATAAACTGCTTTGACTTTTCAATTGATCATATTGTAAAAGTGGGGGGATTAAAACCTTAGAGGTAATGTAAAATTGTCAATGATGACTCTATATAGATTTGATCCCTTCTGGCTCGTATGATTATGACAAATACAAATCAGGTTCGACCCCTTTGGGGTCGCGTTAGATTGCTTAATCTTTCTTCTATAGATCTTTGACCCCTTCGGGGTCGTAAAAAATGCTGATTAATTCTTCAAAAAATGTGCAACCACTTCAGGGTCGTGTTAACATGTCGAATCATTTTTCTATAGTTCTTTGACCCCTCTGGGGTCTAAAAATGATAATGTCATGTTATGCAAATCATACATTTCGCATTAATCATCCATCATATATCATATATCATCCATCATATATCATCCATCATATATCATCCATCATATATCATATATCATCCATCATATATCATACATCATATATCATCCATCCTAACCTAAAAAATTTGTACCTTCAAAATAAAAACCATGGGCACATTTGTTATTAAAAAAAGAACCAACGGGGAATTTCAATTTGACCTGAAAGCCGGTAATGGACAGATCATTTTAACCAGTGAGGGATACAACGCGAAATCGGGCTGTGAAAACGGCATTGAATCCGTACGCAAAAACGCTCATGATGATGCGAAGTTCGAACGCAAAACGTCGTCAAATGGAAAATTCTATTTCAATCTGAAAGCCACAAACGGACAAATCATTGGGAAAAGTGAAATGTATGAATCAGAAGCGAGCAGGGATAATGGCATTGAATCGGTTAAGAAGAATGCCCCTGATGCTAAGGTTGAAGACCAAACCGTTTAATGATATTGGCTGATACATGCAGGCACAAAAACCCGAAAGAATTGGATCATACAGAAATTGTCCGCGCGGGAATCACTGACCTGCAGGTTTTGCGGGATATAGGCATGCAAACATTCATCGAATCTTTCTCATCTCAAAATACAGAGGAGAATATGAGGATGTATCTCGGGGAAAAATTTTCTGATGAAAGCATGACGTTTGAGTTGTGTAACCCCGGCTCCCTTTTCTTCATCGCCAAAAACGATGGAAAGACCGTTGGTTACCTGAAATTGAACACAGGAAATGCGCAGACGGATATTGCAGACAAGCATACCATGGAAATTGAGCGCATTTATGTGTTGCAATCCATGCATGGTAAGAGGGTAGGGCATTCCTTATTGCAAACAGCCATTGATGAGGCGCAAAAAACCGGCGTTGAGTTTCTCTGGTTGGGTGTCTGGGAACATAATGAAAAAGCCATACAGTTTTACCGGAAACATGGGTTTGAACCATTCGGCACCCATGTATTCATGCTGGGGAACGATGCACAAACCGATTTGTTAATGAAACTCCACATATAAAAATGACGGCTTGATGGATGCAATTCTTGTGAACCTGTCAAACTAAATTATTTCAGCTTGCATCATTCAATTCAATCATCATGCAACCGGATATTCGCTTCTATTTAACATAAGATATCAACTAATCGTTACCGTTAGGTGCTGCATATATGCTTAAAAAATAAATGACTACTGCACACAAAAAATCCGGGGCATTTTGCTCCGGATTTTTTGTGAAGCTATGTTTCTGAAAGAAATAAGATGCAACTACCAGACATTTCGCGGACAGGTATCGCCATATTTATTGCCAATGGTAAACCCGATCATTATTTCATGGGTTCCGCGTGTAAATGTATTCAACCGGGACGTGATATAGTCATATGAATATCCTACCTGGAACAAATTCCCAACATTAAAGCCCGCGAGGGCTGTGGCGCCGTCTTTATGGCGATAACCGCCGCCGACCCAGATCAGATCCTGGTATTGCAGTTTCGCGTTCAGTTCCACCTGCATGGGTACGGGTTGAACATATTTCAACATGACAGAAGGTATGAGGTTAAAATTTTCACCCAGCAACATCCTATAGCCCGCCGTTGCAAAGAAATGCGGCACAGATTTTCCTTCAATCTGCTTGATTACGTTATTAGAGAAATCAATTTTTGATGGGGCAACCTGTAATGCGGAAATCCCCACAAAAAAATCGGAAGAATACAAATACAAGCCCGCGTTGATATCAAGCCTGGTGCGGTTCAGCAAACCATTGGTGAACACAGCCGGATCAACGCTGCTGTTATAGAATTGCAGTTTGTCGGCATTCAGGCTGATATTTGAAATGCCAATGCCGATACCGGCGGCCAGGTTCATGCGCGGCGATAATCCCATGTGGTACGCGTATGTACCCATAGCCGAAAAATTATTCAACGGGCCAGTACGGTCGTTGATGATTTGCAATCCCCATCCATGGTGCGGGCTCGACACCGTGTATTCTTCCCAATACTTACTGCCCCTGGGGTTTATGCCCGAAGGCTGAAATGAAGTGGCGGTTGTTTTCGTGTCTCCCTTACCGATAGGCCCGTGCACAGTCAGGTATGTAGTAACCGGGGCATCTAGCAAACCCACCCATTGCAACCTGTGGCTGGCTTTTACGTCTACATAATTTTCAATACCAGTCAGGGCAGGGTTTACGATATATTGATTCAATATATACTGTGTATAATGGGCCTTCTGTTGCGCAGCAACAGGTAGGCCCATTAAATGGACAGCGAGGTATGCAAACCATTTTTTCATAAGGTGCTTTCTTTTCACCCAGGCGCTTATTTTTCCAGGACTTTAAATTCTGTACGCCTGTTTTTCTGACGGCCTTCAGGGTTGTCTGTACCATCCGGGTTTTCGTTATCCGCAACAGGCATGCTCTCGCCAAATCCTTTCGCAGTCAGGCGGTCGCGGCTGATGCCTTTGCTGATGAGGTAATTGACTACAGACTGTGCCCTGGCATCAGATAAGCGCTGGTTGTATTCGTCGTCACCTTTGCTATCGGTGTGGGAGTTTAATTCAATTTTCAGGTCGGGGTTATCTTTTAACAGGATAACCAGTTTGTCAAGTGATGTGAAGGATGTTTTCTGCAGCTTCGCGCTATTGAAGTCATAGTACACGTTATCCACAGTTATGGTTTCTTCCGGTGTGGCCGGGATCAAGGTCAGGCATAGGTCCGGGCTGTTGAATTTTTCTTCTTCTTCATCCGCAGGCCCTGTAAAAGTCACACTGTTTTTAAAATAACCGCTATCGCTGGCACTCGCTTTCAAAGGCTGGTATTCTTCCATGGTAAATGAATATCGGCCGGAAGCATCAGTGGTTAATTCTGTTACAATTTTGTTATTGATGGTATCAAGTACCAGCACTTTCACGTTGGCCAAGGGCTGGCTGTTGTGGCATGCCAGCACCTGTCCGCTGATTTGCTTGATGGGTTTGGGTTTACTCAAGGAAAACAATTCAAGGCAGCAGGCTGCATCCCTGTCGGAACTGATGATGACATCTTCCAGGATATTGCGGGCAGGGCCCTTGCTGCTGAAATACAGGTCATCCTTCATGGAGTTCACCGGGTAACCGAAGTTTTTAGGTTCTGATAAACTCAGCATACTTCCTTTGGCATAATAGAAATCAAATCCACCCATACCCACACGCCCGTTGCTGCTGAATACAAAAGTACCGGAAGGGCTGTGATAGCTTGGAGCCTGTTCATCAAATGCGGTGTTGATTTTTTCGCCCATATTCAATGGCGCGCCCACATTCCCTTTGTCGTCAAGGGTCGACATCCAGAGGTCATATCCACCATATCCGCCGGAACGGTCGCTGGAGAATACCAGGTATTTGCCATCTGCAGTTACGAACGGTTGCTGCGTGTTGCTGCCTGGTGCATCGAGTTCAGTCACTAAAACGGGATCTGACCAACCCTTTTCAGTTTTGCTGCTCTTGTAAATGCCCGCGTTGCGTTTGCTGGCAGCGATATTCCAGCGTGTCAGGAAAATGGTATTCCCATCGGGGGTTACAGCAACCACGCCCTGTTGCATGTCTTTAGGCTGCGCGATGCTGACCACAGCAATATTGCTGGCCGTTTCATTGTTCATGTCGGCCTGGTAAATGCGGTTGTTCGTGTTTTTATTTTTATCATCACCCTGTGGGCGTGTAGACGTAAACCAGATGCTTTTTTCTCCAACCCATACTGGCGCATAACTACCGCCTTCCGCGTTCAGGCTGGCATTTTTCTCCAGCTTGTAGGCGCTTAAGGTTTTCCTGTTCATTTGCTGGCGGATGAATTGCAGGTTCGCGATCTCACGGTCAGCCGTAGACGAATATGTGTCTTTTTCTGAATAACCCTCTTTGAATGCCGCGAATTCAGCTGCAGCTTCATCATACTTACCCATAGCCCTCAGGGTGCTTGCATAATGAAAGCGCGCGAGGGGGAATGCGGACTTATCGAAATTGGCCGCTTGCTGGTAGTGCGGGGCTGCCTTATCGTGGTAATGCAGTTTCCTGTAGCTCTCAGCCAGGTTGTACACCACTTTCTCGCGGCTGTTGCTGTTGATCACCATTTTCTTGCTGGTGGCCGCGGTGGGGGAGTAAGGGTTAAACCCTCCCGATGATTTATTGGGCTTCTTGCCCGATAAAAACATTTCGTAATACTGTGCTGCGGAATAATAATCGCCGGATGCAAAATACTTGTCGGCAGCGGCCAGGTATTCATTGGGCTTAACGGCCTGTCCAAAACAATGGCTGACAATGACCGAACAAAGTATCAGGCAAATCTTTTTCATATCTATTGTATCGAAGGTTAAAGTAGTTGGTTTTTGTTTAGGTTATAAGCGCGGGCAAACAAATTCGATCTCCGGTGTTTTCACATTACGTTTGCCGGTGAATGAAACAGACACTTCAAAACTGTTACTGCCCTTCACCAGTTTGCCCAGGTCGGATGTATTGATGTCGTATGAAACGCCCAACACAAAACGTTTATGGCTGAAACCTACAAAAGGTGATATGGCATCATCAAAACGGTAATTGGCGCCGGCGAGGATATCCGTTTCCGTAGCTGCCTTGATCGAACCAAATACACCGAGCATGGTTTCCTGCGCGTTGCCCTGGCGCAGGTACAAAGCGTTTGGTGTTAAGGATAAGGTTTCATTCACTTTGATCCTCACGCCGCCATGAATGGTATGGCGCATCGGTAAAGTGGCATCGCCGGAACCGCTGAATTTATCTGTGGGTTTGGTTAGGTGCGATACCGCGTAACCAACATACATATTCGCTTTGCGGTTGCTGGTCGCGTCAAAATATAAAACACCGGCGCCCATATCGAAAGTGGATACATTGCGGTTGCTGAGGATATCAGCGGTTGGATTGTTTGGGTTGTACCCGGTAACAGGGTTCCACTGATCACCAAAAGTCAGTTTGGTGGCATCGAAGCGGCGTTGGATGACGCCTGCCTGCAAAGCCAGTACCACGCGGTGGTTTTCGGCTGGGCCAAAACGCACACCGGTAAATGCTACGTTTGCATACGCGGTGGTATACCTGTATCCGCCGTCACCGGCAGTCTGGTTAAGGATGCTGATGCCGTAGTTCATGTTATTATTAGATTGGAACTCGCCGGAAACACCCTGCGTGGAATAAGGCGAACTGATATTTCCCCATTGTGTACGGAAGACACCGGAAACCCTGTATTGCCCGTCGAACGCGCCGGTCAGTGCCGGGTTTGTCCAGGATGGATAAATATAATACTGGGTGAAATGCGGGTCAACCTGCGCGGATGCGTGTTGCAGGCTGCCGGAGCCTCCCCAAACAAGCGCCAACACAGAGATCATTTTTTTCATTGCACGTAGTTTCATTACTGTATATAATTAAATGTTAGCCTTACCGAATGATCGTTACCGAACCACTCAGCGGCTTGAATCCGTTTTTCAATTGAATGACATAATAATAAGTAGCCACCGGAAGCGGTTTGCCTTTGGTTGTTCCATCCCAAGGCGTACCATAACCGGTTGAAGTAAATACCAACTGTCCGTACCTGTTGAATACTTCCACCACAGCTCCGGTATAATCTGTCAGGTTATCAATCTGCCAGGTATCATTGATGCCATCGCCATTTGGTGAGAATACGTTCGGTATTTTCAACGGCCGTAAAATTTTTACGGTCAGCACATCGCTGGCAGTACAATTACCATTACCCGTTGCCGTTAGTGTGTAAGTTTCATCCTGCTCGGCACGGAGGGTTGGGCGCAGGGCCGTTGGATCCGATAAACCGGTGGCCGGCGACCACACAAAACTAACAGTCGTGGAATCGTTCACCGTTGGGTTGAAGCGAATGCTGGTACCCTGTGGCACAACAAATGAAGGGCCTGCATCCACAACGGGTTGCACAAATACCGTCATGGTATCGCGGAAAGGATCCGATATACAGGTTTCAGGATTAGTAACCACCAGTTCCACTACATATGTGCCGGGTTGCGCGTATGTTTTGGTTGGATTGATGTCTGTAGATGTGGTGCCGTCGCCGAATGTCCATTGCCTTGTGCTGATGCTGCTGTTTGGCGCGGTGCTGCGATCGGTAAAACTGTGCGCATTTCCGAAGCATACCTTATCCGGGCTTGCATCAAACAACGCAATGGGCTTATCAAAGAAAGCGTCGAACACCCTGACAGAATCATCGGTACATCCCGCTGCATTGCTTGCTGTAAGGGTTACCGTATATGTATTGATGGATGCATATACATGGCCGGGGCTAACCGCGGAGGAGCTGTTGCCGTCGCCGAAATTCCATTGATAGGACAACGCGCTGCCATCAGCCACCGTCGATGTATTGCTGAAATTCACCATACCATTGGGCATACACACCGAAGCAGGCATATCAAATCCTGCAACGGGAACCGCATGTACGGTGCTGCTTTGGCGCGCCGTGTCGCTCACACATCCCTGGTTGCTTACGGTAACCAGTGAAACCTGGTATGTGCCAAAATTGCTGTATGTGTAAGTATAGGTGTTGCCGTTATTCAGGGTATTGTTATTGCCATCGCCATAAATCCACTGCCATGACGTGATGCTGCCGGACGGGATGCTGGAGCTGTTTACAATCTGTGCCGATTGGCCCAGGCAAAGGTCCGGCGTAATGCTGAATACCGCTAACGGTTTCGGGTAAACGCGAATGGTTTGCGTGATGCTGGCCACACAGTTACCGGTAGACGTAAATGTATAAGTAATGGTATGTAAACCAGCGCCTGCAGTGGAAGGGCTGAAGTTTCCGGCTGCGTCAACACCCGGGCCGCTGTACACGCCTGTACCCGTTACGTTATTGGTAACGGTAGCTGTGGCAACCGATACGGTTCCTGCCACACTTTCGCATACCGCCGTTAATGCCGGGAAGCTCAAAGCAGGTGTTACGCTGAATGTTGCGTTGATGGTAGAGTCATCCACACAGCCATTGCTGTTGGTAACGGTAACGGTTACGTTATAATTTCCGGTATTGGTATAATTATGCGTTGGGTTCTGCAGGGTGGAAGTATTGTTCGCGCCGCTGGCAGGGTCGCCGAAATTCCAGGCATAGGTTTGACCTGCCGAAAGTGAACCATTGTACGTGAACTGGACTTGCCCGTTCGTTGGCAAACAAGCCACAGCCGGGAAGCTGAAGCTGGCATTTGGTTTGGCAAATACCCTGATGGTTTGCGTGATGCTGGCCACACAGTTGCCGGTAGATGTGAATGTGTATGTAATGGTATGCAAGCCCGCGCCTGCAGTGGAAGGGCTGAAGTTTCCGGCCGCGTCAACACCCGGGCCGCTGTATACACCGGTACCTGTTACGTTATTGGTAACGGTAGCTGTGGCAACCGATACGGTTCCTGTTACGCTTTCACAAACCGCGGTTAAAGCGGGGTAGCTCAATGCCGGTGTTACGCTGAATGTGGCGTTGATGGTAGAGTCATCCACACAGCCATTGCTGTTGGTAACGGTAACGGTTACGTTATAATTTCCGGTATTGGTATAATTATGCGTTGGGTTCTGCAGGGTGGAAGTATTGTTCGCGCCGCTGGCAGGGTCGCCGAAATTCCAGGCATAGGTTTGACCTGCCGAAAGTGAACCATTGTACGTGAACTGGACTTGCCCGTTCGTTGGCAAACAAGCCACAGCCGGGAAGCTGAAGCTGGCATTTGGTTTGGCATACACCAGGATGGTCTGTGTAATGGTTGATACGCAGTTGCCGGAACCGGTAAAGGTATATGTGATGGTATGAGTGCCTGCGCCTGCAGCGGAGGGACTGAAGTTTCCGGCCGCGTCTACACCCGGGCCGCTGTACACGCCAGTACCGGTGGCGCCGTTGGTGACGGTAGCTGTGGCAACTGAAACAGTTCCGGTTAAACTCTCACAAACTGCAGCCAGGGCAGGATAGCTCAATGCCGGAGTGATATTAAATGTATTTGTCAGCACCGAATCCCTGGTACAGCCATTAGCCGTTACCGTTAGTGTGATGGTGTAAGTGCCGGTGGTATAGTTATGTGTTGGGTTTGCAAGCGTTGATGTATTGGCCGCGCCGCTTCCGGGGTCGCCGAAATTCCAAGAATAAGTTTGTGCGGGTAATGCGGTGCCATCATAAGTGAATGACACATTCCCATTGGTGGGCAAACAGGCCGCGCTTACAATGCTGAATGACGGGTCCGGTGCAGGGTTTACCCGGATGGTTCGCGAAATGGAATCCACGCAGTTGGCGGTGGATGTATATACATACCAGATGGTATGTAATCCCGGGCCTGCAGCCGCCGGATTGAAATTGCCGGCCGCGTCTGTACCCGGCCCCTGGTATACACCGTTTCCGGGAACAGCGTTAGTTACACTGGCCGTGGCAACAGAAAGTGTTCCCTGGTTCTGGCAAACCGTAGCCAGCGCAGGGTAAGCCAATGCAGGCTTCAGGTTAAAGGTATTGGTCAGTACGGAATCCCTGGTACAGCCGTTAGCCGTTACCGTTAGTGTGATGGTATAGGTGCCCGTACTGTAATTATGAGTTGGATTGGCGAGTGTTGAAGTATTGGCCGCGCCGCTTCCGGGGTCGCCGAAATTCCAGGAATAGGTTTGTCCGGGCAATGCGGTGCCATCATAGGTAAATGCTACATTACCATTGATGGGCAAACAGGCCGCGTTGGCAATGGAGAATGATGGATCGGGTGCCGGGTTTACGCGTATGGTCTGCGATACGGAATCCCTGCAGTTGGCGGTTGTGGTGTACACATACCAGATGGTATGCAGGCCGGGGCCTGCCGTTGCCGGGTTGAAATTACCCGCTGCATCCGTACCCGGGCCCTGGTACACGCCGCTGCCCGGAACCGCATTGGTCACGGTGGCGGTGGCTACTGAAATGGGTGCCTGATTTTGACAAACCGTTGGCAATGCGGGGTATGAGAATACAGGCGCCAGGTTGAATGTGGCGTTCACGGTTGTGTCTTTCGAACATCCGTTGACGGTAGTAACCGTATAGGTAATGGTATAGCTGCCAAATGTGGGATACGCGTGCGTAGGGTTGGCAAGTGCAGATGTATTATTCGGTCCGCTGCCCGGGTCTCCGAAATTCCAGGCATGGCTGGCAATGGCCTGTCCGTCAGGCGCCGACGCGGTGCTGTTGAACTGTACCACACCCGTTGCCGGTAAACATCCTGCAGGATAGGTGAATGTGGTATAGGGCTGCGAATACACAGTAACCACCCTGCGTACTGTATCACCTAAACAAGATGCCCCAAGTCCGGCAGTATGCGATACGGTATAAGTTCCCGGGTTGGCATAGGTATGTGTAACGGGGTTGCCATTGACCGTAGGTGAGCCATCGCCAAAATCCCAATACGATACACTGATCGGCGTGGTACCCGTATAGGTGCTGTTATCCGTGAACGAGATGCTGGTGCCGGTGCATACCGCTGATGGGGTTGTGGTAAAATCAACCACCGGGGCGGCAGAGATGCCGATTGTTTTGGTGGTGTCGGCCACACAACCTTCAGCGGAAACAATGCTCAGGTTCACTGAAACGTTTCCGGTTGACGTAAATAATTGGGTGGTATTTTGTCCGCTTGCCGTAACCGGGCCTGGGAATGTCCATTGCCACTGGTTGATGTTGAAACCATTGCTCGAGACCGATTGGCCCTGGAACTGCACCGAATCAAGCACGCAGCCTGAATGGATAAAACTAAAATCGGCAACGGGTTTACCCCTCACTTCAATGATAAAATATAATTCTTCCGTGTTGTTACAGTTTTCCACGGATGGGTGCGTGGCCAGTAATGGTACACGGTGGAAACCGACATCTGTAAAAGTGTATGTGCCAGGCAATTCATATTTCAAATAAGGGATGCCATTCACCAACTGCGTACCTACAGGTGTAGGTGAGTTATCGGTAATATCCGTATTCGGGCTCAGGCCACCGGTCACCTGGCTGAGGCGCCAAACAATACGGCTGGGTGGAGTAGGGTAAGCCAGCAATGCCGATAATTTCATCGGCGTGTTGGTACAGGTAAATGGATGCGATGTGGTTGTGGTGCTTGTATCGCTTACATTAAATAAATTACCCACCGCGTTCAGGTTATTGATCAGCGTTCCGGCGTTATAGCCATAGCTTTCCACGGAACCTAACCCATAGGTGATCGCGGTAAAAGCGGAGTCGCTCACGGCCCTTGACTGGGCCTGCGCGGCAGACCATCTTTTCACCACCACCGAATAACCCGGCAGGTTGGGGTGCGCATATGTATGATCAAAGGTTGCCGAACCATCTATCCTCAACGAGGTAACACCATTGGTGGGAATGATGAGGGTCAGGTAATTTTGAGTGATATTTTCTTCCGTGTTGCGGTAAAAACCAATTTGTTTGATGCCCTGTTCAATCGGACTGATGTACATCATTTCTGGGTCGCCTACGCCGCCATTCAAGCATCCGCCACCGGTCAGGTATTGCGCCACCATGATTGGTTTATCGGCAACAATATAATCAGCGGTATTGCTTTCATATTGATAATAGCTGCTGTTGATCAGGCTGGCCAAAGGGATCTGCACGCCATTACGCGTTACTACGGTAGTTGGGTCTTTAACTGCGATCTTATACCTGTTCGTCATGAACGTACTCGCGTTTGTTGACGAAGATGTAGGCGCTGTTAAATAGCGTTTACCCCATGCCGTGAAAGGGAAGCATTGCTGGTTGTCGTTATCGCCGCCACCTGAACCGCAGGTTGCCGGGTTGGATGTACGGCTGCTTCCTGCAAATACGGCGATCTGGTTACACACTCCGGAAGCATTAGCCAGTGACCTGATTTTAGTGCCGGTCATTTCCGGTTTGGCGGAACCGGCTTCCGGACCTGCCATACATTGGTAAATCTGGCCCCTGTTTAGTGTTACGGTATAAGGCACGCCTGCTACATTGCCCGACCTTGTTGTAGCTGCGGGTGTAACTTCTATGACGGTATTATCTTCTTTGGCTATTACATATACCCATGAAAAGCAGTTAGCCGCATAGCTCTGGGTGCTGTTCAACGTAACATAGCTGTAACCCCAGGTTTCCACCGGCATCAGCATGGTGGCGCCGGAAGATGCGCTGCCGTAAATATGCGCGTATGCCACGATGGGTACATCACTGGTGATATGTATGCCCTTGTTGCTGAAAATGCCTTCGCCACCACAAGGTGTTCCCGGTGGTACAAAACTGCAGGGTAAAGAAATCAAACGGGCATCGTTTGCGCCGGCTTTAGGGATCAGGTCCGACGCGATGACTGTATTTGCAGGCACCACATAATTCCTCACCCAGGCCGTGCCCTCAATACGAATCGTCACATTCGCGGTTTGTTCGGCGCTAAGGTATATCACCATTTCCTGGCTATTGGTTTGGCCAGTCTCCATAAACTGGTGGTGGCCATATCCAACCCAGAAATCTACGCCCCTGTTGGATAAGTTTTGCGCCTGGCCTTTCCCGCTGAACAGGAGAAAGACCAGGAACAAAAATGATGATATGTGATGCTTTTGTATCATAGTGATTTGGAATATTGGATTATCGCACCAGGTTGATGGAACCTTTTTTCACAAGGGTTGATCCATCGCGTTGGGTGATCTGGCAAACATACATGTACACGCCGCTGGGTTGCGGTTTGCCTTTGTATTTGCCATCCCATCCGGTAGCCTGGTTAAAGCTTTCAAACACCTTCTCGCCCCACTGGTTGAATACGCTGAACCTCATGCTGGTGATGGTATAACCATACACGAGCAATACATCGTTCAGTCCATCACCGTTAGGCGTAAACGCGTTTGGTATGAAAATCTGGTCGGGCAGTGTCTTGCCTTCCACTGATGCCGATATGGATTGCTGGCAACTAACGGCTCCGGTTGCACGAACAATCAACGATACGGTCTGCAAGGGCAGCAAGCCTGTTACGGTATGCGTGAGGCCGCTTGCGCCGGATGATGGCGTAAGCCATGTTGCGCCATTGTCTGTTGATACTTCGTAAGTCAATGCGCCCGGTACTGCATCCCACTCGAACCTGATCAGGTCGGCGCCTACAGAATCAACCCTGGCCACTGTAGCCGCAAGGTCGGGGAGGATGCTCGCAGTTACACGCTTGCGTTCGCTGATACAACCCGCCGCGCTGGTGGCTTGTACCCAGAACTCAACCGTACCTGTTACGGATGGAACCGTGAAGCTGGTGCCGCTGGCCACTGCCGTACCGCCTGTCGCTGTGTTGAACCAGTCGTACGTGCTGCCCGGATCGGGGTTGAGTACTTCGAATGTAACAGGGTCGTTTCCGCACACCACCAGTGAATCTTCCACTACTTCCACAGCGGCTAAGGCATTCACCTGTATGGTGGCAGTAGTATCTCCGATACATCCATCCTGTGATACCAGGCTTAGGTTGACGGTGTACGTGCCCACTGTATTGTAACTGTGCGTCGTCGTTTGCCCGGTACCGTTATTGCTATCGCCGTAATCCCATGTGTAAGTTGTAATAGGGGACCCGCTGGAAGTAGAACCCGAGCCATTGAAAGTAACCGGTGCACCCAGGCACACATTGGATGGCGCGCTGATGATGGCTTCCGGTGCAGGCAAAACGCGTACAGAAAGGGTGATCTCTACGGAATTGTCGCAACCTTCGATGGTAGTGGTATCAACCACTTTGATCGGTATGATATATGTACCCGGTGCATTGAACACATAGTCTGACGGTACGGTGTACTTGTAGAACCAACGGCCATTGATAAACGAAGAATCAATAGCAACAGGGTTGTTCTGTGTTACATCCGTATTTGGCGTCAACGCGCTGATCGCGCTGAATTGCCATACCAATTGTTGTGGTTTGGCAGTGATCAGGATGTTAAAGCGGAATGGCGCTTCGGCACAGGTGTATTCAGATACCGTGCTGTTGCCCAGCGTGTTGGCAATACTTGGTTGCGCGTTCAGGTTTTTCACCAGTGTACCCGCGTTGTAACCATAGCTTTCCACACTTCCCAAACCATACGTGATGGCCGTGAAAGCAGAATCACTTTCAACAATATGCTGGCTGGCCGCGCCGCCCAGGTTCTGGCGTACGCAGGAATAACCAGGCAGGTAAGGATGGGCGAACACATCTGTGAACGTGCTGTTGCCATCAATGGTCAGGCTTGCCAAACCGGCTGTTGGGATCACGATGTTGACATAGTTTGCCGTGATCGCGCTTTCATTGGTATTATAGAATGCGGCTTTTTTAATGCCTTGTTCAATCGGGCTGATATAGATCATTTCAGGGTCGCCGTTACCGGTTGATGTTACACCCGGGCAGGAGTTGGCTCCTGTTGAAACCATGTACTGTGCTACCAGTACCGGCTTGTCGGCTTCTACATAAATGCTGCTGTTGGTGCCGCCTGTTCCGCTGGTTGTATTTACTTCATAATAATTTCCGGGAACCACCAGGCTGGCTGCCGGCAACAGTGTGCCATTGACAGAAACCGCGGTGCTTGGGTCTTTCACCATGATCCGGAAGATATTTGAATTGTACGTGGTATTCGATGTAGAGTTGGCCGTCGCGAAGCTCAGGTATTTGCGGCCCCATGCCTGTGATGGGAACACCTGCTGGATGAGGTTATCACCATTGGTGGTGTTACAAATCGCGGTACGGCTGCTTCCGGAGAATACGGCAATCGGGTAACAGTTGCCGCTCGCGTTAGCGATCGACTTGATGGTACTGCCCGACAAGTCGGAACCCGCGCCGCCTGTTTGCTGCGTGCCCATCACATTATATACCTCACCACGCATCAGGTACACCTGGAATGGTACACCTGCAGGGCGTCCGGCCCTGGTAGTTACGGTTGGTGTGATTTCAACCAATGTAGAATCACGGTCGGAGATGATGCTGAACCATGAGAATGATCCCGCGCCGCCGGTTGGATAATACTGGCGTGCGTTCAGCGAAATATATTCATAACCATACACACCTACCGGCATCAGCATCGACGCGCCAGAAGTGGCTCCGTCATAAATATGCGCGTAAGCTACAATGGGCACATCACTCGTGATGCTCACACCACGCTCAAACAAACCTTCATCCGTGATGCGTGCGTCATACAAACCTTGTTTCGGTATGATATCGCTCACACGTACGGTGTTGGCCGGGATGGCATAGGTGCGCTTCCAGTTGGTGCCGTTAACCTTAACCGTTACATTGGCAGAATCTTCCGCGCTCAGGTAAAGCCACATGTCCTGTCCGTTGGTGCTGAAACTGTAATGGTGGCCGTAAGGAACCCAGAACCTGGTACCACGGTTTGATGTATCGAGTACAGTGGTATAAGGGTTATCGAAAATCACGGAATCGCCTGCCAGGCCGGTGAAACGGTCAACATGTACGATGCCTGAATCGAATATAACATTAAAGTCAACATCGGTATAACTATCTGGTCCAACTTCCCACACATCCGAAGCATTGGTGCGTCCCATGCGGATCTGCGGTTCGCTTGGGATAAAGCCCCTCCATGGTTCAATATAGAATTGCTCCATCTTATACCTGTACGCGCCCTGTGCGGGTACTTCAAGGTCGTTGTAGAAGTACATCGACAACTGTCCTGTACTCAAACCGGTTGGCAATACACCGGAATAACGGCGAAGCGTAACCGAAGATGGAACAGGAGCGCCCGGATCATAAGTGATCTTGGCAACCGTGTCGGTACCATACATGAATGTCTGCGTGGTGCCCGGTGCCGGTGTGGCCGGAACAGGCGTCAGCACTGTGGGCTGTGATGTGGGCAGGAATTCGTACGCGCCCATATCAGGTACGCCATCCGTAAATGTGGTGGGCCTTGGGTTGTTGAAGAAGTCGTAATCGTTGCCGGCAATCTGTGTGCCGCGGCCATGGATGGCCCATACTTCCGGACTGGCCAGGTCGGGGAACAAAGTGCTGGTGCTGGCAAATGCCGGTTGATATACTATCGAGTACACGTCCCAGTTAGCAGCGTTGATCCATGCCTGCAGATCAGGATAGTTAACGGTGCCGAACCTGATCAGGTTCGCGCCATTTGTATAGAATGTATTGTAGTTACTGAAAATGAAATTGATATTGGTAACCTGCATCGCGAAACCACCGCCCTGGTTAGAGAAGATATTGTTCTGGATATTTACCGCCGGCAAAGTGCCTGATGTTTGCGCGAAATACGCGGCGGCGCTGGTGGTTGATGAGGTTGATGTACTCAGCACGGAGTTGTTATGGAAACGTACGCCACCGCCACCGGTCAGGTACGTGCCATAGGAAGTGGTTCCCGTGGTACTGATGCTGACTACGTTGTTCACCGTGTTGTTATTGGTGCTGGCAGTTTGATACAATCCATAGAGCGTGCTGGTATTACCTGATAAGGCTGTGATGGTATTTCCGGCAATGCGCCCGCGGTTGGTAGCCTGGGCATCGCAACCGGTGAAATACATACCGTATGTAGTACCTGCGGTAATGCCACTGATATCCACTTTGTTTCCGATGAACTGGTAAGCGGAGTCGGCACTGGTCGCGTAAATACCATAGGTTGTAGTATTGCGCGGGGCCGTCACATTTACGGTGTTTTTCGATACAATAATATTTCCGGTAAAGCCGGTATAGATGCCATAGAAATACGAGTTGTTCACCGTGTTGCTGTCAATCACATTATTAAATGTGTAGTTGCCTATACCGGTTCCCTCAAAATAAATACCGGCAGCGCCATTGGTGATGGTATTGCCTTTGATCACGTTTCCTTCGCCGCGCAGCAGGTCAGCGTAAATACCGGCAATGGTATTTGTGGTTACGGTGGATACCTGTGTATTGATGCGGCAGTTGAGGATGCTGTCGAATGAAGCGGTATTGGCCAGTTCAATCGCACGTCCATTCGTGCTGTTCAATGCCGTGATGGTCATGTTTTGATATGTGATATAGCTGGCGCTGTCGAGTTTCAATACATAGTTTGCCAATGTATTGGTAGCGTCAAAGTTTAACGTAACGGATGAAGGGTCGCCATTTGCACTGCGGAATGTGATGCGTACATTGGCCGATGTGCCGGGCACGCGTTTCATCCTTACTTGTTCTGTATAAGTGTCAGGTGCTACATCAAAGAACACTGGTCCGGTCACACCGCATTCCAGGGCAGCAACTGCCGCGTTGAATGAGGTGAAGTTGGTAGTTGATGGAGGTAATGTCCTGTTGATCGTGTACACGCCTGCAAGGAACAATGGGTTCAGTGTTACGGATGTGGTACCTGAAATGGATGTGTTGCCATTGCAGGTTACTTGTACGCGATAGAAGAAGTTGCCGCTGGCAAGGATGGTGGTATCCGGGAATAGGCGTGGGCCACCCAGCGCCGTCCATGGGCCTGCAGCCGAAGTAGCGAACTCCCACTGGTAGGTTTGTCCTGAACCGAGGGTGTACCCGCTCAAAGTCAGGTCAACCGGGTAATCCAGGCAGATACCGCTGGATGGTGTAGCCAATGCGCTGCCTGCTGCAGGAGGTGTGGTACATGGCGGTATCGCGAATTCATACGCGCCGATATCCGGCGTGGTATTGCTGCGTGGGTTGTTGAGGATATCATTGGAGATACCTACAAATGTACCCTTGTCATCCACTGCGGGAGATACCGGGGAGAAGTTGCCCGTACCCGGACTTGCATAAATGGGATCGAATGCAATGGAGTTCGCATCCTGTAATGTATTGGTCGTCCAGTCAGCCAGTGTTACATAGTTGGCGCCGGAGAAACCGGTGAACGCGTTGGTGCCGAGTACGCGGATATTGTTATAGTTTGATGTGATGCCATTCGACGCGAAGCTCAAACCAAATTTATTGCCTGTACCATTGCGTGAAATGGTGATCATATTATTCTTGATGTCAAGTCCGTCGAGTGTCAGTGTCTGGAAGATGCCATAAGTGACAGATGTACCGGCTTGTGTCTGGTCTTCCAAAACAATCGTATTATGATATACCAGCGCGAAATCAGAGCTGCTGTTGTAGATGCCATATTGTATGCCATCGCCATTTACATTATATACCAGGTTGTTCACGATGGTATTTTCTTCACCAGGCAATGCGTCCACTCCTGTGAAATACACACCCGCGAAAGCGGAAGTAGCAGTTGGGTTTCCACCGAATGGATTGTGGATGCGGTTGCTGGTGATATACAGGCTGCGGCTGATACCGGTAGCATAGATGCCATAGCAGGTAGTGACGGTACTACGGGTTGGCCTGCTGATATTGTTTCCTTCAATCAGCGTTTTATTGGTACCCGACATATAAATACCATAGAAATAGAAGTCCTGGATGGTATTGTTGATCGCTGCATTATTGAAGATGGGTTCCGCCGTTGTGCTGCCCACCAGGGTAATGCCATAGTATCCGCCCGTGATGGTATTGCTTTCGAAGCGGTTGCCATCGCAAATAGTATTGCCGGTGCCGGTGGCTGATGATTCGGAAGCGCTCACCACAATCCCCGCGAAGTTTGTAGAAGTGGCATCGGTGTTGCCAATGATGGTACAATTGCGGATAACATTACTGTCAGCATTGTTGATCAGGTGTACGCCGAAACCATAAGTACCCGCGCCGGTGCTGTTGATCACCAGGTTATCGAATATGAAGTGGTCTGCATTGCGCAGTTTGATCACGGCGCGCTCCAGGTTTTCATTTGAACTGAAAGCGATGGTATTGCCATTACCATTGAAAGTAACCGTATTGGTGGCGCTCATGTTATTGACAGATCCCAGGATCAGTTGCTCATTATATGGGCCTGTGCCAGCCACCACGTTGAAAATGATGGGACCGGCCACACCGCAAGCCAATGCCGCTTTCGCGTCGTTGAAGCTGTTGTAATTGGTGCCGCCGGTTGGTTGTGTTGAATTGATGGTGTAAGTGCCCTGCGGTAATGCCGGGTTCACGGTTAATAACACAGGGGTAGAGAACTGTGTATTGCCCGAGCAGGTAACTGCTACACGGTAATATAATGTTGTGGTTGAGATGATGGTGCTGTCTGGGTTGGTGAGCACGTTGCCCAGGTCGGTGTACGGACCGGCCAGTGTGGCTGAAAACTGCCACTGGTACGTTTGTCCAAGCCCAACGGAATTTCCTGTCAGGCTCAATGATACTGCTGTGTTTTCGCAGACGGTGGTTGGGTTAACAACGGCTGTTCCCGGAGTAGGGGGAACTGAACATCCGCTCGGCGTGAATTCATACGCGCCGGCATCGGGTGTTGTAGCGCTCCTTGCCGCACCGGTGATATCGTTAGTAATGCCCAGCGGCGCGCCAATATTATCAATTGATGCGTTGGTGGGGCGCAGGTTACCGGTGAGTACATCGGTAAAGAGCGGGTTGGTGGTGAAAGAGTTGGCATCATCGCCGGTAGCCGTCTGCCAACCGGATAAGGTTGGGATATTGGTGGCGTTGGCGAGGCCAATGAAATTATTTCCTGTTGGGGAATTGATGAAATAAACGTTATTGTCGGCGAAGATGTCGGAGGTAGCCGTGTTATACACGATACCAAATTTGTTGCCTGTACCACCGCGTGTGATGGCAACGATATTGTTGACAAAGCTCACACCTGCGGCCACAGTAGTTTGATAAAAACCGCGCGTCACCGCAGTGCCGCCATCGCCATCGAGCAAAATACTGTTATGGTAAATCAGTACATTATCGGATCCTGTGTTGTTGATACCATTTACTTCGCCCCCGCCATTGATATTGTAAATGCGGTTATTGACAATTTTATTTTCAAGCCCTGTCAGTGCGTCTACACCCGTTACAAAAATACCATTGAACAATGATGTGCTTGTTGGGTTGCCGCCAAATGGATTGGTGATGGTATTGCGTGTTACATTCACCAGTACATTCAGTCCGCTTAAATAAATACCCGCGAATGTTCCGGCGTTGGCACGGGTGGGCCGGCTCACCGTGTTGGAGTCAACCTGTGTGTTGAAGTTGCCATTTATATATATACCATAGAAATAAAAATCGCGGAGTGTGTTTCCAGTGATAATATTATCGCGGTTCGCTGCGGTATTACTGCCTACGCAGGTGATGCCATAATAACCGCCGTTGATTGTATTATTGGTGAATACGTTGCCATCGCAAAGCGCACTGCCGGTGGTGGTTGCTGATGTGTTGGATGAACTCACCACGATACCTGCATAGTTGGTGGACGTAAGCGCGGCGTCGTTGATGTTGATGGTGCAATTATTGACCGCGTTGCTGTCGGCATCATTGATCAGGTGTACACCAAAACCAAATTCTGTAGTGGTTGACCCGAGAGGCGCGATCACGAGGTTGTTGAATTTAATATGGTCGGCGCCGTTCAGTTTGATCACGGCGCGTTCGTTGGTATTGGTGGCAAGGAAAGAAATCGTCCGTCCGTTACCGTTAAATGTCACCGTATTTGTGGCGGATGCGCCGGGCACGGGGGTCATGATCAGTTGTTCGTTATACGGGCCGCTCGCGGGATCAACATTGAAAATTACAGGGCCGTTGATGCCGCATTTAATATAATCGTACGCGTCGTTAAAATCATTGAAGTTGGTACCGCCGGTAGGTAAAGCGCTGTTGATCGTGAATGTGCCGGAAACCGCGTTGGGCGTGGTGATCAACTGGCTGTTAGACGTAACGGATGCGCCGCAGGTAACAATACAACGGTAATAGTTAGACGAAGTTTGACTGGTGGTGAGTGTAGCGCTGGTTGCACCGGGGATATCTGTCCAAACTATGTTGTCTGTTGAAATCTGCCACTGGTACGTTTGACCTGTACCACCTGTGCCGCCGCTCAGGCTCAATGTAAACGGTACGCCCAGGCAAGCGGTCAGGGCTGTGCTGCTTACTGTACCGGTAGTTGGCGGGTTGGTACATGGGCCTGCAGGTTCAAATTTCACAAACCCGGTAAAATAACGCGGGGTAAGGGTCAGGGAAGTTCCAGTCCCGGAATAACCCACATTCACGCCGGCAATTTGCGCATCGCCGCCGAGGAGGGTTACGCCACCATCGGTAAATGAATTGGGCGTAATGGCCGAGCCTGTACCGCTATAACGGGTATTGCCCGGGCCGGTGTTGCGGAGCGCGAACCGGTATTGGGTACCGGCCGGTATGGTAAAGCTCAGGCCGGTAAAGTTTAAAGAGGTGATGCCGGTTGCAGCAACAGTGGTGGCTCCGGATGTGGCTACTAAGGTCCATGGTGCAGCCGTAACATCGGTGGATGTGCCGGAGAGCGCCGTTGCGGTGAAATACAGTTGCCAGATGGATCCATTTTCAGTGGTTGTGCACCAGTTTCCAATCTCGGTGAGGTTCACCGGGAAGGGGTTGGTATTGTTCAGCACGAAAGTGATGTTGGATGGTCCGCCCAGTGAGTTGCCACCATTATACGGGGGGTTGGGCAGGGTGGTAATGGTGGTTTGTGCCTGGAGCTTGCCAACAGCAAAAAAACTGAGTAAGAAACTGAAGGATAAGACACACAAAAAGGCGGATGAGTAGCGATTTCTCATTTCGTCGTGTTTATGAATGATAATTTAAACCTAAAATAAGGGCTGTGATTGCATAGGATGATTGCAAAGCTTCAATGGGGGACGGGCTTACAATAGGGTACAGGAGCAAGCAAATACTTTCATTACAGCTATTCTTCCCATTATTCAGGAAGCATAGTTTGATATTCAGTTGGGTGGGGGATTTAAATACTGCGGGTAAAGTTAATTTACAATTCATTAACAAACAACTATTTTGACCCGCCTCAAACCTAAAAAATGACAGACGGCTGACAGACGCCAACTGCTGCCTGACCCATTAGAAAAATAAAAATATTTCATGCCCCGGGGTGAGGGGCCAAATAATAAAAATCTATGCACATTTTGGGGTATTGGCAACGTTTTTTCAAATGGTAAAATGTTTATATGCAACAAGTTATTTTTCTAAAAAATGAAATTTTTTTGCCGCTGGTACAGAAATAACATTAAATTCACATTCACAATCCAGCCACTCCGGTAAAACCAATCACGTCCCCCCAAGGAAAATTTTAAAGAAAAAACAAGGCATTAATTTCATACGCTTATGAAATGATTGATCTCTATTTCTTAAGCGTGGCTGGAAGAATGAATCTATGAATAACATTTACAAAACTGTCATCAAATACAGAGAGGATAAGGGTTCGCGTAAAAATAGTGTAACCCGCACCGTTAGTAACAGGGCGCGCTCGCCCTTTCTTCGTTTATCCTATACCGTTAGTGATTTTTTCGCGCAAATTTTCATGCAACTTTCTTCTATACCTAAAACACAGTTACACATGCAGACGATCAACCCAAACACACAGCAAGTCCGTTGCCAACAGGCCGGCGCTGCCAACAGGTTGAATGCCACATGGCGCTTTTTCAGCGTGATGTTTATGGCATTCTTATTCCTGGTAGCAGGCGCAGGGCAGGTACAGGCGCAAACGACTTTGATTTCACCGACGGGTGAAGGTGGCTTCGAAAACGGGCCCACCCTGGCGGCTAACAACTGGCTCGACAACAGCGGGGCACAAACCAACAAATGGTTTGCCGGTTCCGTTGCTGTGTCATCAGCCGGTTCAAACAGCGCCTACATTTCATCCAGCCCTACCGGCGCTACGTATGATTACAATATAAACGCGGCATCGGTGGTTGCCATTTACAGGGATTTCACGGTCCCTGCCGGTGAAACGAAAGTGACGATCAGCTTCAAATGGAAGTCGGCCGGAGAATCATGCTGTGATTACCTGCGTGTATGGTTAACGCCTACTACATTTACCCCAACCGCCGGCACACAAACAGCCAGTGGTTCTGGTAATGTACAATTGGGTGGCAACCTGAATAACAATACTACCTATCAAACTTTTACCAATGTACAAAGCCTGGTGCCAGGCCAATCGTACAGGTTGATTTTTGAATGGAGGAACGATGGCTCACTCGGGCCCTCACCCGCAGCATCGGTAGATGAGGTTTCCGTTGTTTCGGCTGTCCCTCAACCGGCTAATGCTGCCCCTATCAATTTTTCGGCGACAGCGGTTACCCAAACCGGTTTTACCATCAACTGGGAGGATAATTCAACCAATGAAACTGCGTTCAGGGTGTACAGGTCAACAGATAATATAACCTTTACGCAACAGGGTTCTGATATTGCCAGTACATCAACAGCAACTACTGGTACAGCATATAACTTAGCCCAAACAGGGTTGGTTCCAGGTGTAACATATTTTTACAGGATAGCGGCCGTATTTGATCTTGAGTCTGCTTTCCTCACCGGTTCGCAGGCTACCAACGCACCCGGCAATATCGTTTCAACAGGTGTTGGCGGTAACTGGAGCGTAGGCGCTACTTGGGTAGGCGGCGTGGCCCCAACAGCCACTGATAATGTAACCATCGCCGACGGCGCTACGGTTACGATTGATAATACCACCCCGGTTTGTTTAAACTTGACTGTGGGACAGGGCACCAGCGGCATATTGCAGTATATTGGCGGAGCCACAGCGGGAACGCTGATTGTTTATGGAGATGTTACTGTTTCTACAGGTGCAACTTTCACTTCAAATACAGGTACAGGTACCAAGGCCCTTCGCTTAGGTGGACCTCTAAATACAAGTCCATATACCAGCAATCTGACTGTTAATGGTACATTCCAAATGAATGCAACAGCAACAGCATTTGTTAGCACTTCATTCTTTGGTAACCAAAACGGAACGGTTTCCGGAACCGGCAGCATCAATTTTGGCCCAATTACAGTGAGTAAAGGCACAACGGCCACCGGCGCCATCCAGGATGTAACGGCTGTGATCACACAAACTGCACCAACCGCATCGGGCAACAGGTTGACCATCACCAATGGTACCTTCAGATTGTCGAGCGCATCAACATTAACACCATATTTTGCCGGTCAAACCATTTGTGCTTCCACCGGCCGCCTCTGGCTGAACAACAGCGGGGCTTCCATACAATGCGTTGGTACAGGTACCACCACAGGCGCTGGCGCCCCAACGGTCACCGGTATCCTGAAAATTGATGCAGGTACTTTTGGATATGGTTCGGGTAATAATACATTGACTTTCTCATCCGGATCTGGTATATTAGATATGACAGGCGGTACCTTGAATCATTTTGGTGGAGTAAATTTCCCATCTTCTGCTGGTACCCAGTTCAATATGAGCGGGGGTAATATTAATGTAGATGTGCAGGCGGGCAATAGTACAACCACCACTGCATTCTCAATAGGTGCTTCTACAACAGTAAACTGGTCTGGTGGTAACATTACCATCATCGACCCGGCTGCAAGCTCAGGTAATACGGCATGGTCTGCCACTTCAGGTGGTACGAAAAGCATTACCGGCGGTACCCTGCGTATTGGCGATGGAACTTCCACCACTTCAGGTGGTACATTATCCAATACTTCAGGTTTTGGTATCACGAGCGGTATGCCCATCTGGGACCTGGTGATTGATAACCGTACGGATGCGAATACATCCCGTATGGCCAGGATCACCGGTCAAACAAACGTATTGAATTCTATTACCATTAATCCTAACGCATACTTATTTACGGGAACCGGTACCGCTTCCAACACCATCATCTTTACCGGTGCTACGCTTACCAATAATGGTACGCTGGCAGGTACAGAGCCTGGAGGTACACAATCCATCGGTACCATTCAGTATGGTAACGGTGCAACAGGCGCCCAGTCTATTGCGGGTTCCGGTTCGTTTGTGAACCTTGGTTCTGTATCGGTAAATAATAATGGAGGCTTAACCCTCAACCAGGTTAACCAGTTGAATGCTGTACGCGTAAATGTATTTGATACAGGTAACGTGGTTAATTCAGCCAAACTGACCCTGGGCCTGGGTGGAACAAGTTCATCTTTTGTACAATTCGGTCAAGCATCAGGTACTGCAGCAGTCGGTACATTTGATGTGGCGCCTACCTTTAACCTGGGCAGCGGTGGACTTTCCATCATCTACTCACAGGAAGGCGCTGCGCGTACTTCCGGGGTTGAAATACCAGTAAGCCGCACATTGCAAGGGGTGACCATTAACAATACCAACGGTGTTACCCTTTCTGGCGGGGCAGCTTCTACAGCCGCCCTGACATTGACAGCAGGTAACCTGAACACCAGCAGTGCCAACCTGTTAACTGTTACCGGTACTACAACCGGTGCCATCACAGGCGGTTCAGCCACTTCATTCGTGAATGGCCCGATAGCCCGTGCATTGCCGGCCAGCCTGATAATCGGTTCTACCTATAATTTCCCGACAGGTAAATCGGGTTATAATAACTTCCAACTGGTTAACCCCACCACCAATGCAGGTGGTACCGTTACTGTTCAGGCCGAAGTATTCGACGGCAACAGTGGCGGCACTCCCGGCAACCTGATGGGATCAATCAATACCAGTCGCTATTGGGCAGCTTCCATCACCGATGGAGGCGCCAACTTCACCAATACCCTTGTTCGCTTGAACGATACCAGGGGTACGCAGGATGCGATTGCCGCATCAGCCACACAAAACGGCGCGTACGACCAACAGGGTGGGGTGGTAGCTACACTGGCTACAAATTTTATAACCACAACTGCACCTGAATTGACCAACCTGCCCGGTTTCTTCCTCATGGGTAACCTGGCAGCGGCATCCCTGAGCAACCTGGCCATCACGCCTTCAGGCAACCAGTGTACCAATGTGGCCCGTACCGTAACGGTAACGGCTACACCGGGCGGAGCGCCTGTTGCAACCGTGGTGATCAACTACCAGGTAGACGGCGGCGCCAACCAACAGGTATCCATGACCAATATAGGTGGTAACGACTGGCAGGGAACCATCCCAACAGTTACGCCTGCCAATGGTACGGTAACCTGGAGCGTTCAGGCTACAGATAATAACAGCCTGCAGTCAAACATTAGCGGTACATCATACCAGGATGAACCTTTGTTTAGTGTTAGCGTTTCTGCAGCAGCCTCGCCATCAACGGTTTGTTCGGGCAGCCCAAGTGAATTAACTGCAACTGTTACACAACCATCCGTTAATGTTACTTTGGGTGCCGGCGCCACAACCGCAACCTCTTATGATGGTATATTCTACCATTTGTTTGGTGGTAATAAATCACAGTTCCTGGTAAGGGCTTCAGAATTAACAGCCCTGGGACTGACCGCGGGTAATATCACTTCACTGGGTATCAATATAGCATCCGGTACAGGTACATACAATGGTTTTAGTGTACAGATCGGGCACACTACCCAAACTGTAATGAACAGCACATTAATTTCATCCGGTCTGTCTGAAGTGTTTAGCTCGCCCAGTTACTCACCAAGCACGGGTGTAAATACATTCAACTTTACATCTCCTTTCAATTGGAATGGTACGGATAATGTTGTGATCCAATTCTGCTGGAGCAATAATAACGGAGGTGGTACCAGCAACTATGCAAGGATTGATGCTACGCCATTTGTATCATGCAGTTATTACCGTGCAGACAATCAGGCGCCTGCTGTACTTTGTGCTAATAATACAGCAACATCTACAACCTCAAACAGGCCACAGTTTATATTCGGAAAGCCTGGTATGCAGTTTAGTTATGCCTGGAGCGATGGAACCAATAACGTAGGTTCTACCAACCCGGTTACTGTTAACCCAACATCAAATACCAACTATACAGTAACCATTACTGAATCTGTAACCGGTTGTACCAAAACATCCGATCCTATAACAGTAACAACTTTACCATTACCGACAGCGCCCATTACTGCTCCTTCATCACAGTGCGGTGTGGGTGTGCCAACTTGCTTTGCGGTAGGCGCGGCTAATGGTAATTATCGTTGGTACCTGACACCAACCGGCGGCACGGCCATTCCGGGTGAAGTGAACGGAACCTTGTCATCGTATAGCATCAGTTCAACCACTACTTTCTATGTTGCCATTACAGATGGCACCTGCGAAAGCCAGCGTACTGCTGTAGTTGCGAGCGTATCTGAACCTGATGCCGTACAAGCACTGGTAGATGACAACACGCCTTGTTTGAATACGGCAATTTCTTTGTCTGCACAGCAAACAGGTTCTAACCAGTCTTATACGTATACCTGGACTGCTTCTCCGGAAGCCGGAAGCGGCATCCTCAACAGTTCTGCTCCTGTGGGCAACCCGGTGAGCGTAACGCCGACCGCAGTGGGAACCTATATTTATACAGTTACTGCGGTGGATGGAGCTTGTACAGCTAGTTCCACGGTATCTGTAACCGTTCAGGCATTGCCGGCCATTGCCCAGGTGACAGCCACACCGGGTACGGTATGTGCCGGTGCTCCGGTAACACTGGCGGGAACAAACCCTGTATCCAGCGCTACGGCATTGAGCCAGCCATTTGAGTCATTCCCTGTAGCCAATTTCACTACCACCGGATCAGGCGTTACATGGACTGGTTCAACCACATACTATAATCAAGGCTCTGCCGCTGCCTTTGCCACATATGCAGCAGACGCAAATGGGGCATTGGCCATGAATAGCGGTATCAACCTGGTTGGATTGTTGAATCCAAAATTGAAATTCGCCCAGATCGTGGCAACTGAAAATGATTACGATGTTGCCCGCATTGAATATTCTACAAATGGTGGAACAACTTGGCAAGGCATCCCTGCCACTGCTTACCAGGGCAGCGGCGTTATCCCGGGTTTTGTTAGTCCAAATATTGCTTTCCAAACCAATAGCTACCCTGAGTGGTCAGCACAGTTTACGTCTTCATCTTCCACATACCCGGCAGGCCCGGCCACCGCATTGTGGAAGCAGGAAACGATTGACCTTTCAGCGTTCAGCAGCGCATCTGATTTCCGCATCCGCTTTGCCATGACTTCTGATGGAAGCGTGCAGTATGCAGGATGGGCATTGGATGATGTGCGCATCGAATATGATTCGCCCATCAGCCTGAACTGGTCATGGGATAATGGAGCAGGAAGCGGAATTTCCGTAACTGTTAACCCATTAACCACCACTACTTATACTGCAACGGCTACTGACCCAGCTACTGGATGTTCAGCTACCAGCAGTGTAACCGTTACCGTGAACCCGATTCCGGCTGATCCAACAACTACCAGCTCTGAACAGTGCGGTGCCGTGATTCCTACAGCCTCCGTATCGTCGAACTCCGGTGAACCAACACCAATCTTTAACTGGTACGACGCGCCAACTGCTGGTAACCTCCTGCAATCTGATGTTTCTGCAACCTATTTGCAGGTAGTATCAACCACCACTACTTTCTATGTGTCTGAAATCACAGGCGCGGGTTGTGAAAGTGGTCGTGTAGCCGTAACCGTTACTGTACAGGATCCGGATGTATTGACGGTGACTTCATCATCAACAAACAATGTATGTTTGGGTGCAAGTTTTGATTTGTCATCTTCATACACTCCTGATTTCAATACATTCGCGACATTCGACCTCACTGCGACAGGCGGAGCAAACAGCGGTGTAACAGGTACTGTTTCCCTGGTACCTAATGCTACAGGTTCTGACCCGTACACGGTAACGCCATCAGCTCCTGGTTCATACACATATACCATCACAGCTTTCGATCCGGATAAGGGTTGTACCTCTATCGGTACCTTCACTGTAACTGTGAATGCCCTGCCGGTAATTACATCTGTGTCTGGTACACCAACAACCGTTTGTGCCGGCGAACCTGTAAACCTGAGCGCTGTGATCAATGGCGAGGTTACCGGTACGGCCGCACTGGGTGCAGGCGCCATCAGCTCTTCATCTGTAAACAGCAGCTTCTTCCCAGGATTCTGGGGTGGCGCTAAAACGCAATACATCATCCGCGCGTCTGAACTGACCGCTGCCGGTGTACTGCCTGGCGCGATCACGTCACTGGCTTACGAAGTTGTTACAGTCGGACAAACCTACCAGGGCTTTGCCGTATCTATTGGCCATACTACACAAACCACAGCGCCTAATCCATTCATTTCAACCGGATTGACACAGGTGTACCGTGGAACACTGGCGGATGATGGATATCTCCCTGTTGTGGGTGTGAACACCCTGGCATTTGGAACTGGTGCCGGTTCAGCTTCATCATTTGTTTGGGATGGAACTTCAAACATCGTAATTAATATTTGCTGGAGCAGGGTGCCATCAGCATCTACTGCATCAGCGACCACGATGAAAGTGGATAATACCGGCTTCACATCAAGCTGCTACCGTCAGCGCGATAACCTGACTCCTGCCGCTATGTGCGCGGAAACAACGCCAAGCACAACAACAAGTGCAGAACGCCCACGCTTTATCATTGGCGGTCAAGTAATAGGTAATATCGCTTCTAACTACACATGGGAGTGGAACCCAGGTGCGGTCTCCGGTTTCAATGTAACCGTGAACCCCACCACTACAACTGCCTATACAGCAACTGTAACAGACGGCAATGGCTGCTCTGCTACATCTGCACCGGTGAACATCACCGTGAATCCTTTGCCTGCTGCACCTGTAACCAACGACCCTGTGGTTCGTTGCGGACCTGGTGTGGTGAACCTGACCGCTACAGGTGGTGCGGGTACCCTGAACTGGTATAATGTACCAACAGGAGGCACTTCCCTGCAAACAGGCGGCGCTTATTCACCAACAGTTACCAGCAGCACTGTCTTCTATGTATCTGAAACATCAGCCGAAGGTTGTGAAGGCCCACGCTCTGCCGTAAATGTAACGGTGAATGCCGCTCCTAACTTAGCAATCAATGCTATTGGATCAACTACATTCTGCGAAGGTGGTTCAGTAGTCCTTGACGCATCTTCAACCAGCGACCCGTCTTATATTAACTTTAGCTGGTCGCCTGCTACAGGTTTGAGTTCAACCAACACTGCCGTGGTCAATGCTAACCCACCAGCCGGTACATACATTTATACTGTAACTGCCGATGATGGAATCTCAGGCCCTGCAGGATGTTCTAATACTGCAATCGTAACAGTAACAGTAAACCCGAACCCGGTTATTACTTCAGCTACCGCCAACCCTGCCAATATTTGTATAGGTGGCAGCAGCGCACTGGTGGCAACATCTATTCCTTCAGCCCCCGGCACAGCAGCTTTGGGTGCAGGCGGAACCAATTCTTCTTCAACCAACGCCAGCTTCTTCCCAGGCGGATGGGGCGGTGCTAAAACACAATACATCATCCGCGCCAGCGAACTGAGCGCACTTGGTTTTGTAGCTGGTCCAATTACTTCACTTGGTTATGAAGTGACTGTAGTTGGCCAAACCTACCAGGGTTTTGCCGTATCACTTGGCCATACCACACAAACAACCGCAACAACAACGTTCATCAGTTCCGGATTAACACAGGTTTACCGTGGTACGCTGACTGATGACGGTTACCTGCCAGTAGTTGGTGTGAATACCCTGGCATTTGGTACCGGTGCAGGTTCATCTTCATCTTTTGTATGGGATGGAACTTCCAACATTGTTGTGAACATTTGCTGGAGCAGGGTGCCTGCTGCAAGCACGTCCACTTCAACTACTATGAAAGTGGATAACCCGGGCTTCACATCTACCTGCTACCGTCAGCGTGATAACCTGACTCCTGCTGCGATGTGTGCAGAAACATCCGCGCTCTCTACCGGTTCACTGCGCCCACGATTCATTATTGGAGGTATACTGGGAACAGATATCACCAATACCTTGAACTGGATATGGAACCCGGGCGGTCTGATTGGCGCGAACCAATCTGTAGCTCCAACCAGTACTACTTCTTACACGGTTACAGCTACCAATGGATTTGGATGTTCAACCACTTCCGCCCCGGTAACTGTAAATGTGGTTCCTGTGGCTGCTAACGCTACGGCTACACCATCAACACCGGTTTGTGCCGGATCAAGTGTGGCCCTGGCCGCCAATGGTACAGGCGGTGAGCCGCTGAGCTACTCATGGAGCGATGGCACTACCGTAGTAGGCGCAACCGCAACATTGAACGTAAACCCAACCGTAACTACTACTTATACCGTAACAGTAACCGATGTGTGCGGTAACCCAACCACATCTTCTGTAACCGTAACGGTTAACCCGCTGCCAACTGTGACTGTGACGCCAACTTCGGCTAATTTCTGCCATCCGGGTGGAACAGCAGTTACATTAACGGCTTCAGGCGCAGACACTTACACATGGGCTCCTGCTACCGGGTTATCCGCTACAACCGGTGCATCAGTTGATGCAACTCCTGCAGTAGGTACCACTTATACTGTAACCGGCACGGATGCCAACGGTTGTACAAATACAGCTACTGCGGTGATCTCTGTTTCTCAGAACCTCACCAATGTTGCTGCAACCGCTACGGCTAACCCGATTTGTGAGGGATCTACCCTCAACCTGGCAGCCAACCATGATCCGCTGATTGGTTATAGCATGAATGCAAATAGTGGCGTAGCATTCATTGATATCAGCACTACAGGTACAGCCGTTACCGGTACCCTGGGTGATGACAGTGAACATAACATCACATTCCCTTCATTCACATTTAACAATGTGGCTTATACCACAGCACGGGTTGGTAACAACGGCGCCATGGTATTTGGTGCAACTACTGGTGATGTGAACTTCTCTAATGCTGCATTCCCCAACAGCCAGCACACGGCAGGAAACGTATTCCTCGCTCCGTTCTGGGATGACCTCGACATCAACATCTCGGGTAACAGCATCAGGACACAAACCGTAGGTAATAAGTTCATCATCCAGTGGACGAACAAGGATCACAACTCCTTCACCACCGGTGCTGTAACCTTCCAGGTTCAGCTTGACCTGACGACCAGCGAAGTGCACTTTGTGTACCAGGATGTTATCTTCGGCAGCGCAACGTACGATGCCGGCGCATCAGCTACCGTTGGAATCCAATGGGCAAATGCTGCGGGAAGTTTTGTACAGTACTCTCATAACACCGCGAGCTTGTCGAACGGACAAAGCATCACGTTCACGCCAAGCACAGCTACCTATAGCTGGTCTGGCCCGAACGGCTTTATCTCAACCGACCGCAACCCGGTGATCAATAACGTAACAGCCGCAAACGCGGGTGTATACACAGTAAACATCCTCACTGCAGCCGGTTGCCCTGCAACTGCAAGCACTGCAGCCGTGGTGGTGAACGAGCGTCCTACCGGCGTATTGAGCGGAACAGATGTTGCTTATTGCGAAGGCTCTGTGTTGCCAACAACATTGAGTATCGCGGTAACAGGAACCGGCCCATGGAGCGGTACACTGTCTGATGGATCTACATTTAGTGGCTCTGTAAGCCCAATCACGGTCAACGTAACACCAAGTGTTACCACTACTTATACCATCGCTACTTTAACGGATGCCAATTGTGCATCTGTGGCCGGCGACCTGAGTGGTAGTGTAACCGTTACCGTTAACCCGCTGGCTACAACGCCTGTGGTGAACGTAACACAGCCTACCTGCGCCGTGGCAACCGGAACCCTGACCATCACATCACCTGTTGGCAGTGGTATCCTGTACAGCCTCGATGGTGGTCCGTTCCAGCCAACACCTGTATATAGTGGCGTAGCTCCGGGCCCACACACTGTGGATGTACAGAGCGCTGCAGGTTGCGGTTCTACCGGGGCTGCCAGCGTAACCGTGAACCCGCAGCCATTTATCCCGGCTCCGCCAACCGTTACGGGTATCGTGAATGTGTGCCCATACATTGGTACAGGTACACCAATCACATACACCGCTTCTGCTGCCGGCGCGACCAGCTATACCTGGACTGTTCCAAGCACAAACGTAACCATCGTATCAGGTCAGGGTACCAATACGCTTACGGTTACATTTGCTAATGGCTTTGCAGCTCAGGCCAGCAAACAAATCCGTGTCAGGGCCAACAGCATCTGCGGAAGCAGCGCCCAGACCATTTACTACCTGGCTGCTCAAAGCCCGGTTACACCAGGCACCATCACAGGCCCAACCAATGTGTGCTCATTCCTGGGTGGACCGGCTACAGCAACCTATACCATCAACAAGGCACAGGGTGCAGCCAGCTATATCTGGACTGCCCAGTCTGGCACAACGACGATTACCAGCGTAAACGGACCGGGTGAAAACGATACGACCATTACCGTATTGTTTGCTCCAGGCTTCACGACGAGTGCGATCACGGTACAGGCTGTGAACGATTGCGGTGTGAGCGGCGTACGCAGTATCACCGTAACAAGGGCCAACCCAAGCACGCCAAGCCTGATTGCAGGCCCAACCAATGTGTGCGAACACATCGCGCCAAATGGTACAGCAGCTACTTATACCGTGCCGCTGCAACCGGGTGTAACCACATACACATGGACGCTGCCTGCCGGCGCGCTGAACGTAACCGGACAGGGAACCAACACGATCAGCTTCATCTATCCTGCAGGCTACACCGGTGGCAACATCAGTGTGGAAGCCAGCAATGGTTGTGGCACGAGCCCTGTGGCCAGGACTTTGACTGTGTCAACGCTGAGCCCGGCTACGCCAAGTGTGATCGACGTGATCAATACACAGATCTGCCCGAACAGGGAGTACACGTACTCAATCGCATCGTTGCCAGCCAACGCTACGAGCGTACAGTGGACGGTACCTGCCGGTGCAACACTGGTAAGTGGCCAAGGTACAACCAGCATCACGGTAACGTATCCGTCCACAGCGATCGCCGGTACGGTGAGCGCGGTAGCGGTGAACAACTGCGGCACGAGCGTAGCGCGTAACGTGGAAGTGAAACTGCCAGCCTGCCCGGATCCTGAGTTCGCGAAGGGTGTACAGGTAACACCTGCACCTAAGCAGGTTGACCAGATGGAAGTGAGCGTGTTCCCGAACCCAAGCGTGAGCGACTTCAAGTTGCAGGTGCGCAGCAAATCGAACGAGATCATCCATGTTCGTGTACTGGATATGACCGGAAGGGAGTATAAGGTACACCAGATGATGTCGAACGAGACGCTGAGCCTGGGCTCAACGCTGAAGGCAGGGGCATATATCCTGGAAATCCGCCAGGGCAAGGAACTGAAGACGACGAAAGTGTTGAAGTTCTAAGCCAACGGACAAGCATAAACGAAGGGGCCCACCGGAAACGGTGGGCCTTTTTGATGTATGATGTATGATGTTAGATGTTAGATGTGTGATGTATGGTTGATGTTGTAAGATGTATGACGTTAGATGTGCGATGTGTGATTTGTGATTTGAATGGTTAGATTAATGAGTGAAAACAAATGTTGTTGTGTACATGGTCTCCCGACCCTTTCGGGGTCAAGAAAAAATAGCAGCATCGCGCATTGTAAAGCATAGGTCCCGCCACCATCATCAAACAATCAAACAATCATACGATCATACAATCATACAATCATACATCATACATCCTACATCCCATATCCCATATCATACATCATCCATCATACATCATACATCATACATCCCAGATCCCACATCCTACATCCCATATCCCATATCCCATATAATACATCATACATCATACATCATACATCATCCATCATCCATCATACATCATCCATCATACATCACACATCATCCATCATCCATCATACATCATCCATCACACATCATCCATCACAAATAACACATCATCTTCCGGAAAAACCCCCTCCCAAACTGTGTAAAAAATACATATTCTTTTTTGCCGTATCCGAAAGATTTATTATAATTTTGATATAAGCCTAATCCCACCCTGTAAAAACAGCAACCTACCCCAAACCATAAGCAATAGGGGAATGTTATATTCCCGGATAAAGTACGAGCTGGTATAACCTAATTATACACAAACTATGTCTTCACGGGCCGCACAGAAACAGCCATTCCGGCTGATCATGTCATTGTTATCCATTGGGATGATCATGTTCGGCAGTGCCCGGGCACAACTGATCCTGACTAACGGTGCACCTTCCGCATCCATCAATTTTGCAAATACCATGCAAACTTCCGTAGGCAGCAACCCGGCCAGCGCGATTTTAGGCAATGGTTTTGAACCCAATACCGTGACCAATGGCAGGCTGAATTCCAACGCCTGGGCATTCACCGGCCTGAGTGATGGGCCCCTGGCATATGGTGGTACCCGCACCACAGGCGATTATGCGCGGGGTGCCGTGGCCGCTGCCGTTACCACAGGCGGCATTTACGCATACCGCGGCGCACCCGCTTCTGTTGCCAACCCCACTTTAATGTTTCAACCGGCCGGATCCGATTTTACGCCAGGTACCATCACGCTGAGGATTTTAAACAGCGGTACCACCATCATCAACCAGCTCGCTTTATCATACAATATCTTTGTACGCAACGACCAGGGTTACGCGTCATCCTTCAATTTTTCCTGGTCAACCGATGACAATAATTATACCGATGTGCCCGCCTTAAATTACAGCAGCATCGAAGTGGCCGATGGGTTGGGATGGGTACAGGTAGGGACTTCGCCTTCGCGCAGCACTACTCTCACAGGGATCAATGTGCCGCCCACCACTTATATCTACCTGCGCTGGACCATCGCCGATGTATCCGGCAGCGGCAGCAGGGATGAATTGGGTTTGGATGATATCAATGTTACTGCTACATATACAGCGCCATGCACACCGCCTGTTACACAAGCAATGGTCAGTTCTTTTGCCAATGTGGGCCCATACCAAATGGATGTGAATTTCACCAGGGGCAATGGCACAGGTGGGGTGTTGATTGTGGCCAGTACCTCAGCAACATTATCACAGCAACCGGTGAGCGGCATCAGCTATGCAGCCAATACCAATTACGGCAACGGCGACCCGCTGGGCGGTGGGTTCGTAGTGTATAGGGCCGCGGCAGCGGGGGCGGGAAACCCATCCACGATTACGGTTACCGGTTTATCGCCCAGCACCACCTACTATTTTCATGTTTTCGAATATAATATCACTGTTCCCTGTTACCTAACGCCGGGCAATTCTGGTAACCGCACCACAGGGGCAGGTTCATCCACACTGCCCACAGATTATTTCCGGTCGAGGGCTTCCGGAAACTGGAATAATACCAGCACCTGGGAATCATCTTCCGATAATATCACCTGGAACCCGGCTACGGCGAAACCAACGGGTTCATCATCGGGTATTGCTATCCGGACAGGCCATACGGTAACCATTACCGCGCCGGAAACGGCCAGGCTGCTCAATATCAATGCAGGCGGCACACTCACCTATGCCAACCAGGCCGCAGGTGGATATGACCTGGATATAGTGGACGGGCCGGGGGATGACCTCCTGATATCAGGCACCTTAGAATTATACGGCATCTCACCCGGCGTAGTGGCGCCTGTCACAGTAAGGGTTTTCAGCGGCGGGCTGGTGCGCGTAAATAATAATGTGGGTGGAAACAACGCTGATGATTTCGCTTATGGCACCCAGTTTTTCGCCAATACCGGGGCCGTATATGAATGGAATACTACCGCTACTTTCCAGGCAGCCGGTCGTACATATTTTGTGAATGCAGCTTCCACCGATGTGGCGGTATTCCGGGTGACGCAAACGACTACTTTTGATATCGGTGGATCATCTCCAACCGTATTTAACGGCCGGTTTGAAGCCAATGCCAACCTCAACTTTACCGGTACTGCCATCAAAACATTCAGGAACGGAATTATTGGTACTGGGACTATAAACCAATTAGCCGGCAGCGGAGAGTTTCAAATCACCAGCACCTATAACAATAACGCCAACCAATTGGGTGGCACCGGGGCCATTAATCTCACAACCGGCTTGCGCGTTGTACCTGGCGCTTTTTTGTTCCTGGTATCCAACAAAACCGTGAATGGGTCTAATTTCATCAATGAAGGTACTTTGTACCTGCAACAGGATTTTGTCATTTCCGGCAGCACGGCATTCAACAGCGCCGCCAACTCCACGCTGGTGATTCAATCTACCGGCGGCATCAGCACGGGGGCCAGTGGCAATGTACAAACCGGAACGCGAACGTTCAATGCCAACATGACCTACCTGTATAACCGGAACATCAACCAGGTTACCGGCAGCGCGCTCCCAACAACCATTACAGGCACGCTGCAAATCCAGAACGGCGGGGCAGGCACCACCACCACATTAACCAATACCAATACCACGGTAACAACCCTGCGTTTGGTCAGTGGTTTGTTTTCTGTTGGTGTGGGGCAGGTGTTGAATATCGCACCTAACGGTAACGTATGGGGGCAGGGTGGCAACCAATCGCAAATCGCGGGCGAAGGCTTTATCAATTTTACGGGAGCCGGCACCAGCAACCCTTCTACCGCCGGCCATTACCTGCATAATGTCAGCATCAATAACAGCATTGATTTTGTAGGCGCCACGGCTAACCGCACCAGCATCACCGGTACTTTGGAGATCAGGAATGGTGGTTTTGTGTCGCCGGGCAAAGCGCCTTTTTATTCTTCTACGCCGGCATCAACATTGTTATATAATTGCACTTGTAATTATGGCGCTTTTGAAGAATGGTACCCGAACACATATGGCACAGACCCTGGTGTGCCGCATCATGTGACCATCGCCAGCAACAGTTCACTGAATTTTGGCACTTCGAATACACCGCATGAAATGCGCGGTGATTTAACCATTAGTTCTACCAGTACCTTCGCGCTTTCTACCGTAGGCGGAGGTGATTTATACATAAAGGGCAACTGGAATAAAACCAGCGGAGGCGTATTCACCAATAATACGCGCCTGGTGAAATTCAATGGCAGCAGCGGCACACAAATCATCCGGATCACCGGTGGTGGCACTGAAACCTTCGCGTACCTCGAGATCGACAAACCAAACGGGCAGGCTGTTCAGATCTCCAATACAGTTGGCAACCTCACAAACGTGAATGTCAACGGGGGCCTGGGCGGCAATTCCCTGCGGCTGACCAGCGGCGACCTCGACCTGAACGGCCGTTCGATGAACATCCGTTCATTCATCAGTGGCCAGCAAAATAATATCGGTATCGATGGAACTGCGGGTAACCTTACCCGTAATGTGATCAGCAGCGCCGGCACCGGCACTCTGTTTGTATTTGGCAATGGTGGCCCGAGCCGCACCTTAAGCATCAACCGCATGTCGGCCAACGCTTCCTTATTGGTGCTAAGCCCTTCCGTAACCATGACCTTACAGGGTGACGCGCCCGGCGGCAACGGCGTAAATTTCGGCCCGAATTATACAACCATCAACGGGACACTACAGATTAATTCATTTGGCTTTGTTACAGGAAACGCGGCCACTTATGGTACAGGTTCATTCCTGGTATATAACGTGAACGGCACATTCGACAGGAATGTGGAATGGTGCTGTACATCAGGTGCCGGTTACCCATACCATGTAACCGTGCAGAACAACACCTACCTGCAACTGAATACCCCCAGCATCAACGGAGATGCCGACAGGGCCATCGCGGGCAACCTGCGTATTGTGAATGGATCTACATTATTGCTGAGCACCACGGCCAATAATACACTTACAGTTGGCCAGAACCTGCAACTCGAGGGTAACCTGATTTTGCCCACTGTTCCTAACGGCGATATATACATCGGGCAAAACTGGACGCGTACGGCCACAGGCGTGTTTACCCATAACGACCGCGCGGTGTTTTTCAATACATCCCAGAACTCCCTGATCACCGCAAATAACGGTCAGTACTTCCCTTACTTGTACATAACAAAAAATAGTCTATCCAATACCGTTAGTTTGGCCGACAGCATCGCGATCGGCAAGGAAATGTCGGTCATCACCGGTACGTTTGACCCAGTTAACCGGAACGCCACGCTTTTGTCGGACGCAACGGGTACGGCGGGTTTTGGACAGATGGGTTTGCAGGCTGATGTGGCTTATTCGGGTACGGGCCGCTTTATTGTGGAGCGGTATATCCCCACAGGTACAGGCCCCGGCCAACATGCCAAATCATGGCAGTTCCTGGCCGTTCCCACCAACGACGGACAAACGGTGAAGCAGGCCTGGCAGGAAGGGGCCGCCGTTGCCAACGGGAACCCCAAACCGGGTTATGGAACGATGATCACGGCCAATACGCCATCGGCGCTGGCATTGGGTTTCGATGCGGCTACGACGCTGGCATCGGGCCCGGGTATGAAAACATATAACCCGGCCACCAATGGGTGGACGGGCATCGCCAGTACCAGCATACCCATTCATAACCCTAAGGGATACATGATTTTTGTAAGGGGCGACAGGTCTGTGACAGGCTTTACAGGCCCAACCAGCGTACCTGTTCCCACCAACCTCCGCACCAGGGGCAAACTTTTTGTGCCGGGATCAAACCCCGCGCCGGTGACAAATATCCCGGCGGGAAGTTTTGAGTCAATCGGCAACCCGTATGCCAGCGCGATCGACTTTTTGAACATCAATAAACCCTCTGCGCCAGCGGTGGATGATGTGTTTTATGTTTGGGATCCATTGCTCCCGGGTGCCAACAACCTCAACCTCGGTGGGTACCAAACCATCAGCGCTTCGAACGGATATATTCCCAACCCGGGTGGAACGGCTAATTATTCTAACGCTTCCGCATACACGAAGATTCAATCGGGCCAGGCATTTCTGATGCATGCCACCGGTGCGGGCGGAAACGTATCGTTCTCCGAAGCCAGCAAGATTGCCGGTTCGCAGATGGTGTACCGCTCCACAGCCAGGATCTCGCCTTCGCCCGGCCGCCATTTCCTGCGCATCCAGTTGGGCAATATGGCATTGGGCGGAAGGGTTTCCGACGCGGCCGTAGTGGCATTCGACAATGGATTTGGCAATGAGTACGACCATCATGATGCCCTCAAATTAGAGAATGGGGGAGAGAACCTGGGTTTGCGCAATGGGGACCAATGGTTGGCTATTGAAGCCCGCAGGCCTGTGCAACGCCGCGATACCGTTTTCCTGCAAAGTTCCAACCTTCGCAGGCAGGCATACCAGTTCCGCTTCGGCCCCGAAAATATGCCGGCAGGTTTGCAGGCGTTTTTGACTGACCGTTACCTTGGTACAACTTCACCTATTAGCATGCAAGACAGTACGTATTATGATTTCTTGGTCAATAATGAACCAGCTTCCGCAAATACCGATAGGTTTTACATCGTTTTCCATCGAAACGGCAGGCAGCCACAGGCATGGCCCCTGGCAGAAACGGGGAAAAAATCATCATTCCAGGCCCAAGTATCCGAAGGCTCGGTAACCGTATATCCCAACCCGGTAACCGGCCACAGGCTGGGAATTCAGTTCAGCGGAAAGCAGCCCGGCATGTATAAAGTGCAATTATTCAACGCATCCGGGTCAATTGTGCATGACCAGGCCCTGCCATTGCGCCAAACAGAAGAATACAGGGTGATACAACTCCCGCCATCCATCGCCTCGGGCATCTACCAGTTGCAACTAACCGGGCCATCGGGCGAGCAGCATTTGGTAAGGGTTTTACTGAATTAAATCAATACCAGGATCTGAAGAATTTAGGGCTAAATCAATGTTTTCGTACTGTGAAAAACCTATATATTTGCAGCCATTTCTCCGAGACCTACAAAAACACCGTTCCTCCAATCATTTCATGATTAGATAATCAACGGAATTTATTTTCAGCGGCATGTTATCAGATTTTTGTGCTGTTATCTGTCGCATGTTTGACCTGTCTGCATCAACAGGATGGGTAAAGTATATCATAACCAACAAAGAAAATTTAATACCAGTTATATGATCCTTTCGACACCAAAACAAAAAGTCAGTCTTAGTACTACTTTTCATGGGATGATGCGTAAAATGAAAACGCTATCCCTGTTGCCGGTCTTTGCATTTTTCCTGTTACTGATTGCATCATTGCAAATGCAGGCTCAAACAAATCCCGCAACGGGAAGCCTTCCATTTTCATACACTGGTGCGAGCAGTTTGCCTTCTAACATAGCTATCCATAGGTTTGGTACAACTGCCGGATCAATCCCTACTACACGTACCACCAACAATGGTACCGGTGATTTACCGGTAGCTGGTACTAATACTTCCGGTGGTTATATTTTAGAAGGTACCAATGGGGCAAATGGTATATCCATGCTGGCTTCCGGTTCACAGGCTGCAGGTGCCATTGTGGTTGAAATTTCCACCTTGGGCCGCGAAGACATTACCGTTGCCTGGGCTGCATGGACTGTGCTGGATCAGGCATCATATACAAATTCAATCGCCTTGCAATATCGCGTTGGGGATTCTGGTACCTGGATCAATGTGGATGACCCTTCATCTTCAGTTTACAGTACTTCTACTACAGGCAGGAGTAATGCGGTAAGTTATTCTCAGAACCTGCCTGCCGCTGCAGACGATAAGGCTATTGTACAGGTTCGTTGGGTGTATTGGAGTTCTGCAGGAAGTTCCGGATCCAGGGACCGTTTGGCTATTGATGAGATCAGTATTTCTGGTTCACTATTGCCAACTACGCCAACTGTAACCACCACTCCGGCTTCATCCATCACCGACCAAACTGCATCTTCAGGTGGTAATGTCACCAACGATGGAGGGTCTGCCGTAACTGCCCGCGGGCTCGCTTATGGCACTTCGGTGAACCCTGATATTAATGGTACCATCACTTCAGATGGCTCAGGTACAGGAAGTTTTACCAGCAACATCAGCAGCCTGTCTGTAAATACACAATACTATTACCGTGCTTACGCTACCAATGCTCAGGGCACTTCATACGGATCAGAATTGAATTTCTTTACCCTTGCCCTTGTTCCGGGTGTGCCTACCGTAAACAACGCCACAGTAAGCAGCCTCGATGTAACGGTAACGCCTAACGGCAATCCTTCAAACACCACATTTGCCATCCAGGAAACCGGGTCAGGCTTGTATGTACAATCGAACGGTTCACTTGGCGCTTCAGCGGCCTGGCAAACGGCTTCAGCCTGGGGAACGGTAACCGTGACTGGTTTGAGTGATAATACTTCTTACACATTCCAGGTGAAAGCGCGTAACGGCGATAATGTAGAAACCGCTTTCGGCAGCACTGCCGGCGGCACCACATTGCCCAACAGCGCGCCACAATTATCTGCAGATAACCTGAATGGTTTTGGTTCAGTTTGTATCAATACTACAACAAGCGCAAATACCTTCACCATCACGGGCTCAAACCTTACAACCGCTGATGTCAGCGTTGGCCCATTGAGTGGATATAGTTTCTCAACAGATGGTAATAGCTATTCATCATCACTGAATATTTCGCAAGCCGGTGGCAGCTTCTCTCAATTGATTTATGTGACTTTTGCACCTACGGCCGTTCAATCATACGATGGCAATATCCCTGTTTCCGGTGGAGGTGCGGGAAGCATCAATGTAGCCGCTACAGGTTCTGGTGTCAATACGCCTGTTTCAGTTAATACCAACGCTGCCGGAAGCATCGGCATTTTCGGAGCAACCCTCAATGGCAGCCTCACCGAAGGTTGTTCATCGGTAAGCGCGTATGGCTTTGAATACAGCACCACTTCAAACTTCAGCAATGGCACGGGCATCAATGTGCCATCATCTAATATTTCCGGCGGCGCCTTTTCCGCTGTGTTGAGCGGTCTCGAAGCCAATACCACTTATTATGTAAAAGCATGGGCCACCGATAATGCTGGTACGGTTTACGCCACACAGCAAAGCTTCACCACATTGCAGCTCGACGCGCCCGTTGCCACTGCCGCCACAGCCATTACATCCGGTAGCTTCACGGCCAACTGGGATGCGGTAACAGGGGCCACAGGTTACAGGCTTGATGTGAGCACATCTTCAAACTTTACCAGCAGCAATGCCACCGACCTCTTTTTCTCAGAATATGTAGAAGGTTCGGGTAATAACAAATACATTGAAATCTATAATGGAACCGGCGCTTCGGTTGACCTGTCTGACTACAGGCTGCGCTTGTATGCTAATGGTTCATCCAGCCCGTCGAATGATGTACAGTTAAGCGGTACTCTGGCAAATGGCGCTACGGTTGTTTACCGCAACAGCTCTGCAACCATCTATGGTGGTACATCCATCAGCAACTCTGCGGTGAATTTCACCGGTGATGACGCTATTACATTGTTTAAAATTTCCAGCAACAGCAATGTAGATATTTTTGGTTCGATTGGATTTGACCCGGGATCATCCTGGACCGGCGCTGGTGGATTCACTACTGCCGACAGGACATTGGTCCGCGTATCTACGGTGTCTGGAGGATTAACCAGCAACCCGGCAACATCGTTCCCAACCTTAACCACCGAATGGGTTCAATTTAACCAGGATGTGGTGAGCAACCTGGGAAGCCACACGTATAACGTAAGCAACCCTTCCTTTGTACCAGGTTATAACAACCTTGCGGTAGCAGGTACATCACAGGTTGTATCAGGCCTGGCGCCCGGAACCGATTATTATTATCGCGTTCGCGCCACCAGCACCAACAGCACCTCCGCGAATTCAAACGTGATCAGTACAGCTACCTGCACCGATCTGCCGGTGAGCGTAAGCATCTCAGCGGATCCGGGTAATGTGGTTTGTATTGGAACTTCAGTGACATTTACCGCCACACCGGTTAATGGCGGCACTTCACCCACTTACCAGTGGTACAATGGCGCCAACCCCATCAATGGGGAAACAAACGCCACATACACCAGCAACAGCCTTGTGGATGGTGATGCCATCAGCGTGCAGTTGACTTCCAGTGAAACATGTGTAACAGGAAACCCTGCTACATCAAATACCATTACGATGACCATCAACCCGCTGCCAACTGTGAGCTTCAGCGGACTGCCTGCTTCAGCATGTGTGTCGGGCGTACCCGTTACACTGACAGGTTCTCCTGCCGGAGGCACATTCAGCGGTACAGGCATCAGCGGAAATACATTCGATCCTTCCGTGGCAGGTGTGGGCGGACCTCATACAATTACATATACCTATACTAACGAGAACGGTTGTACGAACAGCAGCACGCAACAAGTGACTGTTACTTCCAGCCAGTCTGTAGGATGGGGCAACCTGCAATGGCCACCGAATGGCACGATCTGCGAAACCGGGTCATTCACTGCTTATGGCCAGGTATATGCAGCCGGCATCACGGAGGCTCCCGGACAAGGCGCAGGTATCACCGTGGAATTGGGATACAGCAATACCAACAGCAATCCAAATACATGGACCAACTGGCAGTCTACAACCTTTAATGTGCAGTCAGGCAATAACGATGAATACACATCAACCCTGCAAAACCTGGCGCCGGGTGTGTACTATTACACTTTCCGTTATTCGCTGAACGGATGCGGTTACAGCTATGGCGGATATAGTTCGGGCGGTGGTAATTTCTGGGATGGTACCAATTTTGTGAGCGGCGTCCTGACCGTTACGGCCGGCACACAAGTGAGCGTGTCCATCGCGGCTAATCCTGGCAATACCATTTGTACAGGCACAAGTGTTACATTCACAGCTACGCCAACCAATGGCGGCAACCCAACTTACCAGTGGTATAACGGTTCGAACCCCATCAGTGGCGCAACCACTGACACTTACACCAGTTCAACACTCGCCAACGGCGACGCGATCAGCGTACAGATGACTTCCGATATCACTGGTTGCGTGGTAAACAACCCGGCTACTTCAAACGTCATCAACATGACGGTGAACCAACCGGTGGCTGTTCCAGGCGCGATCAGCGGGCCATTGGATGTTTGTATTCATGTGAACACCAATGTTCCGATTACTTATTCTATAGATGCCGTTCAGGATGCGGCTTCTTATCAATGGTCTGTTCCCCCGGGCGCAACCATCCAGAGTGGCCAGGGAACCACCAGTATTGATGTGTTGATTGACGCAAGTTTCGCGCAAACCAACCAGCAATTTAAAGTTCGTTCGGTTTCTGCCGAAGGTTGTATCAGTGCGAGCAGCAACCTGGTGGTAACAAAAACAATCCCGGCAATCCCGGCAGCCATCAATGGACCAACAGATGCTTGTCCGTTTGTAGGCCAGCCTGCTACCGCAACTTATTCAGTAGCGCCAGTTGCCGGAGCAACATCTTACACATGGACTGTTCAGGGTACTGGTATCAGCCTCGTGAGCGGACAAGGTAGCACCAGTGTTGAAGTCAGTTTCGCGACAACGTTCACAACGGGCAGCGTTCGCGTAACGGCTAACTCAAATTGCGGCAGCCGTTCACCAAGGTCATTGAGTGTGAGCAGGCAGATCCCAGTTGCACCTGTAGCCATTAGTGGACAAACGAACGTTTGTTCGTTTATTGGAACAAATACACCGGTAACGTATACCATTGATCCGGTTCCGAATGCTACATCCTATACTTGGACGGCCCCAGCCAATGCCACGATTGTAAGCGGTCAGGGTACCACCAGTGTGGATGTAACATTCCAAAATGGATTTGTAACCAGTGTGCTGAAAGTGAAATCTGTATCAAACTGTTTCAGCAGCGGCGACCGCCAGTTGACATTAACTGCAGCTTCGACCAGCACCCCCGGCGCGATTACCGGCCCGAATAATGCTTGCGTATTCATCGGTACATCAAACGAAGCCACATACAGCATCCGCAAAGTTGGAAGTGCCGTGAGCTATAACTGGATTGTACCAACAGGCGCTACCATCACCAGCCATCCGGCAGGTTTGGGCGTGAACGATACCATTATCACAGTAGCATTTGATAATAGTTTTGTTTCCGGAACAAATATTTCGGTTCAGGCTGTTAACTGTAATACCAGCTCGCCGAGGAATATCACCGTGTACCGTAATACCGCGTCTACGCCCGGTTTGATCAGCGGCCCTGTGAATGTGTGTGAATTCATGCAATCAACATCAAACCCATCAGGGAATATTGCTACCTACAGTGTCCGTAAAGTGGCCAACGCTTTGTCGTACACATGGACGGCTCCTAACAATGCTACCATTGTAGGCCATCCGGCCGGTACAGGCGTGAATGATACAATTGTTGAAGTGGTTTTCAACAGCAGCTTTACCAGTGGCAGCCTGCAGGTGAGCGCGTCGAATGGTTGTGGCAGCAGCGCTAACCGCAGCCTGTCCTTAACCCGCCTGAACCCGGCAACACCAGGTGGTATTGATATTGTACAAACAGATCTTTGCCCCAACAGGGTGTATACATATTCAGTCGCGAATATGCCATCTAACGCCACATCCATTAACTGGACTGTACCGGCTGGAGGAACAATCACTGCCGGACAGGGTACAACCAGCATTACGGTTTCATATACAAGCGGCGCGATCAGCGGGGCGGTCACCGCTCAATCCTTGAACAATTGCGGCAACAGCAGCATCCGTTCCATTTCGGTGAAACTGGCTGCATGCCCGGAAGGTTCATTCGGCAAAGTGAACCCAATCATGCAAACAGATCCCGGATTAAACGTCCAGGTTTACCCGAACCCAAGCGCTGACCAGTTTACGGTCCAGCTTTCAGGAGCCAAAGCCGACCTGGCTGCCACTGTGCGCGTACTTGACCTGCAGGGCAGGGAATTGTTGCGCCGCAGCATGATGGCCGGCAGCATCAGTAACCTCGGCGCGGAACTGAAAACCGGCATGTACATCCTGGAAATCAGGCAGGGCAACGAAAGCCGCAGGGTGCAGATCATCAAAAACTGATCAAAATCATTATAACCTTTGAGCCCCCCGTTTCCGGGGGGCTTTTTTATGGGGGTTTGGATGGGGAAAAGTTATCCCGTCATATCTGATAAATATATATATCTTTATTATGTAGCAGGATCTGAAGTCAATACCATTCAATAAAAGAAAACGTACCAAAACCGACCCTCGCTCTTTCGCCCTTCCATGTTAACCTGCCAAAACACCAGTCATTACAGGCCGGTGATGAGTAAATATCTTCCCCGTAACAATATCAGGCAAGATTATTCGTTTTTCCCGGTTGATGAAGTTTGTATCACCCGTTTAACCAACCATTATGACAACCAGGATCCATGGATCTAAGGTCATCTTATCAATGATGATCTTTTGCTGTTTGAGTATTGCAGGTATTGCACAAACAGTATTTACCGACAATTTTAACCGGGCATCAATAAGCCCCGGCGGCACGCCATCGCTCACACTAACATCTGTAAACACCGGCTCAGGCAGTTCAACCATTTCAGGTAGCTCTTTCCTGCAAATCAATAATGGTGGGTCAGCCGGAAGGAGTTATGTGCATGGCCCATTATCGGGATACGACAGTCCGTTTACAGGCACTTTGGCCAATAACCAGAATATCGTAACCTGGACTTTCAACATGCGCTATAACCGAACCACGGTGCCATCGGGTTTTGATAATGGTAACTATGGAACTGCAGTTGTGCTCGCTGCCAGTACATCTACATTTACTAACGGTAACGGTTATGCGGTGGTATATGGTGGAACGGAAGCCACCAAGCGCTACAAACTGGTATCATATTCGGGTGGTTTGGATGCCAATGCCAATATCACCGATATCGTTACCAATACAGCCGCAGCCCCGGCAAACCCTAATAACTATGTAAGCATCAGGGTAACATATAATCCCGGTACCAATACCTGGGCCCTGTATTTTCGTGATGATGGCAACAGCGCATGGTCTGATCCGTCAACTGGCGTAAATACACAGATAGGAAGCAATACGGTGAATAGTACCTATACGGGAACGGCGTTGACGAATTTTGGTTATTTATTTAATTACAGCACCGCAGGTGGCCAGAATGCCCAATTTGATAATTTCTCAGTGTCTGTAAGTACTGATCCATATCTTTCGGCTTCAGTAAGCTCACTGGCATTCGGCAATCAAATTCCACTGACAAACTCAGTAGCGCAAACGTTTACCATCAACGCGGCTAACTTAAGCCCAGCCACAGGGAATATTACTGTTGACGCGCCTAACGCTGATTTTGAAGTGTCGAACGATGGCAGTTCCTGGTTTTCATCCACCAGTATTGGGTACAGTGGCGGAAGCATTTCCGGTGCAACGGTTTACGTCAGGTTTACACCGCAATCCGCAGGCGCTAAATCAGGAAACTTAACATTTACAGGAGGATCTCTATCATCTCCTCCCACAGTGGCATTAACAGGCACAGGCCAGGCAGCCGCAAATATCAAAACCTGGAATGTAAATAATGGTAACTGGAATACTGCCGGAAGCTGGACGCCATCAGGCGTACCTGTTGCGGGTGATATTGTACGATTCAATAACAGTAATAATATCACGGTAACGGTGAATACCAACCCGGCCACATTAAGCGGTTTGCAATTTTTGGGATCGGGCACTGTTACCATGCAGCCAGGTGGGGGAAACAGAACCATCAACATCAATAATCCGGGTTCTGGTTTGAATATTTCATCCTCATCAACCGTAACATTGGTTGGAGCGGGTAATAACGACGTAACCATTGCTTTTGCCGGTTCTGGGAATTATTCGGAAATATCCGGTAACCTCAACCTGAATATTGCCAGTGGAGATTTTGGCGCTTTGAATACAAACAACAGCAATACAACGGTAACGGGTACCCTAACTAAAAACGGTGGTACCCTCACGTCAAACGCGGCCAACCTGGTATTTGCCAATGGCGGAACTTATGTACACGCCATGAATGGCGGGGCCATTGCCACCGCTACATGGCAGGATGGCTCAACCTGCAGGGTTACCGGGGTTACAACAACCGTGCCTACGGTGGCAAGTTTCGCGCAGAGTTTCAGCAATTTCGAATGGGATTGTACGAGCCAGACTTCTTCTGTTTCACTGATAGGTAACCTTACCACAATCAGGAATAATTTCAATATGGTTAGCAGCGGTTCTGCTGTATTGCAAATGGCCATTTCTGGGGCAATATTTACGGTATCCATTGGTGGGAATTTCACACAATCCGGCGGTAGCCTCACCTTAAATACAACCAGTGGGTCAGCCACTGTGAATATCAATGGCAACTTTACGATGTCGGGTGGCACGCTCACAAGGGGTAGTGGAACAGGTTCCATCAATTTTACCGGCACAAGCGTTCAGCAATTCAGTAAATCGGGCGGCACCATTTCCGGTAGCATGCCTTTTACCGTGAAAACAGGCGCCACCGTTGATTTTGGAACCAGCGTACTCGATGGCACAAGCGCCACATTTACGTCCGAATCCGGGTCAACCCTGATCACATCTAACAATGCAGGCTTCAGCTCTAGCGGAAACTCTGGCTCCATCCAGGTTGGTGGCACACGCATTTATAACAATGCGGGCAGCTATGAATTCCGCGGCAGCAACACGGGTACCTTCACGACAACATCCAACCAGGTGGCCAACCTCACGTTTAACCGTTCTGCGGGCGTTACAATCGACAGGGACTTCACGGTAACGGGTACCCTGAATTTACAGGATGGTATTGTAACTACCGGGGCCAACGCTATTACGGTGAACGCGTCGGGCAATATCAGCAATGCTTCATCGTCTAACTATATCAATGGCAGGTTGAACCAGGTGTATAACAGCACAAGTTCTAAAACATTCCCGATAGGAAAGGGTGGCAATTACCGCCCGGTAACACTCGAATACCTCACACTCACCGGTACCAGTACCGTGAGCACAGAGCAGTTTGAATCGGCATTGCCAGGTACACTCCCTGCCAATACCAATCTTTTTACAGACCGCCATTGGGATGTCTCACAAACAGGCGGCAGCGCCTTCACCTACCGGTTAACCTTAGACGCAAACGGTTATACACCTAACGGCGATGTAGTGATACTGCGCAACCAGTCGGGTACGGTGACATCTAACCCAACCACAACACCCAATTATACCAATAGCAGCGGGCTGAACGCTTTCGGCTTATTCGCCCTTGGCTCCGATTGCGCCGCGGCAACCACAGCCAACGCAGGCCCTGATCAAACAGATGCCCTGACCTGCGGATTGAGCTCTGTAACACTGGCAGCGAACACGCCCACATACGGCACCGGCGCATGGAGCATCATTTCCGGAACAGGTGGGTCATTTGTGGATGCATCAGACCCCGCAACCAATTTCAATGGGGTTAACGGTAACGCATATACGCTGCGTTGGACGGTTACCAATGGTAATTGTTCCGCTTTTGATGATGTGGATATTACCTTAAATGCCAACCCGGTGGCCGGCATCACCAATAACAGTGGCTTTACGGAACTGACATGTACCAATACCAGTGTGAGTGTTACGGCAACAGGAGGCGCAACGTATAGTTGGGATAATGGATTAGGCAACAACGCGAATGCAAGCATAACAACGCCTGGTACTTATACCGTTACCGTAACATCAGCTGCAGGTTGTACCGATACTGAAAGTATTGTGATCACACAAAACATTACGCCGCCAGCAGTACCCGGTGCCATCACTGGCCCGCTGGATGTTTGCCCGCATGTGAATACAGGCATACCCATCACCTATACCAGCAGCCCTGCTGCGGGTGCGGTGAGTTATGTATGGGCCGTGCCCCCGGGCGCAACCATCCAGAGCGGACAAGGCACTACGAGCATTGATGTGCTGATTGATAATAGTTTCGCGCAAACGAACCAGCAATTCAAGATCCGCGCGGTAGCGGCCAATGGTTGCCTCAGCGATCCCAGTTCATTAATCGTTTTGAAAAACATCCCCGCGATACCGGCAGCCATCAATGGCCCAACCAATGCTTGTCCATTTGTGGGCCAGCCAGGAACTGTAACTTATTCCATTGCTCCGGTGCAGTATGCAACATCTTATACCTGGACGGTTCAGGGTACGGGCATCAGCCTGGTGAGCGGACAAGGCACTACGAGCGTGGAAGTTAGCTTTGGGTTAAACTTCAATACCGGCAATATCCGTGTAACCGCGAATTCAAATTGCGGTAACAGGTCTCCGCGCACGCTGAGCATCAGCCGCCAGATCCCTGCGGCCCCAACCGCCATTAATGGACAAACGAATGTTTGTTCGTTTATTGGCACCAACAACCCGGTTACATATACCATTGACCCGGTGGCAAATGCTACATCGTATACCTGGACAGCCCCACCGAATGCAACAATCGTGAGCGGACAGGGTACCACCAGCGTGGATGTGACATTCCAAACCGGTTTCAGTACCAGCGTGCTGAAAGTGAAATCTGTGTCGAACTGCTTTACCAGCGGTGACCGCCAGTTGACCTTAACGGCAGCTTCTACCAGCACCCCCGGCCTGATCAGCGGTCCAACAAATGCCTGTACTTTCATTGGAAGTATGGATGAAGCAACATACATCATTCGTAAAGTGACCAATGCAGTCAGTTACAACTGGACGGTTCCAACAGGCGCTACCATCACCAGCCATCCCGCAGGATTGGGTGCGAATGATACGATCATCACGGTGGCGTTTGACAACAGTTTTGTTTCAGGCACTAATATTTCGGTGCAGGCTGTGAATTGCAATACCAGCTCGCCCAGGAATTTCACTGTGTACCGCAACACGGCATCCACGCCGGGTTTGATCAGCGGACCGGTGAATGTGTGTGAGTATAAAATCTCGCCATCGAATCCTTCAGGCACAACGGCAACGTATACCATCCGTAAAGTGGCCAATGCCTTGTCGTATAACTGGACGGCCCCGGTCAATGCCAGCATTACCGCGCACCCTGCAGGCCCTGGTGTGAATGATACGATTGTGGAAGTGACCTTTAACAGCAATTTTGTAAACGGTTCAATTCAGGTAAGCGCTACCAATGGTTGTGGTACCAGTACAAACCGCAGTTTATCACTCACCACATTAAACCCCGGAACGCCTGGTGGTATTGATGTGGTTCAGGTACAGGCTTGTCCGAACCGCGTGTATACTTATTCAATCGCTGCATTGCCATCAAATGCCACATCGATAAATTGGACGGTACCTTCCGGAGGAACCATTACTTCCGGACAGGGTAGTACCAGCATCACGGTTTCCTATGCCAACACGGCGATTTCGGGAACGGTGAGCGCCCAGGCTTTGAACAATTGCGGCAACAGCAGCATCCGCAACCTGACGGTTAAGCTGTCGGCTTGTCCGGAGGGTGTATTTGCCGGAAAAGGAAAAGTTCAGCCGGTCATGGCAGACCAGGGCCTTGAACTGGAACTGTACCCGAACCCGTCCACTGAAGCATTCAGGATCCAGGCAAGGGGCCTGAACCAGCAACAGACTGTTACTGTTCGGTTGCTTGACCTGCAGGGCAGGGAACTGAAGCGCTGGGTGATGATGCCATCGAATATGCAGTCGTTCGGGGCCGACCTCAAGGCTGGCACGTACCTGCTGGAACTCAGCCAGGGTAAGCGGCGCCAGGTGGCCAGGCTCATCAAACAATAAATGGTCTAACCCATCAAAATAGAAAGCCATCCAAGCTCCGGCCTGGATGGTTTTTTTTTGTTGCAGGAAGCAAAGGATTTTTTTTATTTTTCCCGAAACAATCTAACTTAGTTATTTGTAATTCGTCCCTGGAATAGCATCCTCCAACCACTTTTTTAACATGACAAACTTTTTTAGCAACTGTGTCGGTCTTTTTTAATGTGTACTTTGTACATTATATAAGGTTTGGCCAGTAGCTGATTCTTCAAACATAAAAACAATAATATGACAACGAGCACTACACAACAATGGTTCCGACAGGTGCTGGCAGGCAAAGCCTTTTGGCTGATACCCGCTATGTTCCTGTTTTCGGTACAGTCATTTGCGCAGAATGTGTTTAACGGTGAACCCGTTCAATGGGTGGGCAGGCCAAATGGGTACAGTACCACGCCTTACAATTCTGATTACCGGACAACAGTTTACCGGAGGGTATCTACCAATTCAGTTTTTCCAACTGATGGCCGCGGCCAATGGGCAACCACCATCAATGTGCAGAACTCAGGCGGCAATATTGCACCTGATAATATGCCAGGCGGCGGTGGTTCCGGCTGGTTGTTGATTTCAGGCCCTTCATCCAACCGTTTCCAGAATAAATGGAATTTTAACGGTATAGGACAGGCTGCTATTAACGGAATCAACGGAGTTATTCTGCAAGGTGGCGGTCAGGACATGGGATTAAACATGTCGACCACAGGCCGCTACACATTTGTTTTCCGGGATGCCGGTTATGCGAATTCTGAAGTGTATATTGGATATACACAAAATGATCCGGTACAGCCTTCCTACCAGGGCCAGTCGTTTAACCAGAATACTTATGGTTCAGTAATCAGTATCAGCACCAATGCCACGCCTTCATCCGGTGAAAATATTTATGTTCGTTACCGGGTGGGTACCAACAATTTCACAACCGGTACTTCGGTTGTCCAGGCATCCGGTTCCGGTACCAGTTGGTCTGCTGAAATACCACAGCAAACCTGTGGCCAAACAGTTTATTTTTATGTGTTCACCAGTACCCGCACCCTGAGCCAGATTAATTCATCATCTGAGCAGGATAGGAGTTTAGCGGTGTTGAGGTATGATGACTCATTTGGGAACAACTTTTCATACCAGGTATCTCCATTGCCAACTGCGGGCATAACCAATAACAGCGGTACAACAGTACTAACATGTACACAAACTTCTATCAGTGTAACAGCCACGGGTGGTGTTGCCTATAGTTGGGACAATGGTTTGGGCAATAATGCCAATGCAACCATCACTGCACCTGGAACATATACCGTAACGGTAACCGGCGAGAATGGTTGTACATCTAACGCCAATATCAATGTTACACAGGATATCACGCCACCCTCAGCCGGCATTACCAACAATACAGGCACAACCGTATTGGATTGCAATGTCAGTGAAATCAATGTAACAGCAACAGGAGGTGTTTCTTATGCATGGGATAATGACCTTGGCAGCAATGCCAATGCTTCCATTAGTGCTGCAGGAACATATACAGTTACCGTAACCGGTGCCAATGGTTGCACTTCTACAGCAAATATTAACGTTACGCAGGATGTTACTCCTCCAACAGCGGGTATCACCAATAATAGTGGCACGACCATATTAACTTGCAGCCAGACTTCTATTAGCGTTACTGCAACAGGTGGCGCTTCCTATAGCTGGGATAACGGCTTGGGCAATAATGCCAATGCCAGCATTACGGCTCCCGGAAATTATACTGTTACTGTAACTGGTGCAAATGGCTGCACATCTACAGCCAGTATCAGTGTTACTCAGGATCTCGCGGTACCGGGCGCTACAACAGTGTCAGGCTTTACCAATGTTTGTCCTTACCTGGGCAACAATATCCAGGTTACCTACACGGCCAATGCAGCCGGTGCTACCAGCTATAACTGGGTTTTACCTCCAAATGTGAACCTGGTATCTGGACAAGGAACAGCTAACCTGACGGTTACGTTTAATGCAGGTTTTGCCACACAGGCCAACAAGCAAATCCGTGTAACCGCTTCCAATAGTTGCGGCAGCAATACCCTGGTAATCTATTACCTGCTGGTGCAATTCCCAAGCACACCGGCGCCGATCCAGGCTTCTTCAAACAATGTTTGTGCAAGCCTTGGCAATCCATTGGCGCCGATTGTGTATACCATTCCAAAAGTATTGGGCGCTACATCATATATCTGGACAGCCCAGGCAGGGAACACAACCATTACAAGCATCAATGGTGCGGGAGAAAATGATACCACTGTAAGCGTTACATTCAGTAATGCATTTACCACCAGCGCCATTACGGTACAGGCGGTGAATAGTTGCGGAACCAGCGGTACACGCAGCCTCACCATTACAAGGGCCAATCCTAGCACGCCAAGCCTGATCAGTGGGCCAACCAATGCCTGCGCGTTTATCAGCCCGAGCGTAACTGCAGCTACGTACACTGTAGCATCTCAACCTAATGTAACAACTTATAACTGGACGTTGCCTGTTGGCGCGATCAACGTTACCGGGCAAGGTACCAACAGTGTTTCCTTTATTTACCCTGCCGGATATACGGGAGGTACCATTAGCGTATCGGCCAGCAATGGTTGCGGTACCAGCGTACAACCCAGGACACTCTCCATTGCTACATTAAGCCCATCAGCCCCAAGTCCTATTGATGTCATCAATACCATCAATTGCGATGGCCCGGGCGACAGGGAGTATATTTACTCAATTGCATCATTGCCATCTAACGCTACCAGCGTTCAATGGACAGTGCCTTCTGGAGGAACCATCCTCAGTGGCCAGGGTAGCAGCAGCATCACGGTGTCTTATCCGTCAAGCGCCATCAGCGGTGCGGTAACGGCTACCGGCGTGAACAACTGCGGAACCAGTGTAACACGCGTGCTGAATATCAAACTGCCCGCTTGCCCGGATCCGCTGGCTAAGTCTAACGGCAACGAATACGCGAAAGGGTTTAGCGCCGCTTCAGATAAAACCGTAGCGCCGGAAGCACAGGTATTCCCGAATCCGTCTACAGGTGCATTCAACGTACGCCTGCAGCAAGCTGATGCTAACCAGCAGGTAACGGTTCGCCTGCTCGACCTGCAGGGCAGGGAGTTGAAGCGCATGATCATGATGAAAGGCGCCGCGGTTCAGTTTGGCAACGAACTGAAGCCAGGCACGTATATGCTTGAATTCCTGCAAGGCTGCCAGCGCAGTGTGCAGAAGCTGATTAAGCTCTAACACCGATCTTTCATATTCATGTTTACAAACAGCCCTCGTTTCCGGGGGCTGTTTGTTTTTAATGTCAAATCCTGGAATACAAGTTGAAGATTGTTCATCATGCACATGTCATTTCTTCCAAACCTGGTGGAATCAATAGATGATACCGCAATATGATTGTACACATGTTCGACCCCGAAGGGGTCGGATATCACACATTAAGCATTACACATCATACATCATACATCATACATCATACATCATACATCATACATCATACATCCCCCATCATACATTTTTTTAAAATCTTTCCCCCATTCGCTTGCATTTCTCATTTTCAATATTTACTTTAGCCCTTGTAGTAGTCCGCCCAATCCTATCTACAAACAAAAAATCTCCATTTTCCTGGCCTGTTTTTTATTATCCACAAAGGCATAACCGTACCAACAATCCGCTGAAATTCCCTGCCAGAGCGTGTTTTACTGCTCGTTTCCAATGTCATGCTTGTTGAATGTATTCATTGCCGGCAACCTGTTTGATTGAATGCAAACTAATGTTACCTGCATCTGATGATAAATGTTTTGTCTAAACCCACAACACCTGATTCTTCAGGCGTTCATTTTTTTACTTAAATCAAACAGCATGGAAACTCTTGTACCATCAGGAAAATCCGGAACCTTTTCAAGGAAAAGCGCCGGAGGTATCACAAAAACCAGGCAGATATGCACCGGCATATTGTCCTGGATTTTATTGTTATGCGGCATCCCGTCATTCGGCCAGTTGGCCAACCAGTATGCATTTCAAACCAATGCAACCGGTTCGCTGTCATCAGACAGGAACGGCAATACGGTTAACATGGGGTCCGGAACCACCCAGTTAATTGGCAGTAACCAAGACGACCAGTCTTCTTCCGTAACCAATATTGGTTTCAGTTTCGAATTTATGGGGAGCACCTTTACGCAATTCTCCGCATCATCAAATGGCGCCATTCGTTTGGGCGGTTCTACCATCAGCAGTACAACCATCGGCACCAGTTTCCCTTTAAACAATCAATCCATCATCGCGCCTTACCTCCAGGATATAGAAACGCATTCCAATGGTAAAGTGCATTATAAACTGGTTGGCAGTTCGCCCAACCGTTGCCTGGTGGTTGAGTTTTTAAATATGCGGATCAACTTCAACAGTACTTCGTCTAACGCCACATTCCAGGCACGTTTGTACGAGGGTACAAATATTATTGAATTTGTGTACGGCGCGATGAGCGTGGGTAGTACGTCATCCAGTGGAAGCAATAACTCAAATGCCCGTACGGCTGTGATTGGTTTTTGCAATGATAATGACAACAATGAGGAAATCAGTGTGAACCAGTCAACATACGCTACCACCACTTCATCTTCTCCCATAACCAATACCAACAGCTCAACTGGAACCATTACAGGTCTAAACAGTTCCAGTGACGGGTCACGCCGGAGGTTTACATTCTTTCCGCCTTCTGTAGCTACCGGTACCATCACCGGTCCATTGTGTGCAGGGCAAGCACTTACTGTGCCATTTACCAGCGTGGGTAATTTTAGCGGCAACACGTATACCGCGCAGTTGTCTTCATCCACAGGATCATTTAGCAGTCCTACAAATATTGGTACACTTTCCAGCAATGCCAATAGCGGCAATATCAACGCGACCATTCCTGCCGGTGCATCCAGCGGAACGCAATACCGCATCCGGGTCATCAGCAGCAATTCAGGTGTGGATGTAACGGATAATGGTACCAACCTGGTGATCAATGCGCGTCCTTCATTGTCGGGACCGGCATCAGTATGTGTGGGCGCAACCGTAAACCTTTCACCAGCATCAGGCGGCACATGGACGAGCGGTAACGATGCAGTGGCAACCATTAATGATAATGGACTGGTTACAGGCATTTCTGCAGGCAACACCACATTTACATTTACCAGCGATGCGACAGGTTGCAGCAATACCACATCTTCCTTCACAGTAAATGGCGATGCCAGCCTTTCCTTTACTTCAGGTATTGGCACCGATGCCCAAACGGTATGTATCAATAATAACATTTCTAACATCACATATCTTGTTGGTGGTTCCGGTACCGGAGCCAATGTCACAGGCTTGCCTGCCGGTGTGAATAGCAACTATAATGGTGGTTCAAAAGTGCTGACCATTTCGGGTACCCCGACAGAATCAGGTGTGTTTAATTATACTGTTACCACAACCGGTCCTTGCGGCAATACATCCTTAAATGGTACGATCACCGTAACAGCGGTATCAACCATCAGTTTATCATCAGGGCCTGCCACACAATCCGTTTGCCTGAATACAGCCATCACGGCAGTTTCGTATACAATAGGCGGTACTGCTACCGGCGCCAATGTAACAGGTTTGCCGGGCGGAGTCTCCGGCACATTCGATGCGGGTACACTCACGATATCAGGCTCTCCCAACCAGTCTGGTACGTTTAATTATACGGTAACATCCGTAGGGCCTTGTCCGCTGAGCATCAATGGCTCAATCAACGTGTATGCCTTACCGGTAGTGTCATTGCAGCTTGACCCGCAAACCATTTGTGTTGGGCAATCAGCCACACTCACGGGAACGAATAGCGGCGGAAATATTAATGTGGTTTTCAGTGGTTCCGCGGCGCCTAACCTGGCCATACCAAACGCGAGCAACAGCGCATACAGTTATTCAACCATCAACCTGTCGGCTGGCAGCGAGACATTAACAACATCAGATTTGTTGCAGGTAACGCTGAATATTGATCATAATGATGTTGGCGACCTGGACATTTTCCTGGTTGACCCATCAGGTACACGCGCCATTTTGCTGAGCTCAGACAATGGTGGCAGCGGTAATGATTATACGAATACTGTTTTCAGTACAGCGGCTTCTAATGTCATAGGTTCACCTGGTAATACATCCGCGCCGTTTACGGGTACTTATCGTCCTGAAGGAACGATTGGTACAGCTCCGGTTAGAACAGGAGCATTGTTTGGATTTGACTATAATTCCGTTGTGCCGGCCAACGCATTGGATGGTGCGCCCATCAATGGCAACTGGTCGCTCAGGGTATTTGATGATAATTTTGGTTCATCGGGTACGCTGCTCAATTGGTCTTTGTCAATTACTAAAACAACCGCATACGCTTCCGTTTTCAATGGCCCGGGTACCATCACACCTGGTACGCCTGCCGGAACCAATAGCAACCCTACGGCAACCGTTACCGCACCGGTGGGTGTGCACCAGTACACAGTTACCACTACCGATGCGAATGGTTGTTTTGTTACATCAGATCCGGTGAGCCTGACCGTTCAGGAAAACGGCTTACTGTCCCTCACTTCAGCAAGCGGCACCGACAATCAATCGCTTTGCATCAATACGGCATTGACTGATATAAGTTTTGCCATCGGCGGTACAGCAACAGGCGCAACCATCAGCGCAGGTACACTGCCCAATGGCGTAACTGCAACCTTCGACGCGGGTGTACTGACCATTAGCGGAACGCCTTCAGAAGCAGGTGTATTTAACCTTACAGTCAGCGCCACCGGAAGCCCTTGCGTGAATGCCACTGCAAACATAACAATCAGCGTGGGTGCGATACCGGTAGTTGGACAAATCTCCGGTCCGCAGGGCGCATGCGCATACACAGGCACATCAGGCTTGCTGGCTACCTATACTGTAACCAGCACAGACCCCACTTCAAATTACACCTGGGTATTGCCTGCGGGCGCAACCAGTGTGAGCGGACTGGGCACCAATTCAGTTTCCTTCCGTTATCCTGATGGCTATACCTCAGGTAATATTGAGGTAACGGTAACGGGTGCCTGCGGTTCCCCGGAATTACGCAGCATCGCCATTACATCAACGCCTCCGGTTACCCCGGCTGCCATCCTGGGCAATAAAAATGTATGCGGTTTTGTTGGCACACCTACGCAGGTTACTTATTCAATTGTGCCCGTAGCCGACGCGGCTGGGTATGAGTGGACGATCCCTCCCCATGTAAACCTGGTTTCAACCGCGCCGGATCAAACGAGCATCACAGTTACATTTGGCCCTGCTTTCGGCAGCAGCCCGAATAAACAAATACGTGTACGCGCCATCTCCGGTTGCGGTAACAGCGGTCTGGCGATACTGTACCTCGTGGCACAATACGCCGGAACTCCTACACCAATCACTGGCCCAACAGATGTATGCCCTTACCTGGGCAACAATGTGGAAGCGGTTTACAGCATTCCAAAAGTAACTGCCGCTACTTCATATATCTGGACTATTGCCGATCCTAACGCGACCATCACGCATCCAAACGGAACAGGTGAAAACGACACCCTGGTGCATGTTACATTTGCCAGCGGTTTCCAAACGAGCCTGCTCCAGGTTCGTGCTGTGAATGATTGCGGTACCAGCAATGCCCGCAGCTTGAATATCGTGCGCAATGCGCCATCTACACCAGGCCTGATTACAGGTCCAACCGATGGTTGCGCGTTTATATTACCCGGAGGCGGAACGGCTTCTTACTCGATCCGCAAAATGACAACAGCCACCGGGTATACATGGACTTATCCGCCCAGCTGGACGGTCACCCATGAAAATACGCCAGGCAGCGCGAATGATACGCTCATATACGTGCAATTCCCAATTGGATTTAGTGGCGGTTCGATGTCGGTAGTCGCGCATAGTGGTTGTGGCACAAGCTCCACAGCACGTAATATGGCGGTAGGTAAATTGAACCCTGCCACACCCGGTGTAATCGATATCATCCAAACAAATACTTGTCCAAACCGCGAGTATACGTATTCGATAGCTGCCATGCCGTCAAATGCCGTGAATGTGCAGTGGACGGTTCCAGCCGGTGCAACCATTTTGTCTGGCCAGGGTACAGCATCCATCACCGTGTCTTATCCATCAACCGCAGTAGCGGGAAATGTTACCGTACAGTCATTCAACAACTGTGGCAACAGTGTCATCAGGTCTACATCTGTGAAGTTGCCAGCTTGCGCACCTGAGTTTGCAAAATCCGCCACTCCGGCCGGTCTGCAAAAATCAGCACAAGTTGATCAGCAAAGCTTGTCGGTACAGGTTTTCCCGAATCCAACCACAGATCTGGCAAGCGTACAGGTTCGCAGTGTAAGTATAGAGCCTGTAAACGTGCGGGTCATGGATCTGCAGGGTAGGGAATTGAAGCGACTGGTGGTAGCCAACACATCAACAACCAGCATTGGCCATGACTTGAAACCCGGAACCTACCTGGTTGAGGTTAGGCAGGGCGATAAACGAACCATTCAGCAATTGATAAAACTGTAATCCATACGTTAAACCAACGGAAGGCCCGATGATATATCGGGCCTTTTTTTATACTCCATTTGGGTAATATCACATCAAATCAGGTGTAAAATTTGGCATTCAGGGCCCGGAATTGTATATTTGTGCCTGTACCAATCTCACCTCCTGCCGGAAAACCGTACTGTACCTCCGCCGGTAGCAAAATCCAACCTCATTCTATGTAAATCGCCATGATCCAGTATATGGTTTTCGTCTATGCAAGACCGTTATATAGGACATGACAAGATGCACATACTATGAAACTGCTTAAAATAGCTTCACGGAAGCTCGATAATCATAAAAAAACCATGATGAAAACAACTCTAATCCGTAAGTATGGAATGCTGATGGTTTGCCTGGCAATGTCTTTTTTTGTCGCTATGCAAGTAAATGGCCAGACTACCTACACCTGGCAGGGTGCGAATAACGCATCCTGGGCAACCGCCTCAAACTGGACGCCGGCCCGTAACACCCCGGCAACCAACGACATCCTGCAATTTAATTTTGGCGGTACCCGTACCATCACGGCAATGCCCAACCAAACGGTTGGCCGGATCGTCTTCTCCAATAACACGAATGTGGTGCTCCAGGCTTCCGCAGGCAACACGCTCACGGTGGGCAATGGCGCAGGGACAGATATTGATATTCCATCGGGCAGCAGCCTTCAGTTGAGTACCAACGTAAACCTGACCCTTGCCACCAATGCCACCGCTTCCATAGCAGGTACATTAACGGTGAACGCGGGCCGTACATTCAATAACAACAACACCGGCGTGGTTACAACGGTTACGGGTACACTAAGCAATGCCGGCACGGTAACTTGTACCAATGCTGCACGTTTGCTGATCCAATCCGGTGGTCAATATACCCATGCACAAAATGCAGGTACCATACCTACTGCCACATGGAATGCAGCGTCAACAATTTTATTCTCTGGATGGGGAGCTGCAACGCTTGCCCCTGGAGGAATCACACAGGCATTTGGAAATGTTGTTTGGAACTCACCCGCACAAACGGGGGCGCTCTCTTTAGCGGGTTCTTTAAATACGGTTAATGGCAGTTTTTCCGTGATCAGCACGGGTACAGGCTCTTTGGCTATGGGCGGCACCGGTGCCGGTAACCTGACTGTAGCCGGAAACTTCACGCAAAGCGGGGGTAATTTCATTGGCTCATTAACAGCCGCGCGTACCATCACCGTGAATGGAAACGTAAGTATCTCAGCCGGTACTTTTAACCTGAGTTCTTCCGGTACTGCAGGAAACGCGGTTAACCTGAACGTAGGTGGTAATTTTTCCCATACAGGCGGCACGATAACTGAAACCGGTTCTACCACAAATAGCGGTATCGTATTTACAACAGGTACACATCTATATACTTCTGGTGGTACATTGGCAAACCGCATCAATTTCACCGTTAACAGTGGCGGAACCTTGCAAATGGGTACAGGTGCCAGTCCTTCCGTAATTTCTACAGGAACAAGCGGAAACTTCACTTTGTCCGCAGGGGCAACCTTAGGCATCACATCTGCGGTTGGCGTAACCACTTCAGGTGCCACAGGCAATATCCAGGTAACGGGTACACGTACCTATACAGCAGGATCTAACTTCTTATACAATGGTACATCAGCACAAGTGGCTGGAAATGGATTGAATGCCACCAGTAAGAATGACCTCATCATTGATAATGCCGCCGGTGTAACACTTTCAGGTGCAACCACCGTCAATAATAACCTGAATTTCATTAATGGTAAACTGACGCTGGCCGGGTTCGACCTGACACTCGGCGCAACAGCAGGATTTACAGGTGCCGGGGCCAATAATTATGTAGTTACCAACAGCACGGGCCGTTTGATACGTACCCTGAACTCCGGGGTGAATACCACATTCCCGGTGGGTAATGGCGCATACAATCCCATCACATTCAATAATACCGGCGGCGCCGACCAGTTCAGGGTGAACGTGGTGGATGGCAACGTCCCGGGTGTCAATGACAACAACCTCGTGGTACAACGCCGCTGGGTAGTGAGCGAAGCTGTTGCAGGCGGAAACAACTTCTCGGTTGTAGCACAGTATAATGGTGGTGAAGAAGGGGCGAACTTTAATACAGGTGTCAATGAGTTTATCGGCTTGTATAACGGTACCGCATGGACGCAGAATGCCGCTGCCCAGGCCGGCGCTGATCCGTTCACATTTTCATCAAATGATAATTTCACACCGGCAAACCTGAGTACAGGTACATTCTATTTCGCGTTGGGTAAAGACGAAGGCTTGCGCCAGTCTGCCACGCAGTTGGTGGTTACAGCCATCAGCCCGGTGTCTCCCACACAGGGCATCGGCTTTGATGTAACCATTGAAGCGAGGAACCCTTCCAATATCGCTACCGCGGTAGTGAACAATACCACCATAGCCTTAAGCACGAACGGAAACGCAGGCGCGTTGTCGGGCTCAACCGGCATTGTAATGCCCGCCGGCACCAGCAGTATCACCATTACAGGTGTGGTATTGCCAAATACGGGAACGGGGGTAACGATTACGGCTACACGAACTTTTGGCGATATACTGACCGCCGGCACCAGCGCGCCATTTACTGTTGTCGCGCCGGCTACAGGAGCTTATCGCTCGGCCCAGACAGGAACCTGGTCTACCCTTAGTACCTGGCAACGCTGGAATGGCACGGCATGGGTAACGCCCACGGCCGGTCAGGGCGTCCCCAACAGCGGTTCAGGAACCATCCAGATCAGGGAGCCCCATGTAGTGACAATGTCGACATCTACCAACGCCGACCAAATGGTGATTGAGGATGGGGGACAGCTTACAGTAAACGGAGTTACGTTTACCATTGCCAATGGCGCCGGTACCGATCTAACGGTAAGGGGTATCCTGTTATTACAGGGTGGTGGGGGAAATATTACAACCACAGGTACCCTGGTATTCCAATCAGGAGGTACCTATCAACATGGCAGGTCAGGTGGAACGGTACCAACGGCTACATGGGATGTCAATTCCGTTTGTGTCATTTCAGGCGCTACCAATGCCCTGCCAGGCGGATTAAACCAGCAGTTTGGAAACTTTACCTGGCTCGGTACCTCTCAATCGGCAAACCTCAATCTTGAAAACAGCATCGGCGGCATCAATGGCAGCTTTACGGTAACATCCACTAACGGACAAAACCTCAGGCTATCCAATACGGCAACCGGCCGCACATTGAATATCGGCCGTGATTTCAACATGCTTGGCGGTAATTTTGTCATTGTAAATAATACCGGTACCGGTACGGTTAATGTGGGCAGGAATATGTTTGTAAACGGGGGCACACTGAGTATCAAAAATAACAGCGGCGATGCCAACCTCAATGTAACCGGTGATTTCAGCCAGTCTGGCGGCACGGTGAATTTACGCCCGGCCAATACCACCGGAACTTCCGCCATCACGGTCAGTGGCAATTACAGCATCACGGCTGGCACCATGAATATGTCGGCTGTAGGAGCGGTTGGTACCTTGAATGTGGCAGGTAATTTCACCGCAACGGGTGGCACCATCACGGAATCATCTACCGGTAGCGGCGCCATTATATTCAATGGTACGGAAAAACAAACATATACATCAGGTGCGACCATCAGCAATACCATCAACTTTACGGTAAATAGCGGTGCGCACCTCGAAATGGCGGCTGCCGGTACGCAGGTACAGGGTGGTGGCAGCTTTACCATGATCAATAGTTCCCGCCTTGGCATCAAAGCCACTGATGGTATCGCGGCTTCAGGCCCTTCAGGGCATATTCGCGTAACCGGAATCAGGAATTATGGCAGCAACAACAGTTTCGACTATATCGGTACTGCCGCGCAAGTAACCGGCACCGGCCTTCCGGCTACGGTCAATAACTTACTGATCAATAATGCCACGGGCGTTACGCAAACCAATACCAGCCTGACCGTAAATGGCATTCTCGACCTTACTTCAGGTGTTTATACCTCTAATACATTTTTACTGGTATCAGCCACCGGCGATATTGAGAATTTTGGCACCACCAATTATGTGAATGGCCCGCTCAGTAGGGAGTTTACGGGACTTGAAACAAAGCAATTTCCAATTGGTAAGGGTGGTAACTACCGCATTTTGTCTGTTCAATTAACCGCTTTGACCGGAACCACCATCATCAATGCGGAACAATTTGAAGATGCACTCACCGGTACATTGCCCACAGGCGTTTCCTTATACACGGCACGCCGCTGGGTACTCTCACAAACCGGCGGTTCAGGTGTGGAATACAATATCACATTATTAGGTTCGGGATTTGTGCCCGGTGGCGGTAACCCGGTGATCCTGCGTAAAGATGGGGTGATAACAGCCAACCCGGCCGTCTTCTCCAACCCCAATTTCTATACGGCTTCCGGTCTCGACGCATTTGGCGAGTTTGCGCTGGGCGAGGAATGCGCGGCCCCGGTGATTAATACGCCGGTGGTAACCGACCTCACATGTAACGGTTCCAATGATGGTGCTATTACAATTACACTTACTGGTGGTTCTACTCCTTTCAGCTTCTCATGGTCAAATGGCGCCTCTACCCAAAACCTGACCGGGCTGCCCGCAGGTGATTATACACTAACGATTACGGCTAACGGCGGTTGTTCGGTTACGAGTGATTTGATCAATGTATCGCAACCCGCACCGGTTGACGCGCCGTTTAGCGGGGGAGATGAATTTGTGTGTGAAAATGGTGACCCTTTACAAACCCTGATTGCAACCGCGTTCGCATTCGACCCCATTGTGTGGTACGATCAGCCAACAGGCGGAAACGTTGTGCCGGTGCCTTTCCTGATTGGAGTGGGTAACGTAACATATTATGCAGAGGCCGTGAATAACGGTTGCCCAAGCAATACCCGCACGGCTGTTACGGTGGCCATCCAGCCTGTATTGGCTACACCAGGTCCCATCAGTGGCCCCACAGATGTTTGTCCTTTTACAGACACCAACACGCCTATTACATATTCCATTCCTCCTGTGCCAGGGGCTGATACATATACATGGACCATCCCTCCGGGCGCAACATTGGTGAGCGGCCAGGGTACAACATCCATCCAACTGACTTTCAGCAACAGCATCGCGCTGACCGATAACTTTATCCGTGTGATCGCTGATGGTATTGGTGGATGTACCAGCGTACCGGGTGAACTGGAAATTGGCAAACTGGTTCCGGCTATCCCCGCCGTGATCAACGGGCCTGCAGATGTTTGTCCTTTTGTAAACCAACCCACTACTGCTGTTTATAGTGTCGACCCTGTGCCGAACGCGATTTCATATAGCTGGACGGTACCAGCCGGTGCAACGATTGTCAGCGGGCAAGGTACCAACAGTGTTGAAGTAAGCTTTAACAGCAGCTTTACATCTGGTAGTATTAAAGTGGCTGCGGTGGCCAATTGCGGCGCCCGCGCACCACGTTCCCTGAGCCTTTCACGCCAGGTGCCCGTTGCGCCATTAACCATCAATGGCCCTACAGATGCTTGTCCGTTCATTGGTACACCCACACAGGTTACCTATAGCATTGATCCAGTACCAAACGCGGTTTCTTACGAATGGGCGCTTCCCGCGAATATGACGCTGGTGAGCGGCCAGGGCAGCACCAGCATTACCGTAACATTCAACAGCGGATATACAACTTCGAATATCCGTGTCCGTTCGGTTGCCAATTGCGCTAACAGTGGTTACCGTGCGCTTTCAGTTGTGGCGTCCACATACGGTACGCCCGGCGCCATTACAGGCCCCACAAACGCGTGCGCATTTATTGGTTTGCCTGAATCGGCTACTTATAGCATCCGTAAGGTAACCAATGCGGCATCATATATCTGGACGGTTCCAGCCGGGGCTACCATCACGTCGCATCCTGCAGGACTGGGTGTGAACGATACCATCATAACTGTATCGTTCGACAACAGCTTTATTGCCGGAACAGCCATCACAGTCCAGGCCGATGGTTGTGTACCAAGCGCAGCGCGTTCCCTGGTCATCAGCAGGATTTTGCCTTCTACGCCGGGCATCATCAGCGGGCCAACGAATGCTTGTCCGTTCATGGTTTCTACGCAAAGCCCTTCAGGCATACCGGCTGTTTATACCATCCGCAAAGTAGCCAATGCGGTTTCATATGAATGGACAGCTCCTGCCGGTGCCACCATCACCGGTCATCCCGCGGGATTAGGCGCGAATGACACCATTGTGGAAGTGACGTTTAGCAGCGGCTTTACCAACGGGCAGCTCACGGTGCGTTCCGCGAATAATTGCGGTACCAGCCCTTCAGCAAGGTCTTTAACTATAACAAGACTGACTCCGGGCGCACCGGGTGTAGTGGACATCATGCAAATCCAGTCATGCCCGAATCGCGTTTACTCGTACACGTTAGCGAATTTACCAACCAATGCCACCGGCATTTTATGGACGGCTCCGCCAAATGGAACTATCATTGCCGGCCAGGGCACAACTTCAGTGACCATTTCATACACGGCTGATCCAATCTTTGGTAAAGTAACGGCCACTCCGCAGAACAACTGCTCCAGCAGCGGAACGCGGGAAGTGAATGTGAAAATACCTGCCTGTGCATTAGACAGGCCTGTATTCAGCAAACAAATGCCGGCTAACAATTCCGGGCAAGAGGAATGGACGGTCGCGCCCAACCCAACCACTGATGAGTTCCAGTTGATGGGCCGCCAGTGGACCGGTGAAAGCGCAACGGCCAGGATACTCGACCTTTCGGGAAGGGAGATGGGCCGCTATAAAATTCAGGCCGGGCAAACCCTCCGCTTCGGCCGTGAACTGAAAGCGGGCCAGTACATGCTGGAGATCCGCCAGGGCACGGAGAAAGTGGTCCGTAAACTGCTCAAGCTCTAAAATGATTTAGTTGTAATAAAAATGGCGTCCTCTTTGGGCGCCATTTTCGTTTATGCTATATCGTTAGTATGTTACCAGGCTTTGCTGATTTGCTGCTGCTGGATCTTAAGGAAATATAGTTGCTTGTTTTCGTAGTAGTCAATGATACGGCTTTTTTTATCATTGATCACCGGGCGGAACCTGTATTCGGTGAATATTTTGTATGGGTAATCATTCAGGTGGTTCATCATGTTTCTACCATACATGCTTAATAACTTGCTGAACAGGTACACGGTTTCAAAACCTTTATACGCGTGATCGGAGGGTTTGCCCTTGTATTTTTTCAGGTACACGTCCTGCAGTATCCTGCTGTTCATATCCTGCTTCAGGTGAAAATATGGCGATGTATAATAAATGGGGAATTCGCCCAGCGATGCTTTCTTTGGGTTCATAAAAGAACCAAACAGTTCCCAGTTGGGCATGCCAATCAGTTTGATGCGGTATTTTTTGCTTAACGAAGCGGAAGCATGCGCGAGGGCTGACGCGAAATTTTCATCCAGGCTGGCGCCGATGATGATATTGTCTTTCGTGCTGTCGAGCTGGAATTTCAACGCCGCGAAATTACTGTCCGTCTGGAATCTTCTGATCTTCATCAACTCCCATTCATCGGGGCTGTTGAGTTGCGTGAAATACCCTTCCACCTTGTCTTCCTGTGTGCCTGATTGCCTTGCCAGCAATACATTGTCTGTGCCATGGTTTTGCAGCAGGTAACCAAAGATGGCTTCACAGTGCGCTTTTAATGTGGAATTCAGGATTAGGAGGTAGTCGTTATCCGTAACGCCGCCGTCGTTTGGATAAGTGGCGGAAACAAAAGGTATTCTTTTTTGCTTTGCGAACGCCGCCAGTTGAAGGTATTCTTCATCTTTAACGGAACCGATGATCAGGTCGAGGCTGTCGAGTTTCTGCTGGCTGATCAGTTCTGAAACCGGTTCTGTTTTTGATTTTGAATCATATATCCTGGCGTCTATGCGTGACTGGTAGATGGGCATGCTGTCGAGCGCCACCTGCGCCCCCTGGATGAAATCGAGCCCGGGCAATACAAAGCGGGGAAATGTTTTATCGTATGGGAATACGCCGTTCTTCATCACCGAATCGAGGTACACAGGGGCGAAGATGCCAATGCGCCAGGTCTTTATTGATGGAAGGCTGTCCTGTGCCTGCAAAGGTTTGCACAAGCCGGACATTAAACCTGTCAGCACAAAAGCTATGGTGAAAATCCTTTTCATCATACACAACAATGGGTTTACACTTCGACTACCCGTTTCCGAAAGGTTTAACCGGGCATCATCGGTTTAACAGTATTTTAGTTATTCCCACTCAATGGTTGCCGGCGGCTTGCTGCTGATATCATACACCACACGGTTGATGCCGCGCACACTGTTGATGATTTCGTTCGACACATCGGCGAGGAATGAGTAGGGGAGTTGCGCCCAGTCTGCCGTCATCCCATCTACTGATGTCACGGCCCTCAGGGCAATGGTAAACTCATAAGTGCGTTCATCGCCCATCACACCCACACTCTTCACAGGCAACAATACCGCGCCCGCCTGCCATACGCTCTGATATAAATGATGTTTACGCAATTGCTGAATGAAAATATCATCGGCTTCCTGTAACAGCTTCACCTTATCCTGCGTGACTTCGCCGAGGATGCGGATGCCCAGGCCCGGCCCCGGGAATGGGTGGCGGGAGAGCATCTCGTCGGGTATGCCAAGTTCGCGGCCAATCAGCCTGACTTCATCTTTGAACAAGGACCGTAGTGGCTCAACCAATTTGAGTTTCATGGTTTCAGGGAGGCCGCCTACATTGTGGTGCGATTTGATGGTCACCGAAGGCCCATGCACCGACACGGATTCAATCACATCCGGATATATCGTTCCCTGCCCGAGGTATTCAATGCCTTCAATTTTATGCGCTTCCTGGTCGAACACTTCAATGAAACAGGCGCCGATGGCTTTTCTTTTTTCTTCCGGCAGTTCGCGCCCGGCCAGCCTGGTATAAAAATGCTCACTCGCATCTACGCCTGTTACATTCAAACCGAGTTTGCGGTATGTCTCCAATACCTGGTTGAATTCGTTTTTACGCAGGAGCCCGTTGTCTACAAAAATGCCGTAAAGCCTGTCGCCAATGGCTTTATGGATCAATGTCGCGGCCACCGTGCTGTCGACACCTCCGCTCAGGCCCATCACCACTTTGCTGTTGCCGAGTTGTGCCTTGAGGGCTTCGATGGAATCGGAAATAAAATGCGCGGGCGTCCAGTCTTGCGAACATCGGCAAACGCCCACCAAAAAATTCCGCAATACGCGTTTCCCATCTGTAGAATGGTACACTTCGGGATGGAATTGCAGCCCGTAAACCGGGTTCAATCCTTCCTGTATATTCATAAAAGCCGCAACAGGAATGGATTCGGTGGTACCGAGGATTTCGTAACCTGCGGGCAGGCTCTTGATGCTGTCGCTATGGCTCATCCAAACCTGTGAGGGGCTGCCCACCTGTTCAAACAAAGCTGCTGATGATTTGATCTGTAAAAAAGCGCGGCCATATTCCCGCTTATCGCTTTTCGATACCTCGCCGCCGGCCAGCTTGGCCGTCAGTTGCGCCCCGTAGCAAATACCCAGCACGGGCCATTGCTTCCTGATTGCATCCACATCCACCGTGGGCGCCTGGGGGTCGTTTACCGAGAAGGGTGAACCGGATAGGATCACGCCCTTTATACCGGGGTCGGCAGTGATGGGTTTATGGAAAGGTTGAATCTCGCAATATACAGATGCTTCGCGCACGGCCCTGGCAATCAATTGGGTGTATTGTGAGCCGAAATCGAGGATGATGATCTTCTCAGTCATAATTGCTGCGAAGGTAATTGAACCCTGTCGGGGTTACAAAAAACATACCGGAAAATTGATGCATATTTGTATATATAAGTATAAAACATCAGCCATGAAAAAATCAATCTTCACCTGGGCCATCATCCTTACGGCCCTCAGCCTGGGCGCTTGCCGGCAGAAATCCGGCAGCGGTGTTATCATTACGGAAAAAAGGGAAGCCGGTTTGTTCCGGTCGGTGGATGTAGCCGAAGGCATCCGCCTGGAATACCGAAAGGGCGAACCATCCATTGAAGTGGAAGCCGACGACAACCTGGTCAGGTACATTAAAACCCAGGTCAGGCAGGACAAGCTCACGGTCCGGTTAGACAAGATCAATGTACGAAACGCCACAATGGTTGTGCATATCAGCCAGCCAACCCTGAACGAACTCGAGGCCTCATCCGCCGCTAAAATCATCTGCCTGGACCCGTTGTCGGATCCGGCATCCATCAAATTCAAGGCTTCCAGTGCAGCCAGTATTGAGGCATCCGCCGATGCGCCTGCCATTTCAGCAAGGGCCAGCAGCGCTTCGGAAATCCTGCTCCGGGGACGTTCGCGCAGTATTGAGCTGGATGCTTCCAGCGGGTCGGGCATACGTGCAAGGGAATTGATGTCGGAAACCGCAAAAGCCGAAGCCAGCAGCGGATCTTCCATTGAATTACACAGCAGTTTGGCATTAGATGCACGTGCCAGCAGCGGGTCGTCGGTGCGTTACAGGGGGAAACCGGCCAATGTAAAGAAGCATGAAGGGAGTGGGGGATCGGTATCCGGTCTCGATGATTGATGCTGAATCAGTTACGCAACGTGTTGTAAAAGTTGCCAGAACCGCCGGGCCAATGGGTGCCGGCGGTTTTTTTTGCCTGGTTGGCCAAATTTTTCAGCGGGAATTCTAAAATTTATGCCTGAAAACTTTTGTTGATGTTAAAGAAACCCCTACCTTTGCACTCCAAATTCAAAAAAAGGAATTTTAAAGCTCTTTGCATATGTCACAACGAATCAGAATCAAACTGCAGTCTTACGACCACAACCTGGTGGACAAATCCGCCGAAAAAATCGTTAAGACGGTACGCAGTACGGGTGCAGTAGTTACGGGTCCTATTCCCCTGCCTACACATAAGAAAATCTTTACCGTATTGCGTTCACCACACGTGAACAAGAAAGCCCGTGAGCAGTTCCAATTGTGCACGCATAAACGTTTGTTAGACATTTACACCAGCAGCAGCCGTACGGTTGACGCGTTGAGCAAGCTCGACCTGCCAAGTGGTGTGGATGTTGAAATCAAGGCTTGATGAACCGTCCCTGTAAAAGGGACAGGCACCAGGTAAGCTCTTAAAAAGAAAAATATGAACGCCCATGTCTCGCTGAGCAGCCAGACCGCTGGGTATAAAACAGATACAATGAAAAGTATTATTGGCAAGAAAATTGGCATGACCAGTATCTTTGATACAACCGGCAAGCAAACTGCGGTTACGATCATCGAAGCGGGTCCATGTGTAGTTACGCAAAAGAAAACCGTAGAGTCAGACGGTTACAACGCCCTCCAGATTGCATTCGGCGAAAAGAAAGAAAAGCATACCCCGAAAGCCGAGATCAATCACTTCTCCAAAGCAGGCACATCTCCTAAAAAAGTAGTTAAAGAAATCCGCGATAGCGAAATTGATAAGAACGTGGGTGAAACCATTACGGTCGACATCTTCACAGAAGGCGAAAGCGTGTCTGTGGTAGGTACCACCAAGGGTAAGGGTTTCCAGGGCGTCGTGAAGCGTCATGGCTTCAGTGGTGTGGGCGAGCAATCGCACGGTCAGCACGACCGTCAGCGCGCTCCGGGTTCTATCGGTAACTCTTCCGACGCGAGCCGTGTATTCAAAGGCATGCGCATGGCAGGCCGCATGGGTGGCGACAAAGTGAAGATGAAGGGCCTGAAAGTGGTGAAGATTTTCCCTGAAAAAAATTATATCCTGGTGAGCGGTTCCGTTCCGGGCCACAACGGATCGATCGTTCTGATCCAAAAATAATCAGGCGGAGCAACGCGATTGTAAACGAACTATAATAACACATCATGCAACTCGATATTATAAATACAAAAGGCGAAAAAACCGGAAGGACGATTGAACTGCCGGAAGAGATTTTCGGAATTGAGCCGAACGATCATGTGATCTACCTCGCCGTGAAGCAATACCAGGCGGCACAGCGCCAGGGTACACATAAAGTGAAAACCCGTATGGAGGTGAAAGGTTCATCCCGCAAGCTCCATAAGCAAAAGGGTACCGGTGGCGCACGTAAGGGTAACCTGCGTAACCCGCTGTACAAAGGTGGTGGTACCATCTTCGGCCCTAAGCCGCACAAGTATGATATCAAACTGAACCGTAAGGTGAAGGACCTGGCCAAGATGAGCGCCCTGGCATACAAAGCCAAAGAGAACGCCATCGTGGTAATGGAAGACGTTCAAATGGACGCACCTAAAACAAAGGCATTCTCAGGAATCCTGAAGAACCTGAACATCGGCCGCAAAAAAGCCCTGTTCGTGATTCCGGAATACAATGAGAACCTCTACCTGAGCCTGCGCAACGTTCAGGGTGTGGATGGTACTTTGCTGAGCGATATGAATACGTTCGACATCCTCAACGCCAATGTATTGGTGCTGACGGAAAGCACAGCCAGGCTGTTCAACGAAACTGAAGCGTAATAAAGCATGAACAGGCAGGTGGTTCAAATCCGCCGGCGATGTTCAGGAATATTTAACCAATTATCAAATCAAAGACAATGAAACTGTCTGACGTAATTATAAAGCCGATCCTCTCTGAGAAAGCCAACAAACAGGCGGAGAAAATGAACCGTTACACGTTTGTGGTTGACAGGAAGGCGAACAAGCTCGAGATCAAGAAAGCCGTGGAAATGTTTTACGGTGTGCAGGTTGCCGATGTGAACACATGGGTGATGCCATCAAAACAAAAAGCACGCTATACTAAAGCCGGGTTCATCGTAGGCCGTAAGCCTGCCAAGAAAAAAGCCCTGGTGACAGTGGCCGAAGGCGAGAGCATTGATCTCTACAGCGCATCATAATTATCAGCAAGAATGGTGGTCAGCACCGCAAAGTTTTGACAATATAAAAGAACCAAACAATGGCACTTAGGAAATACAAGCCGGTAACCGCAGGAACCCGTTGGAGGATTGGTAACGCCTACGCGGAAATTACCACAAGCACCCCGGAAAAGTCCCTGCTCGAAAAGAAGAGCAGCACGGCCGGCCGTAACGCACAGGGACGTCGTTCCATGAGGTACAGGGGAAGCGGCAACAAGAACATGTACCGCCTCATCGACTTCAGGCGCGATAAGAAAAATATTCCGGCTACGGTTAAAACCATCGAGTATGATCCAAACCGTACCGCATTCATCGCCCTCCTGTCTTATGCAGATGGAGAGAAGCGTTATATCCTGGCACCGCAGGGCCTGCAGGTTGGACAAACCGTAGTGAGCGGCGACGACGTGGCACCTGAACTGGGAAATGCCCTCATGTTGAAAAACATGCCGCTGGGTACCAACGTACATAATATTGAAATGCAACCTGGTCAGGGTGGTATCCTGGTGCGCAGCGCCGGTACCTCAGCCCAGTTGACCAACAAGGAAACAAAATACGCGGTATTGAAAATGCCAAGCGGTGAACTCCGTAAGGTATTGATCAATTGCTACGCTACGGTAGGTGTTACCAGCAATGGCGACCACAACCTGGAAACCATGGGTAAAGCCGGCCGCAACCGTTGGAAAGGCATCCGTCCCCGCAACAGGGCCGTAGCCATGAACCCGGTTGATCACCCGATGGGTGGTGGTGAAGGTAAAGCTTCAGGTGGACACCCACGCAGCCGCACCGGTAAGTACGCGAAAGGTGAAATCACCCGTACACGCGGTAAAGGATCTGATAAACTGATCCTCCAGCGCAGGAATGGTAAGAAATTGCCAACCCGTTAATTAAAAAACAACATTGTTAAAATATCCATGCCGAATGAACGGTATGGAAAATAAACAAAAAGCAACACATGGCTCGTTCACTGAAAAAAGGTCCTTACGTTGAAGCCAAACTGGAAAAGAAGGTAATGGCGATCGTAGATGGTAAAGCGAAGAAATCGGTTATTAAAACCTGGAGCCGCAGGAGTACGATCACACCTGATTTTGTGGGTCAAACTTTCGCGGTACACAATGGCAACAAGTTCATCCCGGTGTATGTAACTGAATTTATGGTAGGCCATAAACTTGGGGAATTTGCACCAACCAGGAACTTTAAAGGACACTCAAGCAAAAAAGGATAATACGCGTTTAAGCCCGGCCGCGCCGGTTTCTTAAACCTCAAAAAATTACGATCATGGAAGCAGTAGCAAAATTGAATAATTACCCGACATCGCCCCGCAAGATGCGTTTGCTGGCCGACCTGGTACGCGGCCTGAAGGTGGAAAAAGCCCTGGCCATCCTGGAGCACAACCCAAAGCACCCGGCCGTTCCGCTGCGCAAACTCGTGGTATCCGCGATCAGCAACTGGAAGTTGAAGAACGAAGGTGGCGACGAATCGGCGCTGGTGATTAAAACCATTTATGTAGACGGAGCCCGTGTGATCAAGCGCATGAGGCCTGCGCCCCAGGGACGCGGTTACCGTGTACGCAAGCGCAGCAACCACATCACAGTGGTAGTTGATGCAGCTTCTAACGGGGCCACTAAGGCAGCGCCTGTAATGGAAGCCGCTGAAGTAGCCGAAACTGCCAAGCCTAAAAAAGCAGCAGCCCCCAAGAAGGCCGCCGCAGCTAAAACGAAAAAAGCTTAATTAAATATTTTAAACGCCAAATATGGGTCAGAAAACAAATCCGATAGGTGCCAGGTTGGGAATCATCCGTGGATGGGACAGTAACTGGTATGCACACAAAAAGGATTATGCAGGAAAACTGATTGAGGACGACAAGATCAGGAATTACCTGAACGCGCGCATCAACAAGGGCGGCATCGCCAAAATTGTGATTGAGCGCACACTGAACAAACTGATTGTGACCATTCATACATCCAAGCCCGGTATCATCATCGGTAAAGGTGGTGGAGAGGTTGACAGGATCAAGGAAGAGCTGAAAAAGCTTTGCGGTAAAGAAGACGTGCAGATCAATATCCTGGAAATCCGCCGCCCCGAACTGGATGCCAATATCGTAGGCGATACGATTGCCCGCCAGTTGGAAAACCGTATCAACTACAAGCGTGCCATCAAAATGGCGATTGCTTCTGCGCTCCGAATGGGTGCTGAAGGGATCAAAGTGAAAGTTGGAGGCCGTTTGGGTGGCGCGGAAATCGCCCGCAGCGAAGAGATCAAGCAGGGCCGTACGCCTTTGCACACGTTGCGGATGGACATTGATTACGCGAACGTATTTGCCCTGACCGTATATGGTAAAATCGGTATCAAGGTTTGGATTTGTAAAGGTGAAGTGCTGGGTAAGCGCGACCTGAACCCGAACATGATCGCCGGTGGCAAAGAAGGCGGGCCTGAGCGTAGCGCGGGATTTGAGCGCAGGGGCGAAGGTGGCCGTGGCGGAGACCGTGACCGTCGTGGTGGCGGTGGCGCCGGACGCGGAGGCAGGAAATAATTTCCTGATTCGTATCAGAACCAATTATTGACTATAGCAAACAGACAATACAATGTTACAACCTAAAAGAACCAAACACAGAAAGACGCAGAAAGGCAAGATGAAAGGCCAGACCAAGCGTGGCGCGACCCTCGCTTTCGGAACCTTCGGATTGAAGGCGTTGGATAGTGTATGGCTGACAAACCGCCAGATCGAAAGTGCCCGTCAGGCCATGACCCGTCACATGAAGCGTGAAGGTAATGTGTGGATCAGGGTATTCCCGGATAAGCCAATCACCGCCAAGCCTGCAGAGGTGAGGATGGGTAAGGGTAAGGGTAACCCGGAAGGATGGGCCGCCATCGTTCAGCCGGGCCGCATCCTGTTTGAAGCCGACGGTGTACCGATGCAGGTAGCCAAGGAAGCTTTCGAACTCGCTGCGCAAAAGCTGCCGATCCTGACCAAGTTTGTGATCAGCCGCGATTACAAAGCCTAAGGTTTTGAATCAGTTAACGGAAACGGGTACCCGAAAAGTTACCCGGTATTGTGAGGAAATTTCAAATTTAATACAATGTCAAAAAAGATTGATTTCTTAAAAAGCGTGCAGGGGATGAGTGAAACCGACCTGGTTGCCCGGATCCGCGAAGACGAAATGCGGTTAAAGAAACTGAGTTTCGCGCATTCCGTTACGCCACTGGAGAACCCGCAAAGCATCCGTTCACTGCGGAGGGATATCGCCAGGTTGAAAACACAATTACAGAAAATTCAAATTGGAGCGTAATCCAATAAATTAATACACGATGGAAGCAACGACAACAACCGCCAGAAATTTAAGGAAGACCAAGATCGGAGTGGTATCCAGTAACAAAATGGATAAAACCATCACCGTGAAGGTTGAGCGTAAGATTAAGCACCCGCTCTATGGTAAGTTCCTTAAAAAAACAAACAGTTTTCACGCCCACGACGAGAAGAACGAGTGCAGCATCGGCGATATCGTGAAAATCATGGAATCACGCCCGCTGAGCAAAACCAAACGCTGGAGGCTGGTGGAGATCGTGGAGAAAGTAAAATAATTTTCTGCCGGATCGCGGCAGCATTGTCAAAACGTCCGACGGCATATAGCCCCGGCATTAAGCAAAAAGCGAAATATCATGATACAGCAAGAGAGCAGATTAAACGTAGCGGATAACAGCGGTGCCAAAGAAGTACTCTGCATCCGTGTGCTCGGAAACAGTGGCCAGGATTACGCCAAGATTGGCGATAAGATTGTGGTAACCGTTAAGGATGCCATGCCAGCCGGGGGTATAAAAAAAGGTACCGTTAGTAAAGCCGTAATCGTTCGCACCGTTAACAAGTTGCGCCGTAAGGATGGTTCTTACATCCGCTTCGACGACAACGCTGTGGTGCTGCTGAACAACGCCGACGAGCCGCGTGGTACCCGTATTTTCGGGCCCGTTGCCCGCGAATTGAGGGATAAGGGTTACATGAAAATCATTTCCCTGGCCCCGGAAGTGTTGTAATCAACCTAACCCGTTCAAATAGATTTACCCATTAGCCGGTATACAGAGGCCGGCCAAAAGAAAAATAAAATGAGTACAAGATTTAAACCAAAGTTCAACATCAAAAAAGGCGACTCGGTAGTAGTGATTACCGGTGATGACAAGGATTTGAAGAAGCCACGCAAGGTGTTGGAAGTGATGCCGGATGATGCCCGCGTATTGGTGGAAGGTGTGAACATTGTTACACGCCATACCAAGCCTACCGCGCAGAACACAAAAGGCGGCATCGTGAAGCAGGAAGCGCCGATCGCTATCAGCAATGTGATGCTTTGGGATACCAAAGCGGGAGGCCCTGCCAAAATTAAGCGTACCCGCGAGAACGGAAAATTAATCAGAATCTCAAAAAAATCAGGGGAGGTAATTAAGTAATGAGCACAGAAACCAACACTCCGAGATTAGCAGTTAAGTACAAAAAGGAAGTTGTACCTGCTTTAATGAAGAAATTCAGCTACAAAACTGTTATGCAGGCGCCCAGGCTGACCAAGATCTGCCTGAACCGCGGTGTAAACGGTGCGGTGGCCGACAAAAAGTTGATCGATATCGCGGTAGACGAACTGTCCAACATCACTGGCCAGAAAGCCGTTCCTACCATGTCTAAAAAAGATATCTCAAACTTTAAGTTAAGGAAGAACATGCCCATCGGCGCACGCGTAACACTGCGCGGCGTGAAGATGTACGAATTCCTCGACAGGCTGGTATCTGTATCGCTGCCCCGCGTACGCGATTTCAAGGGTATCAACGATAAGTCGTTCGACGGTCGTGGCAACTACACCCTGGGTGTTACCGAGCAGATTATCTTCCCTGAAATCGATATCGATAAAGTGAACAAGATCACCGGCCTGGACATCACTTTCGTGACTACCGCCGGCAGCAATGAGGAAGCCTTCGAACTGTTGAAAGAACTGGGCATGCCTTTCAAAAACATCAAAAAAACCGATAATAATTAATCGAATAACATGGCAAAAAAATCAATCACTGCCCGCCAGGCAAAGAGGGAAAAAATGGCCGCTCATTATGCTGAGAAAAGGGCTGCCCTCAAAGCTGAAGGAAATTACGCTGCATTGGACCTCTTGCCCCGCAACGCGTCACCGGTTCGTTTACGTAACCGTTGCCAGTTGACAGGCCGTCCGAGGGGTTACATGCGCCACTTCGGCCTTAGCCGCGTGATGTTCAGGGACATGGCCCTCCAGGGTAAAATCCCCGGCGTAACAAAAGCGAGCTGGTAAGCGTATCGTCCCGGCACAGCCAGGATGAGGCTTTGATATCATTGGATATCGCATTGTATTACATTCAAAAAACTCTTTAACAGACATAACAATGGTTACTGATCCAATTGCAGATTATTTAACTCGAATCCGGAATGCGCAGATGGCAAACCACCGCATCGTGGAGATCCCGGCTAGCAACCTGAAGAAGCGCATCACCGAGATCCTGTACGATAAAGGTTACATCCTGAAGTATAAATTCGAAGACGACAGCAAACAAGGCGTTATCAAGATCGCCCTTAAATACGACCCGTCAACCAAACTTCCCGTTATCCAAAGCCTGGAGAGGGTAAGCCGCCCGGGCCTGCGCACATATGCAAAACCACAGGATTTCAAGCGTGTGAAGAACGGACTGGGTATTTCTATCGTGTCTACATCTAAAGGTGTTATGACCGATAAGGAAGCGAAAGCGCACAACGTGGGTGGCGAAGTGCTGTGCAATATTTTCTAATCAACCGTTCGCCCAGGCGAACATGCCTTAAGCCTTTTGTACAGGGCTGACCGCAGACAACCATAAACAGTAAACGTACAAAACAAGCATCATGAGTCGTATTGGAAAAAAACCGGTGGATGTAGCAAATGGAGTTACCATCACCGTGAACAAAGACAACGTAGTTACAGTGAAAGGCCCCAAAGGCGAACTGAAACAGGCTATTGACCGCGATATCAAGGTGGTGATCGAGGATGGCAAACTGAACCTGACACGCCCTACCGACCAGATCCGTCACCGCGCTATGCACGGCCTCTACCGTTCCCTGATCAGCAACATGGTAAAAGGTGTTACTGAAGGATACAGCAAGAAACTGGAACTGGTAGGTGTGGGTTATAAAGCCTCTAACCAGGGAAATACGCTTGACCTTTCTTTGGGTTATTCGCACAATATCATTTTTGAAATCCCAAAAGAACTGAGCGTTAAAACAGAACAGGAAAAAGGTAAGAACCCGATGATCACCCTGGAAAGTTCAGATAAACAACTGCTCGGACAGGTTTGCGCTAAAATCCGCAGCCTGCGTAAGCCTGAACCATACAAAGGTAAAGGTGTGAAGTTTGAAGGTGAAGTACTGAGGAGGAAAGCAGGTAAGTCTGCAGGTAAGTAATCGTTTATCCCTTACCGTTAGAACCCGGTTCGGAATCTAATACAAAACATGCTCCGGCAGTATCGGGGCAAAAACATAAAAACATGAACAACAAAACAAGCGCCAGACAAAAAATACGCTACCGCATCCGCAAAAAGATCAGCGGTACTGCTGCAAAGCCAAGGCTGACTGTGTTCAGGAGCAACACGGATATTTACGCTCAGTTGATCGATGATGTAAACGGTGTAACACTGGCAGCCGCTTCATCCCGTCAGAAAGACATCACGGCCGTGAAAGCGCCAAAAGTGTCGAAAAGCAAATTGGTTGGAGAGGTTATTGGCCGTAAGGCGGTGGACCTGGGAATCAAGCAGGTGGTATTCGACCGCAGTGGCTATGTTTATCACGGACGGGTTAAGGCTGTTGCCGAAGGCGCCCGTGAAGCAGGCCTCGACTTTTAATCACATAATTTAACTGAAGATACATGTCAAACGTAACGATCAATAAAGTAAAAGCCGGCGACCTCGAACTGAAGGAAAAGGTTGTGGCCATCAACCGCGTGGTGAAAACTACCAAGGGCGGCCGCGCATTCAGCTTCTCAGCCCTCGTAGTGGTTGGCAATGAAGCCGGTGTGGTTGGACACGGACTCGGTAAAGCCAAGGAAGTGCAGGAAGCCATCACCAAAGGCATTGAAGATGCCAAGAAAAACCTGATCAAGGTCCCGGTGATGCATGGTACCATCCCCCACGACCAGTTGACAAAAGAAGGTGCCGCTAAAGTGTTGATCAAACCCGCAGCCCATGGTACAGGTGTGATCGCCGGGGGCAGCATGCGTGCCGTACTGGAAGCAGCAGGTATCACCGACGTATTGGCCAAAAACCTGGGTTCAGCCAACCCGCACAACGTGGTGAAAGCTACGTTCAAAGCCTTGGCCAGCCTGCGTCAGCCAATCGATGTGTCTAAAAGGCGCAACCTGTCGCTCAAAAAAGTATTTAACGGATAATTTGTTTACCGGGCCGTTTCAAACAACAGATTGTAAGCAGGTCCAGCAAATCATAACACTTGTATGAAAAAGATTAAAGTAACCCAGATCAAAAGTACCATCGACCGCCCCGAAAGGCAGAAGAGGACGATGGTGGCGCTGGGCCTGAAAAAACTGCACACTTCGGTAGAAGTGGAAGCCACTCCCCAAATCCTGGGTATGGTGCGTAAAGTGAACCACCTGATTAAGGTAGAAGAACTTTAATGGCCATGAAGGCTCGTGAAATGTAAAATGTAAACAGGTGCATCCTATTTGCATTTTACATTTTTGTATTTCACCTTGATCCCAACAATTGGTATTTTATTTTTTAACAGCGAGGGGTGATTCCCCGTAAGTCAAAAATCAAGCAATATGAAACTGCACACATTGAAGCCTGCGAAAGGCGCGACACACAAGGAAAAACGTTTGGGCCGCGGTGAAGCCAGCGGTAAAGGCGGTACATCAACAAAAGGTAATAAAGGTGGACAGAGCCGCGCAGGTTATAAGAGCAAGAAAGCCCACGAAGGTGGACAGATGCCCATCCAGCGCCGTATCCCCAAGCGCGGATTTACCAATATCTCACGCGTTTCTTATAAAGTGTTCAACCTCGGTCAAATTGATCAACTGGCTGAAAAATACGGTATCCAGGAATTCAGCCTGCAAAACCTGTATATCAATAACCTGATCAGCCAGACAGACCTGGTAAAAGTGCTCGGTAACGGAGAAATCAAAGGTAAATACAGCTTTAAAGTGAATGCCATCAGCGAAAAAGCTAAGGCTGCCATCGAAGCCGCCGGAGGTTCTGTGGAAATACTGAAATAAAAACCGATATTTGCCCGGGCTTGGCCCAGCATATCAGAACCTGTGTACCTTACTTTTAGCACAACACATTAAACCGACTTAATTCTGTGAATAAGTTCATCAAAACGCTTAAAAATATCTGGAGCATAGAAGAACTGCGCAATAAGATCATTTTCACGATCATCCTGCTGTTCATCTACCGCCTCGGGTCTTTCATCGTTCTGCCCGGTATCGACCCAAATAAACTCGAGAACCTCAGCCAAAGTACCAACAGCGGTATGCTTGGCCTGCTCGACGCGTTTGTTGGAGGCGCTTTCTCCAAAGCATCCATATTCGCCTTGGGTATCATGCCCTATATCTCTGCTTCCATCTTCATGCAATTGATGACCATCCTGGTTCCCCAGATGGCCAAGATTCAGAAAGAAGGAGAGAGCGGACGTAAGAAAATCAATCAATGGACGCGCTACCTCACCGTATTGGTGACTGCCTTCCAGGCCGCCGCTTATATCGGTTACCTGAAAAGCCCGGGTAACGCCGAAGCCCTGATCCCTGCATACGGAAACTTCTTCTGGGTATCTACCGTGATCATCCTCACAGTAGGAACCTTGTTTGTGATGTGGCTGGGTGAAAAAATTACCGACAAAGGTTTGGGTAACGGTACATCAATGATCATCATGATCGGTATCCTGGCCCGCCTGCCACAATCATTCATGCAGGAGTGGGCGGCACGCACCACCCGCGGCGCGGGTGGACTGCTGATCATCCTGGTGGAAGTGCTCTTCCTGATCGGTATCATTATGGGTCTGATCATGCTGGTACAAGGCGTGCGCAAAGTGCCCGTAAACTACGCGAAACAAATTGTTGGCAACCGCCAGTTCGGTGGCGCCCGCAATTTCCTGCCGCTGAAAGTGAATGCCGCGGGTGTAATGCCCATCATCTTCGCCCAGGCCATCCTCTTCCTGCCTACCATCTTTACAGGGTTTACCGGTGAAGGTTGGGCAAGGTATTTCACGGATCACACCAATGTGGTATATATGATTGTGTATTCGATCTGCGTGATCGCGTTCACCTTCCTCTACACCGCGCTGATCTTTAATCCCAAGCAAATGGCCGATGAGTTGAAACGCAACAACGGGTTCATCCCCGGCGTAAAACCCGGACAGCCAACAGCGGATTATATTGGTACCATCATGGACCGCATCACCCTTCCGGGCGCGATCCTGCTGGCACTGGTGGGTATCCTGCCCGGCATCTTTGAACTGGTGTTCAATATGTCGCAAGGCTTCTCTACTTTCTTCGGTGGTACATCACTGCTGATCATGGTGGGCGTTATCCTCGATACCCTGCAGCAAATTGAAACGCAATTGCTCATGCGCCAGTACGATGGCCTGATGAGCAGTGGCAGGGTACAGGGCCGCCAAACTGTAGCATCTGGCTTGTAACCGACATCAATTCCAAAACATATTCAAACCCCAACGAGCAACACGTTGGGGTTTGTTGTAATTTTGCGCGTCATGATACAAATAAAATCATCAGAAGAAATAGCAATCATGCGGGCTACCTGCCTGCTGGTAGGAAAAGCGCATGCCACGGCCGCTGCGGCCATTAAACCGGGCATGACAACCATGGAGGTCAATAATATTGTCGAAACTTTTATCATGGATCATGGCGGATACCCTTCATTTAAAAATTATCACGGATATGCTTATGCCACCTGCATCTCTATGAACGCCGCGGTGGTACACGGCTTTCCCGGCGACCATATATTGAAGGAAGGCGATATCATGTCGCTGGATATTGGCATATACAAAAACGGGTTTCATGGCGACAGCGCTTATACTTACGCGATTGGCGAAGTGCCGGATGCCGTGAAGAAATTACTGCGCGTCACCAAGGAATCCTTATACGCGGGCATTTCAAAAGCCAGGGCAGGCAACCGCATTGGCGACATCGCGCATGCCATCCAGGAGCATACGGAAAAAAAGAACGGCTTTGGCGTGGTCAGGGAACTCGTTGGCCATGGCCTGGGCCGCGACCTGCACGAAGACCCGCAGGTGCCCAATTATGGCAAAAAAGGTTCGGGCCCGAAATTGAAGGAAGGCATGGTGCTGGCCATTGAACCCATGATTAATATGGGAACTAAAGATGTGGTGCACCTGGATGATGGCTGGACGGTACTCACGCGCGACCGCAAACCATCGGCACACTTTGAACATGATGTCTGCATCACAAAATCTGACCCGGATATCCTGAGTTCTTTCGCGGAAATTGAAGCGGCAGAAAAGGCCAACCCTAATTTGGTTTGGAGTTATGCATAAGATTGTCATTAGCGCATCCGGCAGTGCTATATTGATCTAACTATTTTAATACACAAAGCTTTCACTACTTGTCAATGAAACCCCGCACGCTGCTGGTAATCGGGGCCGGGGCCGCCGGTTTCTTTTGCGCCGTCAACGCGGCGAGGCTCCATCCTGGTTGGCAGGTGATCCTGTTGGAGAAGTCAAATAAACTATTATCAAAAGTCAGGGTTAGCGGTGGTGGGCGCTGCAATGTTACACATGCCTGTTTTCAATTGTCTGACCTCCTGAAATTTTATCCGAGGGGAGGGGCTTTCCTGAAAAAAGCGTTCCGGCATTTTTCATGTGCCGATACGGTGGCCTGGTTTTCGGAAAGGGGGGTGGAATTGAAGACGGAGCCCGATGGCAGGATGTTTCCCGTAACCAATGATTCGCAAACCATCATCGATTGTTTGCTCCGCGAAGCAAATACGTTTGGCGTGCAGGTGCATATGCATGCTGATGTACAGTCTCTGGAAGCCTTGCCCGGAGGCGGTTTCAGGGTTCATACCGGGTCAGGTGGCGTTTGGCTTGCAGATCGTGTATGCGTGACCGTTGGAGGTTATCCGAAACCGGAACAATACCATTGGCTGAAGGCGTTGGGACATTCATTTGTAAAGCCCGTCCCTTCACTGTTTACGTTCAATATGCCCCGCCAGTCGCTGACTTCGCTGATGGGCATTACGGTGCCTGATGCACAGGTACGCATCAAAGGGACCAAATGGCAACAACAAGGCCCGGTACTGATTACACATTGGGGGCTGAGTGGGCCAGCCGTACTGAAATTATCGGCATGGGCTGCGCGCGACCTTGCGGAAACCAATTATCATTTTAATATCCAGGTCAACTGGTTGCCCGGCTATCATGAGAACAGTATGCTGCAGGCATTGCAACAGGTACGCTTTACACATGCATCGCAGAAACTGGTCAACCGGAACCCATTTCAATTGCCGTCAAGGCTATGGGAATTTATATTGGCGCAATCAGGTATTTCAGCAGATATCCGCTGGGCCGATTTGCCGGCGAAGGAACAGCATAAACTCGCTAAGGCCCTTTGCGCACAGGAATACCCCATCAGTGGCAAAACAACTTTTAAAGAGGAATTTGTAACGGCTGGTGGTATCCCTCTTTCCGAGATTGACCCTAATACCATGCAAAGCCGGCTTTGCCCGGGATTATATTTTGCCGGTGAAATCATGGATGTGGATGGGGTAACAGGAGGATTTAATTTTCAGCATGCATGGACCTCGGGTTGGATCGCCGCGCACCAGAAAAACAACGAAGGACAGGATTTAACGGCACTTTAGAAATCCTCAAGGATAATTGAATTAACTTGCCCTGCCGGATGAAGAAAATAGACCGTTACATATTAGGTAAGTACCTCACCACTTTCTTCTTTTGCCTGCTGCTCATGACCGTCATTGTGGTAGTGGTTGATATCAGCGAGAAGACGGATGATTTTGTGAAATCAAAACTCTCGGCTTGGGAAATCACGCGTGATTATTATTTTGGATTTATCCCGCGCATTGATGCGATGCTCTTTCCGCTCTTTGTATTCATCTCCGTGATATTCTTTACCGCAAAAATGGCTGAAAGGTCTGAAGTAGTGGCCATCCTCAGCAGCGGCGTTAGTTTCTGGCGTTTTCTCAGGCCTTATTTTGTTGGCGGTTTTTTGCTCGCGGGTATGTTGTGGCTGGGTTATCAATACCTGGTACCCAGGGCTAACCGTAAATGGGCCGATTTTGAGAAGAGGTATGTGGATGTTAACTCCGCACCCACAGCCAATAGTTCCACATACAAACAGAATATTTATTTCAAGGATGACCTGCAAACCTATGTGGGCATCAAAGGATATGATACCGTCACGCGGACCGGGAATACGCTTTTCATCAGCAAATACGCGGGTACAAAAATGCTGTATAACCTGCGCGCAACAGGTTTCAACTGGGATACGGCCACCAACAAATGGAAATTGCGGTATGTGATTGAACGGGATTTTGGCGAAATCAGCGAGAATGTCAGGTTCTCTGAAACCAAATTGATGGGATACAATTTTAAACCCATTGATCTCAGGAAGGATGATTACCTGAAAGACCAGATGACCACTCCTGAATTGAACCGGTTCATCAAAGAGGAAAAAAAGAGGGGGTCCGAAATGCTGAATGCATTAAAAGTAGAACGGTTCAACCGTGATGCCATCCCGGTATCTGTGCTGATCCTGACCTTGATTGGCGCTATCCTAGCATCAAGAAAAGTGAGGGGTGGGAGTGGCCTGCACCTGGCTGTGGGTGTGATCATCAGCGTGATGTATATTTTGTTTAGCCGGTTCTCAATAGTTTTTGCCACAAAAGGGAATTTTACCCCATTGTTAGCTGCCTGGACGCCCAACCTCATCTTTGGCGCACTGGCCGTGTACCTGTATCGAAGGGCGCCAAAGTAGTATTTATTGCGCATAGCGGAAATACTGCACACAAATCAAAACTTTTGCACAAAAGTTTTGTTTAACAAAGCATCACGATGTAATTTTAAGCGTTTCACGAAGCCAGCCGGGATGCAGACCGGCAAAAAGATGCAGATTGGCTGTGTGGCAGTCCCGACAAGGGTTTCACGAAATTCAAAGCCGAACATTCACCTTAACCGATATACTATCATCTATGGGCATCATTAAAGACAGATTCAGGCAGAAAGCGGAAACCGTAGCTGCGGAAATCAAAGATTTGCTGAAAAATCATGGCGACAAAAAGATTGGAGAAGTTACTTTATCCCAGATTTACCAGGGCATGCGTGGCATGACAGGCCTGGTTACGGAAACCTCGCTGCTCGACGCCCAGGAAGGTATCCGTTTCAGGGGTTATTCAATCCCTGAACTGAGGGAGAAACTCCCAAAAGTGCCCAATGGATCTGAACCCTTGCCCGAAGGCCTTTTTTACCTGATGCTGGTGGGCGATCTGCCTACGGAAGAGGATGTACAGCACCTGACCAGTGTTTGGCAGCGCCGCAGCCACGTGCCCAATCATGTCTTTGCCACCATCGAAGCGTTGCCCGTAGGCACACACCCCATGACGCAATTTGTGGTTGCCATTATGGCCCTGCAAACCGAAAGCCAGTTTTCAAAACGCTATGCCCAGGGCATGAGTAAGAAAGATTACTGGGAAGCGGTGTTTGATGATTCCATGGACCTTATTGCACGCCTGCCACGCATTGCTGCGTATATCTATCGCCGTAAGTATAAGGGTGGCGAACATATCCAGCCCAATGGCCTGCTCGACTGGTCTGGCAATTTTGCCCATATGATGGGTTTTGAAGATGAAACTTTTAAAGAGTTGATGCGCCTGTATATGGTGATCCATGCGGACCATGAAGGCGGAAACGTATCTGCACATACCACACACCTTGTTGGTTCAGCCCTCAGCGACCCTTACCTGAGTTTTGCCGCAGGTATGAACGGATTGGCAGGCCCGCTGCACGGATTGGCAAACCAGGAAGTGATCAAATGGATTTTTGAACTCCGCGAACAAATTGGCAGCGACAGCCCTAGCAAAGAACAAATCGAAGAATATGTGCGCAAGACATTGAGTGAAGGAAAAGTAGTTCCGGGATATGGCCACGCCGTATTGCGTAAAACCGATCCCAGGTTTACAGCCCAAATGGAGTTTGGCAAAAAGCATATGCCTGATGATCCCCTGGTGCAAACTGTTTGGAATATCTACGAAGCCGTACCGCCAATTCTGTCGTCTCTCGGTAAAATCAAGAATCCATGGCCAAATGTGGATGCGCATAGCGGCGCATTGCTGGTACATTACGGCATGGTAGAATATGAATTTTACACGGTGCTGTTTGGCGTTTCCAGGGCTTTGGGCGTACTGTCGAGCTTGTGCTGGGACCGTGCTTTGGGGCTTCCCATTGAAAGGCCGAAATCAGTCACCACCGAGTTGGTTAAGCAATGGCTGGAAGGAAAAGAAGAAATCTGGGGCGAGTAATCCCCGTGTTAGATATCAGCTTGATACCCCGGAAACACCGGGGTATTTTTATGCAAATTCTTTTTGGGAAAAAAGACTTTGAACCTATATTTGCAGTCCAATTGGGGGATTAGTCGAGACGAATCACTTTTGGTGATTGTCTCGATGCCGACTGCAAACGTCGGCACTCAGTTGGGCCAGAAAGTCCCGGCACAAAGTCGGGAATGCGACAAAAAAATACGGGGGATTAGTCGAGACGAATCACTTTTGGTGATTGTCTCAATGCCGACTGCAAACGTCGGCACTCAGTTGGCCAGAGCGTCCCGGCACAAAGTCGGGAATGCGACAAAAAAATACGGGGGATTAGCTCAGTTGGCTAGAGCGCTTGCATGGCATGCAAGAGGCCACCAGTTCGAATCTGGTATTCTCCACGAAAGGCCATCATTTGATGGCCTTTTGGTGTGGGTTGAATTGTAGCGCGTCCCGACCGCCAGCGTAGGGAAGGCCATCCTGATTAAATCGGGATATTCTCCATGAAAAAGGCATCCAATTTGGATGCCTGTATTCTTATTCCCAACTTGAAAATGGATCCTTACTCAATCCGTATTTTCACAAAATGGTATATCTGCCTTTTGTAAGCAGTGTGAGCCGTAATCTTCGCTCCTGGTGCAAGTTCAAAGAGGTAAACGGCATTCCCATTCCCCATTTCCGGTGTTTTGAAATCTAAAATCTTTTCCTGGGGAAGGTTCAAAATCCATTTATCATGGCAAAATGAACTGATGTCTGAAAATGATATTCGATGATACGTTTTGCCGGCTCGATTATCAGAACTAAACAGGTTGCTAGGGCCTTGTGTTAACACACCTTTTGAATTGTAAGGGGCCACAAACTTGAAAACCAGGTATTCATAGTTCCCTTTTTTCGTGTTAAAAATACTAACCAATGAACCTGGTTGTATGCAGGTTTGTGCCTGTAACACAGGATGAAACAGCAGCGTCATTACGGTTATCAGTAAGGTTTTCATCTAATCCTGTTTTTGGCGTTGATAATTGATTGTACAATATGTCAACAACTCATATGTATGTTTGTTCGGATATTTCGGCAATCAATAGCACGGCAGGGGATTCCACAATCATCATGAAATGCATTAAATTACTGAACAAATCAACCTTCATGCATAAGTATAAGTTCCTGATTTATATTTTCATAATAGCCATTTATTGCCTGAAAGGTTCAATGACCCATGCCCAAATTACCGGCATCTCCGATTATACTTCCTCCAAAAACGAATTGCTGAAAAAGCTCCGCTCAAGGTTTATCAGCGAGAAATTCAATCAGCATATAGATAAATTCTATCAAAAAACCTGCGACTCACTGTTGAAATCCGGCAACAGGCAGGAAAGGGAACAGCAGATGCAATTACTTACAAATCTATTTCGTTCATCCATCAAAGCCCTTGATAGCAAACAAATCACTTTGTTGCGCATACCCGGACTGAACGATTATGTATTGCAAACCCTTCGGGTCAATGAACCGAATCAATTACTTCGTCTATACGATCCCGTTAATATCAGCGTCCATCGCATACTTGCTGATGTATTTCAATCAACGGATAAAGCAGGGCCCATTAGCTGGAGCCTCGAATTAAAAGACATGGCGGCATTTCCGTACAAAATACCGAACCGTATTTTTCTGCCTCGTTATGCACCCATACGAGATAGCCTTTTATACCGTTATGCGAATGAAATGCCCGAGGCATTTTGCCGCAAACTCGCATCAGGCGATAAGGACTGGGTTTCCCTGGCGGAAAACAGTCAAAGCCGCACGGTGCAAGCCATCCGCCAGGTTCCCGTGGATATTTATTTTGAAAAAGTATTGCCATTCAGCATGGCTATCCTTGACCAGCGCGCGACCATGGAACAGGTTCGATCCTGGGCCATGGAGCCATCCATATATTATGCGCGCTTCACGGAAGAACTGTCCTACCTGCATACCCGCTCAAATCCGGAAGAAAGGAGGTTCCTGCGCAGGCAAATGGAAGTCATGAACCGGAAAATCGCGAAAGCATTTTTCATGAATGAAATCAACGATAGCCATGAAATGCCCGATCATAAACGATTCGCGTCGGTACAGGGGCTTTCCGCAAGGGAACTGTATTATGTGATGCTGGCCGGGGAAGATGAACTCTATACTTCCAGCTTCATTTACCTGTTTAAATTATTCATACAGAAAACAGGTAAACAGTCACTTGGGGATTTTTTCCAGGAGATCGGTTACCATCATTTTGACCGCTTCCTTTTTGTAGTGAATGTATATGGCATGACGCCAGATCTCATGGACCGGCTTCCGCAAATGGATGTACTGAATCAATTGAAACGCAATGTCCGTTCATTGAGCCGGGTTCGTTACGAGAGCCTGGATGTTATTGTGAACAGCATGTACCTGGCTGAAGTATTATTCGAATTGCGCAAGTACGACCAGGTCAGGATTGGGTTGCAACCATATCTCGACAGCCTGCAAAAAGTAAAATCAAATGAATTGCTCTTGTACCGCATATATGAAGGTTACAAGGATATTCTTGCATTGGGTAAGAAAGGGAATGCCCGCATGCCGGGCAGTGAAGTGTATGATGTTATGGAAGTGGATAAATTAAGGCATGATGGAAATATCGCCGGTATTGTTTTGTTTTATGATGATGAAGATGGCAGGAGCAGTTATCAGCATTATATCAGCACTTTTGAATCATCAAAGTGGACGAGCAGGGATGAATCTGATTATATCATCATGCAAAGCAAATCCGGCCAGCCGGTTTCCATATTTATCAGCAAGCCAAACACCGCAGATGGCTATGATTCGGCGCAGGCCCGGATGGTCAGGGAGGTTAAAAGGAGAGGGTATAAGCCGGGATTATTCATTCACAGAGGGCATAGTTATTACCTGCAAAACAGCCTGAGTTATCTCGAACCCGATCATCAGTTTGTTTTTCTTGGTTCATGCGGCGGGTATCAGAATGTGTTGCAGGTATTTTACAATAATCTCGACGCGCATGTCATAGCTACCCGTAAAATCGGATCCATGTGGGTCAATGACCCATTATTGAATGATGTGCAAAATGGCATTCGCGCCAACCAAGACATATATTGGAATAAAATATGGGATGCACTTTCCAGGCAATTGAAATCAGCGCAAACCCGTGAATTATTTTCCGGCTACATCCCGCCGAACAGGTACAATGGGGTGATATTCATCAGGCAGGTGTTCAACATACAATGATGATTTATTTTTGATTTCCCGTGCCCGTTTCACTGATCGGATGAGTAAGGGCCATACGCTGGCCATTAACCCGATGATCAATGTGCATCCTGATAACATGAATACGATAAAATAGGGCCTGAGCCCCAGCATCATTTTTTGAAATGGGATTTGTGGCTCATGGAACTGCCAGTATCCCTTGCGTATACCGGCTGCGATCAGGGCAAGCCAGAATACCAGCAACGATACCTGCAATAGCCAGAATGATTTTACTGGCCAGGGCCTGTTTTTTCTTTCTTTCCCCCAAATAATATCATGCAGGAATGCCAGCAGCAGCATGCTGTTGATGCCAATGGTGGAGCCCATGGCATGCGCGACAGTGATATGTGTGCCATGCGTATAAATATTAATGGCCGGTACCGACATGGCGATGGCCAGCAGGAGGTTCAATAAAATCCAGTATTCTGATGCCAGCATAAACCTGTATCCGGGTAGTGATACAAACAGTTTGGATGATTGCATCGATTTCTTCCATCCATGAATGATGCGTGCAAGGATGATGAGTTCCGTCATGCTGACGGCATAACTGATTAACCGTACATAGGTATGTGTGGGTAAAGTATAGATATGGTGCCCCCAGTTAAACATCAGGTTAAATAACCCCAGGAAATACATGGCAAATGCAAGCCACGACCGGCTGTAGGTATGCGAAGGGTCGTGTTTCTCCATGTAATAAAAGCTGCATCCGTAAATCAGTAAATTCCAGCAGCCCACAATGCTGCCATTCGATTTCCATTGTATGCTCATGTCGAGCAGCACGCGCTCCCTGAAATAGGGGATCAGGTATAGATAAGATTCTGAAAATGTAACCAGGAAAAATAACGCACCGGTCAGCCACATCCATACATACACGGGTTGTTGCCGAAGGTTGCGGATATGCTTGATGAATATCCATACAAAAAGTACCCAGGCTAACGCGATGGGTATGGATAAAAGGGGAGGGTATTCCCAGTATTCACGCCCGCCAAAATTTCCGGTTAGGTACGACAATAGAATGCCCGCAACAGAAACTAACAATAAGGCCTGCATGATTTTCCCAGCCAACCTGACTTTGAAACTGCTGCCGGATCTTTCACCCGCATAATACAATGTAGTGCCCATCGCGGCAAGGATGATCCAGAATAATACAGATGATACATGCATAGGCCGCACCCGTTCAAAGGAAAGTTGATTTTTAAGCCAGCCTGGCAACACGTATTGAAGGCTTCCCACAAAACCAAAAAGCAAACCGGTGATCAGTAATATCATCGCCGTTTGCATGAGTCTGACGGGTAAAAGGGAATCAGTCTGTTTTGATGTTTCCATACCAGGTTGGGTTAAATCTGTTTGGATCCGCGGTCCCGCTGGCATCCATAGCTTGTAAAAATGCCTGCACCGCCTGAATCTCATCTTCTGTCAATCTAAAATCCGGCATGATGTCTGTTCCATGTTTGAGGAATGCCCTGGTTTGTTCGGGTGTTCTTCGTCTAACCGTATTCGTTAGGTCTGGCCCCAGGTACCCGCCAAGTCCGTAAAACTGGTGGCATGACTGACAGTTTTTTTTCTGCCATATATTTTTTCCCTGTAGTGCAACCCCATCCAGTTCTTGCTCATTCGGTGGCGGTGTTATGTACAGGTGCGCGCTGTACAAGCTGAAAGAGAGCAACAGCGTCATGAAAATGGTCCATTTAAATCGGTCAGGCATCAGGCATTTTATTTATTGTCTATAGGCGCCAGCTTAGCGGTGAAATGACGGAGCAGTGCAGACTCTTCAATGATGCGCAGGCCCTTTATGTTATCTCTTTTTTGAAAAACTTCAATCACCACTTCCGCTACATAATCGATATGGCTTTGCGTGTACACCCTGCGGGGCACGGCCATCCGCACCAGTTCCATTTGCGCGGGAACCGTGTGCCCATTGGCATCGTATTTGCCAAACATCAGTGTTCCAATCTCAACCGAACGCACACCACCTTCAAGGTATAAGGCACAGGCCAGCGCTTGTCCGGGTAATTCACTGGCGGGTATATGCGGCAAAAAAGCCGCAGCATCGAGGTACACGGCATGGCCTCCGGCAGGCTGCATCACGGGAACACCCGCGGCCATTAATTTTTCGGTCAGGTATTCCATACTCCTGATCCTGTATTGCAGGTATTGTTCATCCATCACTTCCCTCAAACCTATCGCGATGGCTTCCAGGTCACGCCCGGCGAGGCCACCATAGGTGGGGAAGCCTTCCGTGATCACCAGCAGGTTTCTGCAATCCATGGCGAGCTCTGAGTCCCGCATGGCCAGGAAACCGCCAATATTAGCAAAAGCGTCTTTTTTGGCGCTCATAGTGCATCCATCAGCATATGAAAACATCTCGCGGACGATATCCCCAATACTCCTGTTTGCATAGCCCGGTTCCCTTTGTTTGATGAACCAGGCATTTTCCGCGAATCGGCAAGCATCAATGAACATGGGTACCCGGTTTTCTTTACAAATCCTGCTCACTTCACGGATGTTTTCCATGCTCACCGGTTGTCCGCCTCCGGAGTTATTCGTTACCGTTAGTACGCACAATGGGATATGACTGGCGCCTTTTTCTTTGATGAACGACTCCAATGTTGTTGTATCCATATTGCCTTTAAATGGAGCGGGTACAGTAGGGTGCTTACCGGCTTCACACAAAAGGTCAATGCCTTCCGCGCCACTGTATTCTATATTGGCACGTGTGGTATCAAAAAGGGTATTGCTCAAAAAATATTTGCCCTTGCCACCCAGGATGCTGAACAGGATTTTTTCTGATGCCCTTCCCTGGTGCGTAGGGATAACGATGGGAAGGCCGGTGATATCCTGAATGGTTTTTTCAAACCTGAAAAAACTTTCACTGCCAGCGTAGGATTCATCCCCCCTCATCATACCTGCCCATTGCTCACTGCTCATGGCGCTCGTGCCGCTGTCTGTCAGCAAATCAATCAGCACATCCCTGGCGGCGACCCGAAACAGGTTGTAATGCGCTTTAGAAAGTATCTCAGCCCTTTCGGCTGGGGTATTGACGTATATGGGTTCTACGGATTTTATCCGGAACGGTTCAATGATGGTTTTCATCAGTTGATAATAAATTTGAAAATGGAAGAAATGAGAATATAAATTAATCGGGGAGGGTGAAAGCCTATGAGGGCCTGCGGATAATGTTCTTCCAGATTTGCATATGGCAAAATTCTCGCGATGAAATGATATGAACAATGATAACGGTCATTCTTTACTTTTCTTAATCCCTATGTTCAGCATGAATATTCCGCTGAACATGATCAAAGCAGCGCCAAATAACCATTCGTTGATATGGGGCAATGCTATATAATACATACCTGCCAATCCCTGTGTCATCAGTAATAATTCGTTGATGATGATGCCGGCGGTAAAAATATAAGCGCCGGCCCGGCCAGGTTTGTTCAACGCAATTTTCCGGTAAGCCAGCATCAGTCCGATGATGCATAAACTTGTTACTGCCAATAGTACCAGATGCAGGTAGCCAATAACAATCGGCCTGAAGCCAAATGCCAGTGTGCTCATCACGGGAATCACGCTGCCAGATTGCAGGATGATTTTTATGCTGAACGCGATAAACGACAACAATAAAAGTGTGCCACCAAGTGCAGTGCATTGTTCCCTGATGGCGGTTTTATATTTGAGTACGATACTTGCCAGCTTGATCCAACCGATGATTTGCAGAATCACGGCGATGATGGTCAGGATATATAATACGAGGTGAAGGTTGGCCCATAAGGTAGATAAGAAATACGCTGGTACTGCTGCCAAAGCGAATAACCAGAATATGCGTTGTAATATTTGGGGCGGGACGCCTGCGTCGAATAATCGTGAAGCCACCAAGCCCATACAGGCAAAAAAGAACCATCCATTATATTGGAAGTGAAGGAAATAATATTCGGATGCGAGGTACCATTCCTGGTTAACTGATTTTGTGGCCATCATGGCCGCCAGGCTGAAAGCGCCGAGTGAGGAAATCACCGAAAAAAACAGGGAAGCCCTGAACCATTGGTCAGACACGTTGGGTGATGCCGCCTTTTTCAGGTCAACCCAGTATTGCCAGGCAAATACATAGGAAACTAGTACGGCAAGGCTGGAGAAACTGATCGACACGGCCCCGTATCCCTGGATGGGAAAACTGATTAGCATGCCAACCGCTGCCAGCAAGTTGCCCCATAACAACCAGCTATAGATTTTGTGCAAGGGGCGTCCATGCTGCCTGTTTTGCAAATGCCTTAGCAGTAGGGCCATCAAAGCCATGGTGATCCAGCCGGTAAACGCGTAATGCGAATGGCCGTGGAGCAGGCTTTTTTGATGAACGAATGGGAGATAGAACGCGATTTTATACCTCAGTACAACACCCAATAAAGCTACAATCAGGAGGTTGATCAGCGAAACACGGAACCATCGGTGCAGGTTGATCGGCATGCTGCAAAGTAATTGGGAGAACTCCGGTTAAATTATGAGCGGACTCATATTTCTAACAATAAACCTTGCCTTTGTTGATGGTGAGTTCTCCTTTATCGTGGAGGTTACGGATGGTGCGGATGACAGTTTCCACCCGAAGGCCCGTCATATCTGCAATTTGCTGCCGCGTTAATGTCAGCCTGTTGCATTTGGGGCATAAATGCTTTTTGGTTTTACGGATATAATCGATCAGTTTACTGACGCTGTTTTCCGGATCATGGTAGGCTATTTCCTTAATGAAATAGAATTTATACCGAAGCCTTTCAGTGATCATTTTTGTAAATGCAAAGTGCAGGTCCTGGTTATCCCTAAGCAGCTTCAGGAAATTAGATTTATGCAGCCTGAGGATTAGTGAATCTTCATCAGCAATGGCGCTGGCAGCATAAGGGTGATCGTCAAACAAGGGCAATTCCCCAAAACTTTCCCCTGGTTCAACCATATTTTGCAGGAACTCCCGGCCCTGTTCATCAATATTCACCCATCTCACTTTACCACTAACCAATTGATGATAAAATACACCTTGTCCGCCCTCCATGAAAATGATTTCACCGGCCGGTACTTTTTTATACGCAGCACCGCAGGCTAAAAGGGTATCAATGTCAATCATCATGCGCTTTGTTTTCGGTGAGTCAAAACTATTCCCCTACGCCAGTATCCGGCATGATTTCAAATGGATTGGATAATGATCCTAATCAATTTTCTTTTTTAAATATACTGATTTTCGTCATGATTCGGTGCTTTTCAACAGGAATTAAGATCATTACCGGCAATGTATGACTGTACGCATAAAAATCCGCCAGGTTCTGAACTAACCTTGTGCCATCATTTTTAACACACTTAATCACATCAATTATGAAAAAATGGGCCATCATCCTCATCATCGGAGCCTTTGTTGCTTCCTGTGGCGGAGATAAGTCATCCGACAATCAATCTTCTGAACCGGCTGCAGCTTCAGGGCCTTCAGCTACTGAGCCGGCCAAATCAGAAAATCCTTCTTATGATCCCACGAGGGGTTCCGGAAAGTTTACAAAAGTAGATGTGTCGCCAACACTTGATAAGGCCATGGCTGATAATGGTGAGAAAGTGTATTCTGTGAAATGCAGCGGTTGCCATAAACTGACAGATGAAAGGCTTGTAGGGCCAGGATGGGCGGGTGTTACCGGTCGGAATACTGCTGAATGGATTATGAACTTCTCAACCAATACGGCAGAGATGCTGGATAAAGACCCTAAGGCACAGGCCCAGTTGGAAATTTGTTTGGTGCGCATGCCCAATCAAAACCTTTCTGATGATGAAGCCCGCCATGTGTATGAATTCATGCGCAAAAACGATGGTGTCAAGTAAAGCCTTCAATATCAAAAGTAAACTCACCCTTAATTTATATATATGAAAAGAAATATCTTCATCTCTTGTTCCTTGCTGGGAGCATGTTTGATGCTGGGATTCAGTTCCTGTAAACCCAAAACCGCGGGGTCTGCCCTGGGCTCCGATGCTGCTGCCAAAGCTTATGTAGCCCCGGGCAAATACGATGAATTCTACAATTTTGTGTCTGGTGGCTTCAGCGGACAAATGAGCGTCTATGGATTACCGTCAGGCCGCCTGCTCCGCGTGATCCCCGTGTTCTCCGTTGACCCGGAAAAAGGCTGGGGTTATAGCGAAGAAACAAAACCCATGCTGAATACCTCTCATGGTTTTGTGCCCTGGGATGACCTGCACCACACCGAACTGTCGCAAACCAATGGCGAAATCGATGGCCGCTGGGTTTTTGGTAATGCCAACAACACCCCACGTGTTGCCCGGATTGACCTGACCACATTCCGCACTGCAGAAATCATCGAATTGCCGAATAGCGCCGGTAACCACTCCTCTCCGTTTATCACCGAGAATACCGAGTATGTGGTAGCCGGTACACGTTTTAGTGTGCCTACCGATGATTCCAATGGCGATGTGCCCATCAATACCTACAAACAAAATTTCAAAGGAACCATCAGTTTTATCAGTGTTGGTAAGGAAGATGGTACAATGGACCTGGCATTCCAGATCCTTTGCCCCGGTGTAAACTTCGACCTGAGCCATGCCGGTAAAGGAAAATCGCATGGATGGTTCTTCTTCTCCTGTTACAATACGGAACAGGCCAACACCCTGCTGGAAGTGAATGCTTCTCAAAAGGATAAAGACTTTATCATGGCTGTTAACTGGAAGAAGGCGGAAGAATATATCAAAGCCGGTAAAGGACGCAGGCAAACTGTGAAATACGCCCACAATAAATTTGATGAGAAAACACATACAGCCATTTCAACCATCAAAACAGAAGTCATCATCCTCGATTCAAAGGAATTGAAAGACATCTGCTACATGATCCCTTGCCCCAAATCACCGCACGGTTGCGACGTTGATCCAACCGGTGAATACATCGTGGGTTCCGGTAAACTGGCCGCCCTCATTCCTGTGTTTAGTTTTGATAAACTGCAGAAAGCCATTGCTGCCAAAGATTTCATTGGCGAATATGATGGCATCCCTATTGTAAAGTATGAATCAGCGCTATACGGTGAAGTAAAGAAGCCGGGCCTCGGTCCTTTGCATACTGAGTTTGATGGAAAGGGTAATGCCTATACTTCATTCTTTGTATCATCAGAAGTGGTGAAATGGAATATTAAAGACCTGAAAGTGGTTGACCGTGTGCCCACTTACTATTCTGTAGGCCACCTTTGCATCCCTGGCGGCGACAGTAAGAAGCCAAACCCCAAGTACCTGATCGCGTATAACAAGATCACTAAAGACCGTTACCTGCCCACCGGGCCTGAACTGTCTCAAAGTGCACAGTTGTATGATATCAGCGGCGAGAAAATGCAGATGATCCTCGACTTCCCAACTATCGGTGAACCGCACTACGCGCAGGCTGTTGCAGCCGACGTTATCAAAAACAAATCAGTTAAGTTCTTCAAGTTTGAAGACAATAAACACCCATATGTTACAAAAGGTGAAGCCGATGCAAAAGTGGTTCGTGAAGGAAATAAAGTACATGTGTACATGACTTCCATCCGCTCTCATTTCGCGCCTGATAATATAGAAGGTATTAAACTTGGCGATGAAGTGTATTTCCACGTCACCAACCAGGAACAGGATTGGGACGTTCCGCACGGTTTTGCCATTAAGGGCGCAGACAATGCTGAACTGCTGATCATGCCCGGTGAAACACAGACCCTGAAATGGGTTCCCAACAGGGTTGGCATGTTCCCGATGTATTGCACCGACTTCTGCAGTGCATTGCACCAGGAAATGCAGGGATATGTTCGTGTATCCCCGGCCGGTAGTAATGTGCCGCTCACGTACAGCATAGGAACAAACCTGCCCCCGGCCGAAAACAGCGCTGTACCTGCAGCAGCTCCTGCCGGAAAATAATTCAACATGGATGCCGGCTTACGGCCCGGGCCACAAACCCGGTCGGGCCGGCATCTTTCATATTATATGATTATGCAACAGCAAAAATTATCGGCGGTTTCCCGGATTTTGGTCTTACTGACTGCCATCGCCTTAACCGTCGTTCTCTTTGTTCCCATGTGGCGGATCGATCTTGACGCCCCGCAATATCCTGAAGGCCTTCGTCTGCAAATCTATCCGCATAAGTTGGGTGGTAATGTTGAGATTATAAATGGACTGAACCATTACATCGGCATGAAAACCCTGCATACCGAAGATTTTATTGAGTTTACCGTATTGCCGTATATCATTGGATTTTTTGCCCTCACCAGTCTGTTGGTAGCCATCATACCTAAGCGCAGGTGGTTGAATATTTTGTTCATCGCATTCGTATTATTTGGCATAATTGCCATGGTAGATTTCTGGAGATGGGAGTACAATTACGGGCATAACCTCGACCCCAATGCTGCCATTGTGGTTCCCGGCATGGCATACCAACCGCCGCTGATCGGATTCAAGCAATTGTTGAATTTCGGCGCATACTCCATACCCGATACCGGGGGATGGCTATTTGTAGCATCAGGTGTATTATTGCTGCTTGCCGTTTGGATGGAATGGAAGAGGTCTGCATCCCTGAAAAGGGGATCATTTAAATTGCGCAGCATAGTGATCTTATGTGGCCTCGCCGGGTTCGGCTCATGCCAAAGCGGACCTGTAGCCATTAAGGCAGGTGAAGACCCTTGTTATTATTGCAAGATGACCATCAGCGATATGCGTTACGGCTGCGAGTTGCTGACCACAAAGGGAAAGGCGTATAAATTTGACGACCTGCATTGCCTGTTGGCATATGTGCATACTGGTGCTATTGAAACCAAAGATATCCGTACATTATATGTAGCAGATTTTGGAGAAGACAACCCACTGCTTGACATGAAGAAAGCATTTTACCTCCGGAGCGAAGAACTCAGGAGCCCGATGAGAGGCAATATCGCAGCATTTTCATCAATGGAAAACCTGAAACAAGTACAAATAAAATATCCGGGAAATCTGCTGACTTATGAAGATGTAATGAAAAAGCCCTGAGCTTGAATATGTTAATGTAAGCCCTTTGGTACATGCATCAATGGTAGTTCATGAAGTATTATCTGACCATAGTTTTATTTTTTCTGCTGTCAGGGAATTGCCTGAATGCACGTACAATCCGTGTAGGGAAGGATCATCCTGTTAAAACCATACAAGCCGCCATCCTGCAAGCGCAAACAGGCGATACCATCCTCGTTTTTCCCGGCCATTACAAAGAAAAAAACATCATCATCAGCAAAACCATTTTCCTCATCGGGAAAGGCCGGCCGGTGATTGATGGGGAATACAAATACGAAAATATCTCCATCAAAGCGCCCTCCGTTTTGGTGGAAGGCTTCAGGATCATCAGGTCGGGAGTCTCAAGCATAGAAGATTTCGCTGGGATCAAAATTTATGACCAGTCATTTGTAGTGATCAGGGATAATATACTGGAAGAAACTTTTTTCGGCATTTACATGCAATATGCCAAACATTGCCTGATCCAGAACAATATACTCCGAGCCTTTAACAAACAGGAACAGCAAAGCGGCAATGGCATTCATTGCTGGAAAAGCGACAGCCTGCGCATCATCGGCAATAAAATATCAGGCCACCGCGACGGCATTTATTTTGAGTTTGTGACACATTCCATCATCTGGAAAAATATTTCTGAGAACAACCTCCGGTATGGGCTTCATTTTATGTTTTCAAACAATGACGCATACATATCAAATACATTCCGGCAAAATGGGGCAGGCGTTGCCGTTATGTTTACCCATCACATCCGTATGGAGAAGAATGTTTTTGAAGATAACTGGGGCGATGGCGCTTATGGTTTATTGCTGAAAGAAATCAGTGATGGCTTCATTACGGGCAACAGGTTTAGCAGCAATACAATCGCTGTTTTTATGGAAGGCAGCAACCGAATCCATCTATCCGGTAACAAACTCTCAAAAAATGGATGGGCCATGAAAGTGCTTGCCAACTGCATGGATGTCACAGTTTCCGGGAACAATTTCCTGGGTAACACTTTTGATGTAGGCACAAACGGAAGCCTGGTGCTGAATACATTCAATCAAAATTATTGGGATAAATACGAGGGATACGACCTGGACCGCGACGGTAAGGGCGATGTGCCTTACCGCCCGGTAAGTTTATATGCCATGGTGGTGGAACAAAACCCTTCAGCCATGATCCTGTTCCGGAGCTTTATGTCGGCGCTGCTCGATAAAACCGAGAAGCTGATCCCCACCATTACCCCGGAAAACCTCAAAGACGATTTTCCGCTTATGAAACCTGTACAGTTATGATTATCGCGACAAACGTAAACAAGCAATTCGGCAAACTCAAAGCCCTCGATAATGTATCGGCCCGATGCAATAAAGGGGAATGCATTGCTTTGATTGGTCCAAATGGCAGCGGTAAAACCACATTGATCAAGTGTATTCTTGGTATGGTGGTCTGCGACAGCGGATTCATCACATTCAATGATAAAAATATCCTGCACGACTGGACGTACCGGAGCCAAATCGGGTATATGCCCCAAATCGGAAGGTACCCCGATAACATGACTATTGGCCAGGTACTCTCGATGATGAAGGATATCCGTAAACAAAATAAAGGCCTCGATGAAGAATTGATTGAAAGTTTTGGTTTGCAGCAGATGTTTGATAAAAGAATGCGGACGCTCTCCGGAGGTACCCGTCAAAAGGTAAGTGCCTGCCTGGCTTTTATGTTCAATCCGGATGTGCTGATCCTTGATGAGCCAACGGCAGGCCTTGATCCCGTATCAACGGAAACACTTAAAGAAAAAATCAATTCGGAAAAACAAAAGGGCAAACTCATCATGATCACATCGCATATCCTGAGTGAACTTGATGAGCTCGTGACACAGGTGATTTTCATGCAGGATGGTAAAATATGCTTCCATCAGCCAATTGAAACCCTGAAGGAACAAACCGGTGAACAGAAATTGTCTAAAGCCATTGCCCGGGTTATGGGCAAACAGCAGCTATGAAAAAGATCATTAAATACGTTATTATAGATATCCTGCGAAACAGGATTGTGCTGGCTTATACTTTATTTCTTTTGTTGATTTCGATGAGCGTGTTTAACCTTGAAGACAATAGCGCCAAGGGGTTGCTCAGCCTGCTTAATATCATACTGATCATTGTTCCGTTGGTTAGCCTGCTGTTTTCAGCGATATATGTTTACAACAGCGCTGAGTTCATGGAGTTGCTGGTCAGCCAGCCATTAAAACGTAAAACCATTTGGCTGAGTTTATATACGGGGCTCGCGATATCCATGGGCATCGCTTTTTTTGTTGGGGCCGGATTGCCCATTCTGTTGTATGCCGCTACAGCTACGGGTTTAACGATGTTGCTGATGGGTATTTTATTGTCCGTCATATTTGTAGCCATTGCCATGCTCGCAGCGGTCATGACAAGGGATAAAGCAAAGGGTATTGGGGTTTCGATTTTATTATGGCTCTATTTCAGTTTATTATTCGATGGCATTATCTTATTCATATTGTTTCAATTTGCTGATTACCCTTTGGAAAACTTCATGGTTGGCGTAAGCGCCTTCAATCCTATTGATATCAGCCGCATCATGATTTTATTGCAATTGGATGAATCTGCATTGATGGGATATACGGGCGCGGTATTTAAACAGGTTTTCGGCACCACGCCGGGCTTAATGGCAACTTTCCTTGTTTTATTTATTTGGGTGTCGATGCCTGTATGGATTTCGGCACGTAAATTCAACCGAAAAGACCTGTGATGACTTGATCTTATTGATTAACCTTGTAAAATCAATCGTATGAAAAGGCATGAAGCGCTGGCCCCATTGTCAAGGGAACATCATGATGGTTTAATCCTGGCTCAGCTACTCAAAAAGAATGCGCCACCATACCGTGGGCTTCCAACCGACCTTCCCGGTAAATTGGGTTATGCCAGGGAAGTGTTTTGCGATATACTTGATAAGCATTTCATACAGGAAGAAAAGGTATTGCATGCCATCAGCGGTAAACACCAGGCAATTGATGAAATGACAAAGGAAATCATTGCGGAGCATAATGATTTGCGCAAAATGTTTAAGAAGCTGGGTATGTATGGCAGGCTGGAAGAAGACCTGGATGCATTAGGCCATGCACTGGAAGCGCATATACGAAAAGAGGAACGGGAATTATTTCCGTTGATACAGGAACATGCATCTATAGCTGATATGCGGTTCATACATCAAATCACAGCCGGGTCATGAAAAAGGATATCCGAAACAGGGCCGATATTGAGCAAATGGTCAACCGCTTTTATGAGAAGGTCCGCAAGGATCCTGTCATTGGCTATATATTCAATGATCTGGCCAAAGTGAACTGGGAAAAGCATTTGCCAGTGATGTATAATTTCTGGGACAATGCGATTTTTTTTAGCGGCACATACAGCGGTAACCCCATGGAATTGCATAAACACCTGCATAAGGTCGCGCACCTCGAAAGCCGGCATTTCGACAGGTGGAATGAATTATTCATCTCCACCGTAGATGAACTCTTTGAAGGCAATAACGCAACTTTAGCCAAGAACCGGGCGCTGAGTATTTCCACGGTCATGCGCCTGAACATCAATCGTTGATTGCAATGGGTTAAATGAAAAGGCATGATGAGAACATCATGCCTTTAACCATATAAAAAACAACAATAAAAAGTTTAGTTGCCCGGAAGTACTACTTCATCAATCACATGTACGATACCGTTGGATGCAGGAACGGAAGCCACGACCTTAGCTTTGCCATTCACCAGCCATTGGCCGTCTTTTTGTGTCAGCGTAATATTTCCACCGTTAACCTGGCCGATCTGTTGCCCGTCTTTAAAAGATTCCACTTTAAACACACCCACTGATACATGGTATTGCAGGATGTCGGTTAAAGCATCTTTCTTTTCCGGTTTCAATAACCCTTCCACCGTACCTGCAGGTAATTTATCAAATGCGGCATTCGTAGGTGCGAAAACAGTGAACGGCCCGGCATTGCTCAGCGCGTCAACCAATTCAGCGGCTTTTACCGCCGTTACCAGTGTGCTGTGGTCTTTACTGGCGATAGCAATTTGTACAACGTTTTTTTGAGACTGGTCGTCCTGCACAGCAGATTGTCCTGCGCCGGGCGCGGATTCTGTGCTTGCAGAACTACTGCCGGAAGTTTGCTCCGTTCCCTGCTGGCAAGCGCTGGCGCCTACTATCAGGCATACCAACAGAAAGGATTTGTTTTTACTGAATATCATAACAGTTGTTTTAATGTGATGTGTAAATATAGCATGCGTATCAGGCAGCATTTTATGCTTACAGTCACAAAAACTAAAATCATTAAAAAAATATTTTTCCTTTAATGATACATAGTATGTTGAATCTATGATTGGGTTCATCAAAAAATATGACATTGGTCAGGTGCTTAGCATGCTTCCGTTTTTATTTTTGAAAAAACAACAAACATGGAAAAACACGATCTGATTCATGAATTTCCCGAGCACAGGGAAAAAATCCATACCCTTAAAATTTCTGATCAGCATTTTCGGAAGATGTTTGATGAATACCACGAGTTGGATCATCACATTCACCGCATTGAGAACGGAACGGAAGCTACCACAGATGAACACCTGAATGAACTGCGTATGAAACGGGTACACCTGAAGGATAATTTGTATCAATACCTTGTTTCCTGATCAGAGCCGTTGCTAATGACATTAAAAGGGCATATCAACCGATATGCCCTTAGCTTTTTATTATTATTTGACCTTATTTCAATTTAGTCATTGCGTCTTTACCAAATCGCAGGAATTCCTCAGCAGGCAGAAATCCGGCTGTTGACAATATTGGCTTTCCTCCTGAATTAAAAATAATCAAAGTAGGGTAACCGGGTATGCGGTATTGTTTAGCCAGAACGGCACCATCACCTTTTTCGCCATCAAGTGTAACATTGATAAAATGCTGGTTATAATATTTGGCAACCTGCTTATCAACAAATGTTTCCCTTTTTAATTTTTTGCAGGGGCCGCACCAGGTGGCATAAATATCCAGGAAAATGGGTTTGTTTTCTGCGGATGCTTTTTGCAACGCTTCGGCCCAACTGCCCTTGAAAAATTGAATCCCAGAGGCTTCAGGCGCGTTTTCTTTTTTCATAAAAGCGCCCAGTGCAATGATCAGGGCTAAGCCTGCCAGGATCGGCAGGAGAATTTTCTTTTTGTTCATGTCTGTTTATCTGGTATGCAAAGGTACATTTTTCCATATCAGTTGAATGTAACCTTTATTGCCTAAAATGTTAAAAATCAATACTTCGATGGAAAGAACCGGGTGTAATTAAACAAATCCTGTAGTATCTTGTTAGCGATTGAAAAGCAAGTATTTAGCCAAATCTTCACTTCAAAATCCTTTAGCGATGGCAAAACAATCCAATCAGGAAATCAGGTTTCTCGAAGGCCCCCAGAGCCGGTGGAAAGATTTTGTGTTTACGGTAAAAGTGGTGAAAGAATTTGTAAAAGGGTTTCGGACCCTGCATTTTGCAGGTCCCTGTGTATGTGTTTTCGGCTCCGCCCGTTTCCCCGAGGATCATCCTACGTATGCCAAAACCAGGGAATTGTCGGCTGAAATTGCCAAACTGGGCTTAACCATCATGACCGGCGGTGGCCCGGGCGTAATGGAAGCGGCCAATCGGGGCGCCAAAGATGTGGGGGGCAAAAGTGTTGGCTGCAATATCGTGCTGCCCCATGAACAAAAGCCCAATCCCTTTCTGGATAAATCGGTAGATATGCGCTATTTCTTTGTGCGCAAGACCCTGCTCATCAAATATTCGTATGCGTTTGTCGTGATGCCCGGCGGTTTCGGCACCCTCGATGAATACTTTGAAGCCCTGACCCTGATCCAGACAGGCAAACTCAAGGAGTTCCCCATCATCATATTTGATAAAGCATACCACCGCGATATTATTGAACATATTGAAAAAATGAAAGCGAATGGGACCATTTCTCCACAGGATTTAGACCTTTGCCTCTTTACAGATTCGGTAGATGAGGCCGTAAATTATATCCGGGAAAATGCCATCCGCAAATTCGGGTTGAAACCGGAAGAAAAACGCAAAGCATCCTGGTGGCTATTCGAAAAGGGCTTTGGAAACGGCAAAAACTGATCACGGTCATTTTTCGGGTTGATAGCACTCATTGACAGGCAATTAGGTACTGGATAGTTTTGCCGGGATGTCTGCGAAAATTCCTCCTGAACAAATCCCTTCTTGTTACCATTGCGGTGACCCTTGCGAGGAACCGATTGTAGAAGAGGGCAAATCTTTTTGCTGCCAGGGTTGCCGACAGGTATATGCGCTGCTCCAGGAGAACGGACTTTGCACCTATTACGATTTTGATAAAAATCCTGGTATCAAGGCCCGGGGAAAGTTTCTGCACGAACGCTTCGCTTACCTCGACGATGAAACCGTCATTGCTAAACTGGCCCAATTCAGGAGCGAACAACTCATACATATTCACTTTTCCTTGCCGCAGATGCACTGCGCTTCCTGCATTTATTTGCTGGAGAACCTGCACCGCATCAATCCGGGCGTGATTCGCTCCCGGGCCGACTTCCAGAAAAAACAGGTGTTCATTTCATTCAATCCCCAACAGGTAACCTTGCGCGAAGTAGTGGAGCTACTGGCCTTTATAGGGTACGAACCGCAAATCAGCTTGAAAGATGTATCGGCAGCGAAATCGCCGGATATCAACAGGCGTAAATTGTTTCACCTGGGTGTGGCGGGCTTCAGTTTCGCGAATATCATGATGCTGAGTTTCCCCGAATATTTTTCCGGTGGATATATCACTGAGCACGGACTGAAAGAAGTATTTGCCTGGGTTATTTTTGGATTATCGCTGCCGGTTTTGTTTTATGCTTCAGCCTCCATTTTTGAATCTGCCTGGAAAGGGCTCAGGCAGAAGGATATCAATATTGATGTGCCCATTGCGCTGGCCATTGTGATTACGTTCGGGCGCAGTTACTATGAAATCTTCACCGGTTCGGGTGCAGGATACCTCGACTCCGGCACGGGCATCATCTTCTTTATGCTTGTGGGCCGCTGGTTCCAGGGTAAAACACATGACGCGTTGTCGTTCGACCGCGACTACCAGTCTTATTTTCCACTAGGCGTTACCGTTATCAGGAATAACCGGGAAGAAAATATTCCCGCGACCAGGCTCGAAGTAGGGGAGCGCATTATAGTGCGTAATGGCGAAATGATCCCATCGGATGCCATCCTGCTGGAAGGCAATGCGATGGTTGATTATAGTTTTGTGAGCGGTGAAAATATCCCTGTAGCATGTAATGTAGGCGACCTCCTGTATGCCGGTGGGCGCCAGGTGGGTGGGGCCATTCAATTAAAAGTGTCCAAAGAAGTCAGCCAGAGTTATATCACCCAATTGTGGAATAATGATGTTTTTACTAAAGACCAGGAAAAGCTGACTTCATTCATCCATCCCTGGAGCCGTTACTTTACCATAGCCCTGTTTACAGTAGCCATCAGCGCTGCTATTTACTGGTGGTTGCATGAGCCAGCCATGATTTGGCCCGTTGTTACGTCTGTATTGATTGTGGCTTGTCCATGCTCACTCTTACTCTCCGCTACCTTCACATTCGGCAATATGCTCAGGCATTTCGGCCGGCAGAAAATGTACCTCAAAAATGAAAAAGTGGTGGAAGCCCTTGCGGCTGTTGATACCATTGTCTTTGATAAAACCGGCACCATTACTTTATCTGACCGGCACCAGGTCATTTATGCCGGCCAGGTACTCACGGAAACGGATAAACGAATGGTGCGTTCCCTGGCAGGACAGTCTGCGCATACCCTGAGCCGTTTCCTGTTTCAATCTTTACATGCAAATGAAACGGATACAATCCCCGTTCTGAGCCAGTACCAGGAATTATCCGGAAAAGGGATACGGGCGCTCGTTGATGAAGTGCCTGTTCGCTTGGGCTCCGCGGATTTTATTCCTGCCGGCGACAATACCGGTACAGATGCAAAAGGGGCAAGGGTATATGTGCAAATAGGAAACCAGCCAAAGGGTTATTTTGAAATACGCCAGCAGTACAGGCCAGGTATGGAAGCTATGGCCGCGGATCTAATAAAAATGGGATATCAGGTAACTGTTTTGTCTGGCGACCACGACGCGGAACGGTCAAGCCTGGAAAAGATATTTGGCAAATCAGCCAACATGCAGTTCGAAGCCAGTCCGCAGGATAAACTGGCATACATTAAAAATCTGCAGGCCGATGGCCGTAAAGTATTGATGATCGGCGATGGGTTGAATGACGCGGGCGCCTTGAAGCAGGCTGATGCGGGCATTGCCGTTACAGACCATGCCGCGAGGTTTACACCAGCCAGCGATGTCATAATGGATGGCGGCTCCGTTTTTAAACTTAGCAGGTTCCTGAAATACGCCCGTTCCGGTAAAACCATCATCAGCATCAGTTTCATCGTTTCCATACTGTATAATATCGTAGGCTTATCCTTTGCCGTTCAGGGTTTGCTGTCACCATTGGTGGCCGCGATCCTTATGCCGGCCAGCAGCATCAGCATCATCATCCTGGTGAGCCTGCTCGGAAATTATATGGCAAGATGGAAAGGTTTATATAAAAACTGATTAAGATCAGGATAGGTTTTGACAGCAGTCATTACACTGCTAATGCCATCGAAATACTTTTGACCATTCATTTTTAAGCACTTACATGAGCGCTCTATTTGTTTTAATTGGGATAAGCATACTGGTTGCCGGCGGTTTCCTGCTGGCTTTTTTGTGGAGTGTAGGCAATGGGCAATATGATGATGATTATACGCCCTCCGTGCGGATGCTCTTTGACCAGGAAAAGAATACGGCAGCCAAAAATGAAACAGAAAATATCCAAGTAACAACTCCAACCACTAAATAACCAAAACAAACAACATGCAGGTAGAAAAATTCTATTATGACAACAGGATCGTCAAAAATTTTGCCTACGCCACCATTTTATGGGGTGTTGTAGGCATGTTGGCGGGGCTCTGGGTGGCTTTGCAGTTGGTATTCCCTTCATTGAATATCACGCAGTACGGCACATTCGGGCGATTAAGGCCCTTGCATACCAATGCGGTCATTTTCGCATTTGTAGGCAACGGTATTTTCATGGGCGTGTATTATTCCTTGCAAAGGCTCTGTAAGGCAAGGATGTACAGCGACACCCTGAGTAAAATTCATTTCTGGGGCTGGCAGCTCATCATTGTGGCCGCAGCCATCACGCTCCCCATGGGTATTACTACCAGCAAGGAGTATGCTGAACTGGAATGGCCCATTGATATCGCCATTACGCTGATCTGGGTTGTGTTTGGTTGGAATATGTTCGGAACGATACTGAAACGCCGCGAAAGGCACTTATATGTAGCCATCTGGTTTTACATCGCCACGTTTGTTACCGTTGCGGTATTGCATATCGTTAACTCTTTCGCCATCCCGGTGAGTTTCATGAAAAGTTACTCCTGGTATGCCGGCGTACAGGATGCCCTGGTGCAATGGTGGTATGGCCATAACGCGGTGGCATTCTTCCTCACAACTCCTTACCTCGGCCTGATGTATTATTTCATGCCAAAAGCGGCTAACCGCCCCGTGTATTCTTACAGGTTGTCAATCATCCACTTCTGGGCGCTGATCTTCCTCTACATCTGGGCAGGCCCGCACCACTTGCTGTACACGTCTTTACCTAACTGGGCACAGTCACTGGGTGTGGTTTTCTCATTCATGCTCATCTTCCCAAGCTGGGGTGGTATGATCAACGGTTTGTTAACCCTGCGCGGTGCCTGGGATCGTGTACGCGACGACGTTATTTTGAAATTTATGGTGGTTGCCGTAACCGCTTACGGTATGGCCACTTTTGAAGGTCCGATGCTGTCGTTGAAAAACGTGAACGCCATCAGCCACTTTACCGATTGGATCGTAGCGCACGTGCATGTTGGCGCCCTGGGTTGGAACGGTATGCTGACCTTCGGTATCCTGTACTGGCTGATCCCGCGCATCTTCAATACTCCCTTGTATTCCAAGAAACTGGCTGCAAACCATTTCTGGCTGGGTACACTGGGTATCGTTTTCTATGCTGTTCCGATGTACTGGGCTGGTTTCACCCAAAGCAGTATGTGGAAACAATTCACTGAAAGTGGCCAGTTGAAATATTCTTTCCTGGAAACTGTTACTTACCTCAAACCATTTTATGCCATGCGTTCCCTCGGTGGAACCCTCTACCTGATCGGTGCGCTCATCATGGTGTATAACATTTACAAAACCGTTAAAGCAGGTAAACTGGTGGCTGATGAAGCCGCGGAAGCGCCTGCCCTCGAAAAAGAATACCACTCGCACCAGGGTGAACACTGGCACCGCTGGATTGAACGCAAACCCGTACAAATGCTGGTGGCCAGCCTGATCGTGATCCTGATCGGCGGTGTGATTGAAATGGTACCCACATTCCTGATTAAATCAAACGTGCCGACCATCAGCAGCGTGAAACCTTATACGCCGCTGGAATTGCAGGGACGCGATATTTATGTGCGCGAAGGATGTTATGTATGCCACTCGCAAATGATACGTCCATTCCGCAGTGAAACGGAACGATATGGGGAATACTCCAAAGCCGGTGAATTTGTGTACGACCACCCGTTCCAATGGGGTAGTAAACGTACAGGGCCCGACCTGGCCCGTGAAGGTACAGGCAACCTGAAAAAATCAGACGGTTGGCATTTCCGCCACATGCGCGAACCATCCTCCATGAGCGAAGGTTCCATCATGCCGGCTTATCCTTTCCTCCTGGAGCAAGACCTGGATACTAATTCTACACCGGCTAAAATACGGGCCATGCAAACACTGGGTGTTCCTTATGAAAAAGGATTTGATAAGGAGGCCAATGAAGCGCTGATGGCACAGGCTAAGCAGATATCGAATAACCTGTTGAACGACAGCATTCGTGTGGCGCCCAATAAGGAAATCATCGCGCTGATCGCTTACCTGCAACGACTTGGTAAGGACATTCAACAACCACAAAACAATTAAGCCATGTTTAAATTCATCAAACAATATGCGGAAACAATTGATGGTGCACAAGTGTACCCAATGATTTCCCTGCTCATATTCTTCATCTTTTTTGTGGTGCTATTATTGTATGTGAAGACTATGGACAAAAACAGGATCAAGCAAATATCCAATATTCCGCTTGACCAGGAAACCGACCAACCCACAACCATTTCCTAAATAACATGTATATGCGACCAAAACAAATATTGCTGAATATAGGTACCGCGCTGGCCCTGGCTTTACTGCTGCCGGGCATGGCAGACGCACAGGATGCAGCAACTGCGCCCCAGGCTGTAACCTCTTCTACCAACCAGGTGGCCATCCTGATGCTCATAATTGCCGCGGTGCTGGCATTTGTCATTTATGCGCTCGGACAGGTTTTGTTTACGATGGGCAGGCAAGCCCTTGATAAAAGCCGGAAAGAGAATAAATTAATGTCTGTGCTCCTGATGATTGGTTTCTCATTGATGGGGTTAACCACGCAGGCACAAGATGCGGCTGCCACGGAAGCCGCGCAGGTATTGCCTAATTACGGCGGGTTGTCTGCCACTACATTCTGGATGTTTTTCGCGGTGATCATCACTGAAGTGATCGTAATCTTCTTTATGATGTTTTCCATTCGCCGCATCCAACGGGAACTGCTACCCGAAGAAGCTGCTGAAAAGAAACAAACATTCAGCCGCTGGTGGTCTGAAGTAGATAAGAAACTCTTCACACGTGCCGTGCCTGTAGAAAAAGAAGCGGATGTAATGCTCGATCATGATTATGACGGCATCCGCGAACTGGATAACGCGCTTCCACCATGGTGGAAATACGGATTCTATATCACCATTGGCGTTGCTTTCGTGTATCTGATGCATTATCATGTGTTGGGAAATGGAAAAAACCCTACACAGGAGTATGAAGCGGAGATGGCACAGGCCCAGGCAAAAGCGGCTGTTTATGCTGCGAAGCAGGTAGATAAAGTGGATGAAAGCAATGTGCAAATGCCTGATGTGGCCGGTCTTGAAAAAGGTAAGGAGTTATATGCTAGCAACTGTTGGGCATGCCATGGTAAATTAGGTGAAGGTGGCGCCGGTCCAAACCTTACGGATGACTACTGGATCCATAAGGGTTCATTGAATGATATCTATAAATCCATCAAAGTGGGATATCCGGATAAAGGGATGCAGGCCTGGGAAAAGAATTTCTCACCAAAAGAAATCAGTTACCTGACCGGCTATATCAAAAAAATGCGCGGAACCAATCCACCCAATGCCAAAGCGCCGCAAGGTGATTTGTATGAAGATGCCGCTGCTTCACCGGCTGCCACAGATTCATCTGCAAATGCACAACCGGCACCCAAAGCGGATTCTACAACTACCAATGCCGCTAAAACAAGTAAATAATGATGCAGGAAGAACCGTTATTGACGCAAGAGGCATTCAGGGATTCCGTTGCCACCATTTCCAAAGAAGGGAAACGGAATTTTATTTACCCAAAAAAACCAAAGGGTAAACTGTATAACCTGCGCACGGTTTTCAGCATTTTTTACCTGGTTGTTTTCTTTACACTGCCATTTATAAAAGTAAATGGGGAACCCTTGTTGATGTTTAATATCCTGGAAAGGAAATTCATATTGTTCGGTATGATTTTCTGGCCCCAGGATTTCTTCATATTCGGCATCGGGATGATCACGTTTATTGTATTCGTGATATTGTTTACGGTTGTCTACGGGCGCGTCTTCTGTGGATGGGCATGCCCGCAAACCATCTTCATGGAAATGGTATTCCGGAAGATAGAGTATTTGATCGATGGAGATGCCCAGCAACAGCGCAATTTGCAAAAGATGCCATGGAATGGAGAAAAGATCAGGAAAAGGGTATTCAAGTTTGTAGTCTTCTTTACCATATCCTTTATCATCGCCAACTTCTTCCTGGCTTACCTCATTGGCATGGATCAGTTGTTGGGATATATCAGTCATCCGGGTGGTCATATTGGTACACTGATTTCACTGCTTGTCTTTACCAGCATCTTCTTTTTTGTGTACTGGTGGTTTAGGGAACAGGCTTGTATTGTGGTTTGTCCATATGGCCGTTTGCAGGGCGTTTTGCTTGATAAGAACTCCATTGTTGTGGCCTATGATTATAAAAGGGGAGAGCCAAGGGGAAAAATGAAAAAATCATCCTCAACTGCTTCAGCATGGGAGAATGGCAATGGTGCTGCCGCAGATCATGCAGGGCTGCAACCTACTGCAGTTGCTGAACTTTCTGGGCAGGCCCAGGCAAAGGGTGATTGTATTGATTGCTTTGCATGCGTGAAGGTTTGTCCAACGGGCATCGATATACGAAATGGCACCCAGTTGGAATGCGTGAATTGTACTGCCTGTATCGATGCCTGCGATGCGATCATGACGAGTGTACAAAAGCCAACCGGACTGATCAGGTTTGCTTCGGAAAACAGTATCAAGGAAGGTGTAGCGTTGAAACTGACCAAAAGGATCATTGCGTATACTACCGTTTTGTTTTTACTGATTTCCCTCCTGGTGGTGCTCCTGGTAACCCGTACAGACCTGGATGCACGGTTGATGCGCACAGCAGGCATGACATACACATCATTGCCGGATGGAAGGATCAGTAATCTCTATAACCTGAAACTGGCGAATAAGACACACCGGGATATTTCGATCAGCCTAAAGCTGGAGAATACGAATGGGGAAATTGAATTGATCAGTAAGGCAAAACCGGTTGTGAAAAAAGAAGATTATATGGTTTTGCAGTTTTTCGTGAAAATGAAACGCGAACAACTGCAGGGATGGAAAACACCTTTGCAAATTGGCTTGTACGACTCTACTGGAAAAATAAAAACCATCTCGGCCAAGTTTATCGGGCCCGAGGTATATAATTAAATTGAACCATTATGAGCTGGGGATATAAAATATTATCTGTGTATTTATTGTTTGTAGCGGGCATCATGTTCCTTGTATTTAAAACATCGCAGGAGAAAGTAGACCTCGTTACTAAGGATTATTATGAACAGGAATTAAAATACCAGGACCGGATCGACCAGGTAAGCAGGGCAGCGTCCCTCTCTTCAGATTTGTCTTACCAGGTAGGAGAGGGAATGGTGAATGTCAAATTCCCTGCTGAAATGAAAGGAAAAGCAATAGAGGCGGATATGCTGTTGTATTGTCCATCCGATAAACAAAAAGACATTTCAAAAAAACTGGAAACCACGACAGCCGAAATGGCCATGCCAATTCCGAATTCATACAAAGGAATGTTTGAATTGAAAATCCACTGGAAATCCGAAGGGTCAGATTATTATTCGTCGCATAAATTTTTCATACAATGACAGCATTCTTAGTCACGGGTTTTGTCATGGGTGCTTTAGGGAGCTTGCACTGTATAGGCATGTGCGGCCCTTTGGCCCTGGCTTTGCCTGTGGTGAAGGAAGACTTGTCATCCAGGTTCCTGGGATCATTGCTGTATAATATAGGCCGAACTGTCACTTACGCGCTGATTGGAGCAATAACCGGAATGTTGGGTAAGAGCTTTGCATTATTTGGATACCAACAGGGTTTATCCCTGGCACTAGGTGTTGCCATCATCCTCTTTGTGCTGTTTCCCAGGTTAGGCCAGGGCTTAAACCGGGGGCGTTTGATGCCGGCTTTTTTTGAAAAAGTCAGGTCGGGTATCGGCCGCTTGTATGTTAAAAAGAATTATTCGGCTATCCTCGTAATTGGCTTGTTGAATGGATTGCTTCCTTGCGGATTGGTGATGATGGCATTGGCTGCATCGCTGGCTTCTGCTGATTTGATTTCCGGCACTTTGTTCATGGCCGGTTTTGGGTTGGGCACCATTCCTTTGATGTGGTCGCTGACTTTTTTTGGCGGCTTCATCAGCATCAACCTGCGCAGGAAACTGCGGGGCTTATATCCTTACCTGATGGTCATCATGGCCTGCCTGCTGATCATTCGGGGCTTGGGTTGGGGGATACCTTACCTGAGTCCGGCTTTGCATAATGAAGCGGATCATGTACATCAGGGAATCGATTGTCATTAGATATTGAGGGTATGGAAAACAGATGAAATCAAATGAAGAGAACGGATAAAAACGAATACGGAAACAAAGTTTTATTGCTGGATACCGTTATGGGAAATATCAATATTTCGGGGAAAGAGCATTACCTGCATGAATACCAGGCCTGGAACAGGGCACTGAGTTATTTGCTGGAGGAAAACGCTTACCTGAAAACCAGGTTGGCGCAGGTATTGGATATCAATACCGATAAGCAGTTTGTTGACCTGGCGGAACATTTCCAGAACAGTTTCATATTTAATGACGAATTGATCCGTGAGATGGAAATAGATATCCGGGCACAACAGGAAATCCTCAAAAAATCTGCTATGGCTGACTTGTTAAAAGGGGATCAGGAAGCATTTGTCAAAAAGCAGGATAAACTGAGGAATGAGATGGAGTATTTTGAAAAGAAATTTTCACAGATGAAAAACGAGTTTAATCATTATCTTGTTTCCCACCTTAAAAAAACAGGTTAATTCAGCATATTCTCCAGCTTTTTCTTATTCAGGATGCTGATACGGCTGCCCTGGATGTCGATGAGTTTCTCCGATTTGAAATCACTCAATGTGCGAATTAGCGATTCCGTGGCTGTGCCCGCGATATTCGCCAGGTCCTCCCGCGAAATCTGTATCGAGAACTGGTCTTCGCCTTCTTTCTGGTATTTGTTCATCAGTGTCACCAATGCCGTGGCAACCCGCTTGCGCAATGAGTTATATGCAATGTTCAGCAATTGTTTTTCCTTTTCACTGATGTTTTTCGCCAGGAGTTTGATGAATTGTTTTGTCGCGTCTTTATTGGTAAACAGTAAGTGTTCAAAATCACTGATGGGTATCTCGGCGATCAGGCTTTCATCAATGGTTTCCGCGGTTTCTTTGTAAGTGGTGCCTTCTAACAGTGCCGTATATCCGAAGAAATCCCCGTCGCTGTACAGCCCGATGGTGAGGTCTTTACCGTCATCATTGCTGATATAAGTCTTAACTTTTCCTTTTCGTATAAAAAACAGTTTTTGTGGATGGTTGCCCTGTAAATAAATCACCTGCTTTTTCCGGTAAGTGTTTTCTGGCCTGTTTTCTGAAATATTTTCTAAAGTTTCCTTTTCACCGTATTCATTCAGCATTTCCTGCATGCCCTGGATGCCCGCGGGGTATTCCTTTTTCATCAACGCCGCTTTTTTCAGCCTGCTTTCTACTGCATTCAGCAGTTCAATATCAGTAAAGGGCTTGGTGATATAATCATCGGCGCCCATTTCCATGCCTTTGCGGAAATCGCTTCGTTCAGACTTAGCCGTTAGGAATATAAATGGTATGCCGGATAATTCATCGTTTTTATGCAGGAGGTGCAATACGCCATATCCATCAAGAACAGGCATCATGACATCACAAATGATCAGGTCGGGATGGTCGGACTGCGCCTTTTCTATGCCTACTTTGCCATTTTCAGCGGTGGACACCCTGTAATTTGCCAACTCAAGGATTTCCGCTGTATTCTCCCTGATTTCCTGGTTGTCTTCAATAATGAGGATATGTGGCTTCATGATGCTGCTGTAGGTTCTAATGGTTTAAATGTTAACGTAAAACATGTGCCTTCTTCAAGTACGCTGTGAAAACTGACTTCACCCTGCATGAGGTCAACGTATTTGGATACGATGTGCAGGCCAAGACCTGTGCCGGGTATATTGGTGGCATTGGCCGCACGGAAAAACCGCTCAAATAAATGTTGTTGGTCTTTTTCAGAAATGCCAATTCCATGGTCTTTTACTGAAACAACAATATCAGAATCCGATACATGCGCACTGATTTCAATCACGCCCTGGTCGGATGAAAACTTGATGGCATTGGAGAGCAGGTTGATCAGGATATTGCGCATCAGCGAAGGGTCGAGGCAGACCATCTCCGCGCCTTGGTATTTAACATCTAAATGCTGGCCGGGCTTGCAAATGATTTTCATTTCCTGGCAAACATTCTGTATCAGGTTGTGCAAATTAAAATGATCGGGATGTACTTCAATTTTTCCGTTTTCAATTTTCCCAATAGACAGGAATTCGTCCAGAATCCCACTCAGGTTATTCACGGATGACTTGATCCTCCCGATATGCCTGTCACGTTTTTCCTGCTCTTCCGTTTCCTTGTATTTAGCTAATAGGGAAGCCGATGATAAAATGGTGCTGAGGGGGGTCCTGAATTCATGCGATGCCATCGACACAAACCTTGTCTTCAGGTCGCTCAATTCTTTTTCTTTTTCCAATGCACGGGATAATTCATCCCGGCTGGCTTCAATGTGTTGCATGGCATCCTGTAACTGCCTGGTGCGAATAGCCACTTTTTCTTCCAGTTCATCATTGAGTTTCTCAATTTTCAACACGTTGGCCGCAAGTTCCTCTTTCTGCCTGATAACAGCTTGTTCGATTTCTTTGCGCAAACTGATATCACTCACAAATGCAATAACATGAAACTCATTGCCATCGGAGTAATGGCTGAGGCTAACCTCTACGGGAATTTCCCGGCCATCTTTCCGCAAACCAAATAAATCCCTTCCCACACCCATCACCCTTCTTTCCGGCTCTTGCACGAAATGGTCCCGGTGCGATTTATGTTTTTTGGCATAATGTGAGGGGATTAATTTTTCAACAGGCTGGCCGATCAGCTCAGCAGGATCCGCATAACCAAATTGTTGCAGCAATAACTGGTTGACACGCTCAATACGCCCTTCCTTATTGGCAATGAGAATGCCTATGGAAGCATAATTGAAAAAGGCTTCAAATTTGTCTTTTTCGCTGATCATGTATCGTATACGATTGACAATAAGCAAATTACCACTTAAGGCTTGTCAAATATAAGCCAGAAAATTTAACCGGGGTTTCAGAGGATACCTGCGATCAGCATCTTGCTGAATAATCGGACCCTGGCTATGCCTTCCTGGCTTCCGCTGATGCGCCAACTATGCAGGAAAACCTGCCGGGTGCGGGGAAGCCAAAGCCTGATTTGCTCAATATCCTGCCGGTATTTGACTCCTTTTTTATTCATCCATTTTCGAAATGCTATCATACATAATGGTTTCACGACGAAAAACCAGGCGCCCAGCAATACAATCGAACGGAGAAGGATAAACGCCGCATCGGTGGAAGGCAGGAAAAAGCTATTTGGGAATATCAATGCTAGGGCCAATATTGACCAGATGAGCAAGAAAATAACTTTCATGATCCCTTTTCTTTTTTTGCGGGGAACTGCTGTTTCGTCTTCAGCAGGTCCAGGCTCCTGGAAATGATGGCCATATTCTTTTTTCCATCCGTCAACCCTGGAAGCTAACCGTGACGCATAGATGCCAATCAATAAGCCAGCAATGGCATGGATGGCGATATATACCAATGCAATCATTTTTGAATAATCCGTCATGTCCTTATCGCCTGTCAATTTCTGAATAAATTGATTGACGGCATCCCAAAAACTGTTTCCAAATAAAACCCATAATACCAGAATCCTTTGACCCGCAGATTCCACCAGCGCCAATACGCCCAGGATAATGGCCTTTGCTAAAAAATATTTCCTGTTCCTGAACAAGAGTTGCCCGAGCATGCCCTGAAAAAAAACGGCTATGTAGGCAGTGGGCGGGCTGTGCGGGCTAAGCATCAGTTTAAAAAAAGCAACCAGTATGGTAGCACGCAGGATGCCCGCCGGTTCGGGCCTGTGGTACGCGATCAGTATGATGCAGGTAACAGCCATCCCACTTACCAGTAAACCGGTAAACGGTATACGCGCCCCATGCATGAGCCCGCCTGCCCACGCTTCGCATATGGCCCATAAAGCAATAAGCCTGTAATATCCCTGCCTGTCTGTTCCTTCCTGCAAAGTGGTATTCATAGCTGATTTCCCTTAACTTTATTGGCCATAAACCTGAACGATTGATACAATTTATTTTAAACGACCGGCTTGTACAAACGGTTAAACACCCGGGTATGGCCCTGCTCGATTTCATCAGGTACGAAAAGAACCTGACTGGCACAAAGATAGGGTGCAGGGAAGGAGATTGCGGCGCCTGCAGCATCCTGGTGGGTGAATGGGTGCAGGGAAAACTCAGGTATCAAAGCGCGACCAGTTGCCTGATGGCCCTTGGGCATGCCCATCGTAAACACATCGTTACCATTGAAGGGATAAATTCAGATAACCTGACCCCGGTTCAAAAAGCCTTTGCCGAAGAAGGCGCTACCCAATGCGGTTTTTGCACACCCGGTTTTGTGGTCAGCCTCACTGGATACTGCGTATCTGACAATGTAAATGACGGATCGGCAATCGATGCCATCAACGGAAATATCTGCAGGTGCACGGGATATAAATCCATTCAGCGGGCAGCCCAACAAGTACAAACGGTGATGGATACCCGAAACCAGGAAAGCGCCGTCAGTTTTGCTGTCCATCATGGCATGGTGCCAGATTATTTCTTATCCATTCCGGAACGGCTGGCTGCATTGCAGGAAAGCCATACGCTCCAAACCTCAGATGACGCAAGGATATTAGGCGGAGGGACGGATTTGTTTGTGCAGCAACACGACCAAATGACAGAAGCTTCCTGGCAATTCCCGGGCCACCAGGATGCACTCAGGTTGATCAGGAAAGAAGGGGACATATGCGTGATGGGTGGCGCGGTGACCGTTTCGGATATCGCCGCTTCAGAAATTTTCAGGTATCATTTTCCGGGATTGGATCGCTATATCAAACTGGTTTCATCCACGCCCATCCGGCATATGGCAACCATCGCCGGTAATTTTACCAATGCTTCGCCTATTGGCGATTTCAGCATTTTTTTCCTAGCGCTGGATGCCCGCTTAACCCTGTCCAAACAAGGCAGGCAAAGGGAATTGCCGCTGCGGGCTTTTTTCAGGGATTATAAATTGATTGATAAGGATCCCGGGGAAATCATTACGGAAATACGCTTCAGGCTTCCGTCTGCGGATGACCGTTTCCATTTCGAAAAAGTCAGCAAACGCACACACCTGGATATCGCTTCAGTGAATGCAGCCATCAGTTTGCGTATGTCTGGCGGAATGATCCTCGAAGCGGGCGTTTCAGCAGGAGGCGTTGCGCCGGTCCCGGCCTTCCTGCCAAAGTCAAGTGCCTTATTGGCCAATCAGTACCCATCACCCGAACTCCTGGAAACCATGATCGGATCGGTTCAGTCCGAAATCCGTCCGATCAGCGATGCACGGGGTTCCGTGGAATACAAACGTTTATTATTATCACAACTCATTCGTGCCCATTTCATGGAATTGTTCCCTGGAATGGCGCCATCTTTCATACCTACACACTGATATGCAGCATATCGATACCAAAAGCCATTTGCGCGGAGAGTCGCTGTACCTGGATGATATACCCATGGTCAGGGGTACGCTGTTTGGTGTCGTCTACCCCTCACCGGTAGCACATGGCAGGATCCGTTCATTACAACTTGATGATGCACTTGCGATGCCGGGGGTTGTGCGCATACTCACATACAAAGATATTCCCGGCCGCAACCAAATCGGGGGTATTGTGCCGGATGAACCGCTGATGGCTGAACATGAAGTGCATTTTCATGGGATGCCCATCGCTTTTGTGGTGGCGGAAACAGATGAACAGGCGCGTGCAGCCATCAAAAAAATACAGGTTGACATTGAACCTTTACCTGTCATAACCGATCCAAGGCAGGCAAAGGCATTGGGCAACCTCATAGTACCGCCAAGGACTTTTAAGATCGGGGACAGCACGGGCGCGTTTAAGAACTGTGCATACATCGCGTCGGGCCGCGCAGACAGCAACGGGCAGGAACATTTATATATTGAAACACAAGGCGCATACGCGTTGCCGTTAGAAGGCGGGCAGGTTCGGGTGTATTCATCCACCCAGGGGCCTACGGCCGTTCAACGGCATGCGGCGGATGTACTCGGTATATCCATGAGCCAGGTGGAAGTGGATGTGAAAAGGCTGGGTGGCGGTTTTGGGGGAAAAGAAGACCAGGCTACCGCATGGGCCGTATTTTGCGCATTGGCCGCCTACCTGTTGCAAAAGCCTGTGAAATACAGCCTTCACCGCATGGAAGATATGCGGATGACGGGGAAGAGGCACCCGTACTCTTCAGATTTTACCATTGGCCTCGACAAGGATTTAAATATCCTGGCATATGAAGTCTGCTTTTACCAGAATGCCGGCGCCTCGGCCGACTTATCACCTGCGGTGATGGAACGCACATTGTTTCATTGTACCAACAGTTATTATATCCCCAACGTTACGGCTACCGCGTATTCATGCCGCACCAACCTCCCGCCCAATACGGCTTTCAGGGGTTTTGGCGGGCCTCAGGGTATGTTTGTCATAGAATCGGCCATCGCGCAAATCGCGGAACAAATAGGCGTGCACCCGTCCCGTATCCAGGAAAAAAACCTGATCCGAACGGGCCATGAATTTCCATACGGGCAAATCGCGCAAAGCCAGGCCCCTGCCTGCTGGGATAAAGCCTGCCGTCATTTTGATGCAAAAAGGATGATGGAGGAAGTGGCACAGTTTAACCGCAACAATGTTTTATGTAAAAAGGGCATTTCATTTATGCCCATCTGTTTTGGGATTTCTTTTACCAAAACCCTGATGAACCAGGCACGCGCATTGGTGCATATTTACACCGATGGCAGCGTGAACATCAGCACCGGGGCAGTGGAAATGGGACAGGGCGTGAGTACCAAATTGATCCAGGTGGCCGCATCTGTTTTCTCTTTGCCTGCCGAACAAATCAGGATCAACAGTACAAATACATATCGCATCGCCAATACATCGCCTTCCGCCGCCAGCGCTACAGCCGACCTGAATGGTAAAGCGGTGGAGCTGGCATGCAATGCGCTGAAAGGAAGGCTTACGGACATGGCTTCCCGGATCCTTCAAAAGGATATTTCGTCTATTCATTTCCGTGGTGGCCAGGTCTATGTACATGATGCAGCAACTGAACTGAACTGGAAAGGCCTTGTTCAGGCGGCTTATGTAAACCGTATCAGCCTGAGCGAACATGCGCATTACGCGACACCCGACATTCATTTCGATAGTTCCATTGAAAAGGGGCATCCATTTGCCTATCATGTATATGGTACGGCGATAACAACCGTAACGGTAGATACCATCCGTGGAACCTATCAAATCGACGCGGTAAAGATTGTGCACGATACTGCGTCGAGTATGAACAGGATGATCGACAAAGGACAGATCGAAGGCGGCCTTGTACAGGGTATCGGATGGATGACCATGGAGGAAATTGTGTTTGACCAGGAGGGAAGGTTGAGGAGCAATGCCTTATCTACATACAAAGTGCCGGATATTTACTCCGTGCCTGGGATCATCGATGTGGAGTTTCATGAAACGGATGAAGACAACCTGGCCATATTCCGGTCAAAAGCGGTAGGGGAACCGCCGCTGATGTACGGTATAGGTACATATTTTGCACTGAGAATGGCATTAAAAGCGTTTAACCCTTCCGGTGAGATTGGATTTGATGCGCCAATGACTCCCGAAAAAATGCTGATGGGATTATACCAGAAGAAATCATCATGACAGAACGGTTCATATTTTCAAAACGTTGTTGGATCAACGGCGCATTGCAGCCGGCTACCATCGTTATGCGCGACGGCATCATCCGGGATATTATTTTTGATAAAACTGAAGGTGCGGAAGATTATGAGGACCTGGTAATAATGCCGGGGGCTATCGATGCACATGTACATATTAATGAACCCGGCCGTACCGAATGGGAGGGTTTTGATACGGCAACAAAAGCCGCAGCAGCAGGAGGGATCACATCGATTGTAGACATGCCGCTCAATTCGAGCCCGGTTACAACCAACCTGGAATCCCTTCGCATCAAGCAGCAGGCTTCATTTGGGAAAATGCATGTGCATGTGGGCTTCTATGGAGGATTGATACCGGGGAACCTTGAAGATTTACCGGCCTTAATCGATCATGGGATCCTTGGGATTAAATGTTTTATGGTGCATTCCGGCATTGATGAATTTCCGAATGTAAGCATTGAAGATATTGATGCGGCGATGCCCTTGCTTGCAGCAGCAGGAATTCCTTTGTTGGCACACGCGGAATGGATCAGGGAACCCGCCACATGCAGGCTCAATGAAGAGCCATCTTCGTACCGGGAATACCTGGCCAGCAGGCCTGATGTATGGGAAACTGATGCTATACGCATACTGGTTGAATTATGCAGGAAGCACCGTTGCAGGGTCCATATTGTGCATGTATCATCCATGTATTCATTACCCATCATTCGTGATGCGAAACGGGAAGGCCTGCCCATCACGGCGGAAACCTGTCCGCATTACATATACTTTAATGCGGAAGAAATTCCCGATGCCCAACCGCTGTTTAAATGCGCGCCGCCTGTTCGCACAAAAGCGCATGCAAAAGCGCTGAAACAGGCTTTGATGGATGGTACCCTTGATTTCATCGCGTCTGACCATTCGCCCGCGCCACCTCAAATAAAAAAGCTGGATTCCGGGAACCTCCGGGACGCATGGGGCGGGATATCTGGTTTGCAGGTACTCCTTCCTGTTAGTTGGACGGCCTTGAAAGCAAATATGGAGCTCAGTGAATTTATTCCCTTGCTTACGGGAAAACCCGCACAATTTCTCGGGCTGCATCAAACAAAGGGACAGATTACAAAAGGATATGATGCCGATCTCGTCATTTGGGACCCCGGCCAGGAATTTACCCTGCATACAACGGAACTATGCCACAGGCACAGCGCCTGCCCTTATACTGGGCGTAAGCTATCCGGCTTTGTGAAAGAAACAATTTTGCGGGGGGGAACGATTTTTCATCATCAACACATTCAAACAAAACATTCAGGACAATGGCTCAAACGACCGTAAAGGAAATTATTAAAGAAGAACCTTCGTTTACCCGCCTCACAGACCTCGCTGCGGAAAGGCTCGGTGGGAAAGTGCTGTACGCAACGGATGACTTCTTCGCGGAAAAGGAAAACCTCATCAAACCCGGGAGGGGCATCTTTATCTCGGATAAATATACCGACAGGGGTAAGTGGATGGATGGATGGGAGAGCCGACGCAAGAGGACACCTGGCCATGATTGGGCCGTGATTCAACTGGCTGCATCCGGCAGTATCAAAGGTTTTGATATCGACACAAATTTCTTCCTCGGTAACCATCCGCCATTTGCATCAGTTGAGGCCGCGGTGCTGTCTGACACGCATACGATTACTGACTGGGATAGCGCCGACATAGCCTGGAAGGAAATTTTACCCAAATCAGCGCTCGACCCCGGAAGCCGTAATTTCTTTGACTGCCCAAATCCCGAAAGGTTTACGCACCTCAGGTTACATATTTATCCCGACGGTGGCGTTGCGAGGTTCAGGGTATATGGGGAAGTAGTCAAAGACTGGAACAAGGTATCTCCAAATGAGGAAATCGACCTGGCCGCGGCCATTCATGGCGGACAGGCCATTGCCTGCAATGATATGTTCTTCAGTTCTATGGGTAACCTCATCATGCCCGGCAGGGGCGTAAATATGGGAGATGGATGGGAAACCAAGCGAAACCGCACACCCGGAAACCGCGATTGGGTCATTCTTCGTTTAGCCCACCCAGGTAGTATCCGGAGGATTGTGGTGGACACCTGTCATTTTAAAGGGAATTACCCCGACCGTTGCTCCATTGAAGTGTGCAACAGCCGGAATGATCAGGATGTGCTAAAAGGAGATGTTAGCTGGCGGAGCATACTCCCGGAATCAAAATTGGCCGCTCACCATGAACATGAATTCAAGGCTGAAATTACCGATACATCTCCCTGTACGCACGTCCGGCTGAATATCTTCCCGGATGGGGGTGTAAGCAGGCTCAGGCTCTATGGATTCAAAAGCGTGTAACCATGACCGGTATATTTTTATTCGTCATATTATTTTTTGTATTGGTCATGCTCGTGGTCATGACTTACCAGTTGCGTTCCGTGGAACATAAACACAAGGCAGATGAGGATGACCCGTTGGTGGAAACAAACGAAAAAGCATTGTCTGGCATCATCGGTTCGCAGGAATTTGTATACACGGCTATTGTGTTAACCGGCATCGGGCTCGTGGCTTCCATCTATCTGCTTGTCAGGGGGACCGTTTGGGAAGGGCATTTGATGGAATGGCTAAACATTGTGGTCAGGCTCATGCACATCACATTCGGCATAGCCTGGATTGGCGCGAGTTTTTACTTTGTTTTTCTTGAGAACGCGCTCAACCGTACTAAGGATGTACGCGATGAACTCGCAGGTAATTTATGGGCGGTGCATGGTGGCGGCTTTTATTACCTGGAAAAATATAAAGTGGCGCCCAAAGTGATTCCGAAAGACCTGCATTGGTTTAAGTATGAAGCGTACTTTACCTGGCTCACCGGTTTCAGTTTGCTTTTTGTAGTGTATTATTTTAATGCGGAGGCCATGCTGATCGACAAATCGGTGATGAGCCTGTCGTCATTTGCAGCCATCTCAATTGGTGTTGGTTCTTTTATACTGGCATGGTTGCTTTACGACCTGATGTGTAAATCATCTTTAAAGAACAACCCGCTGTTATTCTTACTCATTGGTGTTGGCATCGCAACAGTATTTGCCTGGGGCTATAGCCAGGTATTCAGCGCCAGGGCGGCATACATCCATTTTGGTGCGATGCTGGGCAGCCTGATGGCAGGAAATGTGTTTTTTGTGATCATTCCTTCGCAAAAGGCAATGGTTAAAGCGGCCAGGGAAGGGAGTTTCCTCAATCCGGTATTGGGCAAGAACGCCTTACACCGGTCATTGCATAATAACTATTTTACGCTGCCTGTTTTGTTTGTAATGATCAGCAATCATTTTCCATCTACTTTCGGCTTTGAACATCCCTGGCTGGTGCTGATGATCATCACTATTGGAACGGCTGGCGTGAAGCATTACCTTAACCTGAGGGAAAAAGGGCGTCTATCCGTATGGGTTATGCCCATCTCATGCCTCGTCCTGCTCGCTGCCGCCTATATCACCGCCCCGGCAAAACCGGGTGCCTGTAATAAGGAAATAGATTTTTCGGAAGTGAATGCCATCATGCAAAAGCGTTGCGTAAGCTGCCATTCGTCCAAGCCAACGGATGATGTATATGTGGCCGCGCCCAACGGGGTTATGTTTGATACGCCAGACCAGATCATCGCTAAAAAAGATTTAATTATGCAAAGGGTGGTGGTCACCAAAACCATGCCCCAGAATAATAAAACCAATATGACGGAAAAGGAGAGGGATAATATCCGCTGCTGGATTGAACAGGGCGCGAAATTGAAACCTTAAAAAATGGCATATGACTTTACATGATTTACATACATTATCACCCGGTGAAGCGGCATCCCTTTTGTCTGGCGCCTGTGGGTCATCCACATGGTTGAACCGGTTGATGGAGTACTTCCCGTTTACAAGCCTGCAGGAGATGCTGCGGGCTTCAGAAAAAATCTGGTACCAGGATTGCGGGGAACCCGATTGGCTGGAAGCGTTCAGCCATCATCCTAAAATCGGTGATATTAAAAGCCTGGCAGAAAAATTCGCGTCCACCAGTCACCTGGCCGGAAAAGAACAGGCCGCTGTTGCCGAGGCTTCGGAAGATCTGCTGGTTAAACTGGCGCGCGCTAATGAGGAGTACGAGGCGAAGAACGGTTTTATTTTTATTGTTTGTGCTACCGGTAAATCGGCTCAGGAGATGCTGCATATCCTGGAAGGGCGCCTGCGTAATACCAGGGATGAGGAATTATTCGTTGCGATGGGTGAACAACATAAGATCACTTTACTTCGCTTGCGAAAGATATTACAGGATGAAGACTGGTCATTTCTCAAACCAAGTCAAATCACCACACATGTGCTTGATACTTCATTGGGTTTACCGGGCCGTAATATCCGCATCCGCATGAAAGCAAGGTTCGAAGATGGCTGGCGAACAATTGCCCAGGGCGAAACCAATCAGGATGGCCGCATACCCGACCTGTTGCCACCCGGGCGCGTGTTGCCGCCCGGTTCATACCAGATGGTATTTGATACCGGCCGTTATTTTTACGACCAGGCCATCAGGGGCTTTTATCCTGAAGTGGCCATAGAATTCCTGGTCACCGACGACACACATTATCATGTTCCCTTATTGATAAACCCATTTGGGTACTCCACATACAGGGGTACCTGATACATCAAAAAACTATATTATGCAAACCAGTATTTCCGCGAAAAAGAAAAAAGACTTATTCCATAAACTGAAGAAAGCCAATACCGCGTTTCAAAAAGTTTATCCCGGCGACAGGCCCGATCGGCAGCCGGTGCACACCGTGTATGGCGGCGCCAACCTGTTTAAGGCCGATTCCGCTTCGGCTTTGGGTTCCAGGGCATTGGAGACATTCCGGGAATACGCTCCCGATTTCCTGAGTTTCGGACGGATATTCGGGCTAACCGGTATCTCTGAAATCCCATCCGAACTGTCGGCTAACGACGTGTATGCCGACTACCAGTCATGGCTACCCGAACATCGTAAAAAGCACCCCGTGCATTTATCATACGAAGTGTACCATCGCGTAATGCAAAAATTGAGTAAGGAAGCCATTGAGGATTTCCGGATTGATTTTGAAGATGGCTATGGCAACCGGAGCAATGAAGAGGAAGACCAAACCGCCGTTCAGGCTGCCCGCGAAGTGGCTATGGGCATGAAAGCGCAAAGCCTTCCCCCGTTCATAGGTATCCGCATCAAACCTTTCACCGAAGAAATGAAAGAAAGGGGGTTGCGCACACTCGATTTATTTGTAACTACCTTGGTGAAGGAAAGCGGCGGGGCGTTGCCACCGAATTTTGTGGTGATGCTACCGAAAGTGACCATCCCCGAACAGGTGTCTACCCTGGTGGATTTTTTTGATATACTGGAAGATGAACTCGGGCTCAACGAAGGCGCGTTAAAAATGGAGATGATGGTAGAGACCACGCAATCCATTATGAGCCTTGAAGGAACGAATCCGTTGTACGCATTTGTAAAAGCAAGCAAGGGCCGTTGCATCGCCATGCATTTTGGTACTTATGATTATACCGCTTCCTGCAGCATTACGGCGCGTTACCAGGAAATGGACCACCCCGTATGCGATTTCGCGCACCACATGACAAAAGTAGCGCTCGCGCATACCGGCATCTGGCTATCGGATGGTGCCACCAATACCATGCCCATTGGCCCGCACCGGGGCGAGCATTTGACTGATGAACAAAAAGAGGAGAACAGGAGGATTGTGCACCGTGCCTGGCGCAAAGGCTATGACCATATCCGCCATTCATTATGGAATGGGTTTTACCAGGGATGGGACCTGAACCCTGCGCAATTGCCCATGCGCTACGCGGCGGTATTCGCCTTCTTCCTGGAGAGTTATGACGATGCGGTGGAAAGGCTCAGGACCTTTGTTGAAAAAGCTGCCAGGGCCACACTGATTGGTGATGTGTTTGATGATGCCGCTACAGGACAAGGACTTTTGAATTACTTTTTGCGCGCGTTGAACAGCGGCGCGATTTCGGAAGAAGATGTACTGGCAACAGGACTCAGCCTGGATGAAATCCGGGGGCGCTCGTTCAAACGCATCCTGGAAAACAGGAAGAAGCCTGTTCATTAATCGGGTACGCCTAACCGTTATATTCCATGAGTGGAAATGAAATGATGCCGGGTTTACCGGATGAAAATAGGGGATATGCCGGTCGTATGGCCCGGTTCTGGACTTTCATTGCCGATAAATTGGATGCCGGTATCGAGGCCTGGCTATTGTATGTGCTGGAAAGCAATGGCAGTTCGCCGGGGCGCCAGGGTTTTGCCATGGCGGTATCTGCAGACCGGAATTTTGTAGGCAGTATTGGCGGGGGAATCATGGAACATAAACTGGTTGAAACGGTGTTGTCTGCTAACCCGCAGGAACAGAAAGGGCTTGTATTTAAACAAATCCACAATAGGGACGCCAGCAGGAACCGGAGCGGTATGATTTGTTCCGGCGAGCAAACCGTTTTATTATATCCCGTTCAGGAGCAAGACCGGCAGGCAATACAAAGACTGATCCGGTCATGGCAAAACCTGGCAGGCGGAGGATTGATCATTCGCCCAACCGGACTTGACTTTACGGCCGATACCCCAACGGAAAAGTTTAGGATTCAGTGGAATGGGGATGATGATTTTTATATGTTGGCCCGCTCGGGGTTTTCTCATAAACTCCATATCGTCGGCGGCGGGCATTGCTCACTGGCTTTATCTAAACTGATGTCTGATATGGATTTCCATATCCATGTTTACGAAACCCGGAAAGGCTTAAATACGTTTGACAATAATTTGTATGCCCATGAACGCATATTGTTGGATGGCTATGATAAATTAAAGAATGTTTCGTACATAGGGGAGGATGATTTTGTCCTCGTCATGAGTTTCGGGTACAGGACCGATGATGAAGCCATGCGGGCATTGATGCACAGAAGGTACAGGTTTTTAGGATTATTGGGCAGCAAAAGAAAAGTTTCCGAAATGCTTGAAACATATAAAAAGGAAGGATTTCAGGAAGAATACCTGTCGAATATATTCGCGCCTGTGGGTGTATTCATCAAAAGCGAAACCCCGGAAGAAATTGCGGTGAGTATTGCCGCTCAATTGATATCCGTAAAAAACAAGGCTTTGTAATGGATCATGAACGCCTGTAAAATGAAAATTTACTCAGCGATTATTGTATCACTTAAATAAGCCTGGTAAAAATGAAGTGCACATCAATATGAAATCTTGTCTTCCTTATTTTGCCATTCCTGGAAAATTTTAAATGCTTCTTCCCGGCCTAAACTCCTGATAGGTATTTTTCTGTCTGCATAGTCCTTACTCATCTCTTCATAAATCATCGAATCGTCGAAGCCAATGGCGGCGGCATCCTCGCGTGTGTTCGCGTAATAGATCAGTTTGGGCCTGGCCCAATAAATGGCGCCAAGGCACATGGGGCATGGCTCGCAACTGGTGTAAACTTCGCAATCGTCTAATTGAAATGTCTGCAGGTTTTTGCAGGCATCCCTGATGGCTACCACTTCGGCATGCGCGGTCGGGTCATTGGTGGATGTTACCCTGTTATTGCCCCTTCCCACAATTTCATCTCCTTTCACAATCACGCAACCAAATGGTCCGCCCTGGTTGGCCTGCAAGCCCTTTTGTGATAAGGCGATGGCCTCAGCCATGAATTTTTCTTCACGGGTCATATCAATCCTCTTTAATACAGGTAAATATACTGTAATTATGCCAATAGCTTAAGGGGTGCAAGTTTAGAGTCCGCAGAAATAATCATAACCCCTTTCGTGCCAGTAGTCGGGCGGGGGCGTATTGCTAAAATACATACGTCCGATCCTTTTGAGGTGTTTTACGCCGTACTTAACGGGAATGATCAAACGAAGCGGCGCGCCATTCCTTGGGGGTAATGCTGAGCCATTCATTTCATATGCCAGGATGGTTTGCGGGTGCATCATACTTTTATTGTCGATGCCCACATAATATTGTTTATTGGGTGTTTCGAGCCCCGTGTACGACAACCGCATTTGCGCGTCTAACCCATACCGTTTCACCAGGTCGCTGAACTTTACGCCGCCCCAATACGATACCTGGCTCCATCCTTCAATACACTTAAAATCAAATATAATCTCCGTTTTGGGTAGAAGCCTGATATCATCCATACTAAGCCGGAGCGTGTCGCCTTCCTGCCGGATGATCTCCAGCCTCCAGTTACTGTCAATGTCCTGCCTTAAACCTATCAATCCGTTTACCCTTACTTTTTTTGCCGCTTTTGACACCGGGTAGGTTTTGGCCAACTGGCCATCATCCAATGTTTTCGAAAAAATTGCTTCATTGATTTTTAACGCGGCACGGTAAGGCTTTTGGGCGCCCTGTTCTTTGGGGGCTTCTTTGAGCCATTGCCAGCCCCCGTAACAGGCAGCTATGAATAAACCGGCAAATAAAAGGCCCTTCAGTGTTTTGATCCTGACTTGTTTTGCACTGATAATGTCTTCACGCTGTTTCATGATCAGAATCTTTTTTTTGGGAGGTATCGTTGGGTAATACTTCAAAACCGGTGATCATCGCCCTGAATGAATTCCATCCATGCAGGATCACCTGGATGATATGCAGCAAAAAGAATGCAACGAATAACATGGTTATGGTAAAGTGTATGGCCCTCGCGTTTTCATAACCTCCAAATAAAGCGCAGAGCCAGCCCAACTGTACCGGTTTGTATATAGCCAACCCGTTGAGTAACATCACAAATCCCATCAGAATAACCCCTGAATAAGCGAAACGCTGTGCTGCATTGAACTTATGTGGACCGTCTTTTTTCCTTCGCAACAAAACTGTGGATACCACTGCGGGGATCAACTCACGGAATGATTGTCTGCTGGGGAGTAGTTCACGCCATTCACCCGACCAAAGCAGGTAAATGGCATAGCAAATGCCATTCAGGGCAAAGAGCCACATAAAAAAGAAATGGATGTTCATGCCCTCCGCGAGCCTGAATGGGATGTTAAGCGCTTTGTAAAATGAATCCGGGAAAAACTTCAGCACCGTCTGGTCGCCCCAGCCGAGTTTATACACATCATTGGCCCAATATATCAGCATTCCGCTCCAGGTCATGACCATCAGTATGGGAAAGTTCAGCCAGTGAAACCAGCGGATGGCAAGGGAATGTTTATGTCGTATCCTTTTTTTCAAATGCGTTTATGCGTTATTGTTAGTTATTTTTAGGGATGAAATTCAGCGATGCGGAATTCATGCAATACCGCAATCCTGTGGGTTTGGGCCCGTCGTCAAACACATGGCCCAAATGCGCGCCGCATCGGCTGCAGTTGACTTCCGTGCGGACCATGCCAAAGCTGTTGTCCGGTAATTCTTCCACATGCTCCTTTTTTATCGGGAGCCAGAAGCTGGGCCAGCCGGTACCGCTCTCGAATTTGGTTTTCGAGCTGAATAATGTTTGTCCGCAACATACACAGGCATAAGTGCCTTCTTCATGATGGTCCCAGTACTTTCCGGTAAACGCGCGTTCGGTACCCTTCTGGCGCGTGACCTGGTATTGAATCGGGCTGAGCATTTTTCGCCATTCGGCATCAGTTTTCGCAATGGGGTATTTCGCCGGGTTGAGGGACTTATTTTTTTGGGCCTGGCATCCTGCCGATATGCTTATGGCCAGCAGGATGGTCCAACGGTAACGGGATGTTTGAAAAAGTAGGCGCATAACTGTAACGGGTTGAACAAAATAAACCTTTCACATGCTTTTTTGTTTATTTGCAGGTATTAATAAAAGCAAAAGAATCTTATGGGCGTACTGAAACAAATGGCGGAATACCTGTATATCCGTAAAAAAGATCCCAATGCCAATCCCACACAATGGATGAAATACATGCATGGCATCAACCGCATTTCCATCTTGTTATTCCTTTTTGCCCTGGTTATCATCCTCATCAAAGCGATCCTTCGCTGAGATTTTCTCCCTTCAAAAACGATGCGATCAGTTTGGCCGCATTATTTGAGGCATGCCCGCCCATACTTAATATTCTTGCCAGCTCCGCATAATCCCTGCTAAGTTCCTCCTTTCGTACAGGGTCATCCAATAACCTGTTCAGTTCCAAACTGAGCTTATCAACCGTAAGGTCGTGCTGAATGAGTTCCTTCACCACTTCCTTATCCATAATGAGGTTCACAAGCCCTATAAACCTGATGGTAATCAATTTTCTCGCGATATAATAGGAAATGGGATTGCCTTTATAGCAAATGATCTCAGGCACCCTGAATAAAGCCGTTTCCAGTGTGGCCGTGCCGCTGGTAACCAGGGCTGCCGAAGCTGTTGACAAGAGCGCGTATGTTTGTCCGCTCACTGCAGAAATATTCGGGTAGGGCTGCATCAGCGATTGGTAAAATGAAGGTTCGAGTCCCGGTGCCTGTGCCACAACAAAATGATGATTGGGGAACCGGCGGCTCACTTCAAGCATCACGGGCAGTTTTTTTAATATTTCCTGTTTGCGGCTCCCGGGCAGTAGCGCGATGATGGGTTTCCCATTAGCTTCAGGAACCTGTAATGCTTCTCCTCCGGCCCTGTATGCTTCCACCACTTCCATCAGGGGATGGCCAACATAATACACCTGGTAATTCCATTTTTGATAAAATGGTTTTTCAAATGGGAGGATCACCAGCATCAGGTCAACGCATTCCCTGATGGTCTTCACCCGGTTTTCCTTCCAGGCCCAAACCTGCGGCGAAATATAATACACCACTTTATATCCTGCGGCTTTCGCCCATTTCGCGATCCTGAGGTTGAAGCCGGGATAATCTACAAGGATCAGTAAATCCGGTGCATATTGATCAATATCTTTTTTGCAGAATGACAAGTTGTTCAGGATGGTACGGAGGTTCATAATGACTTCCGTAAAACCCATAAATGCCAGCTTTCTGTAATGCTTTACCAATGCGGCTCCGGCTCCACGCATTTTGTCACCGCCCCAGCAACGGAAATCTGCATCCTGATCCTGTAAACGGATGGCTTTCAGCAAATTGCTCCCATGCAAATCACCACTGGCTTCCCCGGCTATGATATAATATTTCATGTACTGATATTGTACGCAAGTTACACTTACTGACCGGTTTCAAATTTGTTAAGATAATGGAAATTGCATGCTGCTATTTCATATTCAGGGCAAATTAACGTACATTGTATGGTAATTCAGCACTGCGACTGCTGTTTCTTATACCGTATCAATCGCTGATGATTACATTACGACAGGGCATCCTGCTGTTTGCTTTTTTGCACGCTTTGCTTTGGATGGCATCATGCCAGCAAGCCAGTGAGGCGAGGGAACAACCACCGGCCATCGACAAACTGCCTACCGGTGAATTTATTCGCCAGGATCTCCGGTTTCTACTCCAACAACATACAACTAACGAAAGCACAGATTCCCTCCGTTCTTCCCTGTTCATGTACAAGCCGTTACAGGCTTTTTATCAATCAAAAAATTTTGAACCTGTTTGGGTAGACACAGGCTACTGGACCAGGCCGGCCCTCCAATTGATGGCCTATATCGATACCGCGGCATTTGATGGATTGTTCCCGGAAGATTACCATCAGGATCGGTTGACATCCCTGAAAACTCTTTTTGCAAAAGATTCCCTGGGCAGGATCAATGGCGCATTATGGACAGAGGCCGAAATGATGCTCACCGACGCGGCTATGCGCATTGTGTATGACCTCAAACAGGGCAGGTTAAAGCCCGATAGCCTGCATTGGCGGCACGACAGCAGCAGGTACTTGTCTTTTTTTGCAAAGCATGTTTCCGGTATTCTTGAAACCGGTGATGTCAATCTCTACATGGGTTCATTGCAACCGCAATGGCCGGTGTACCGTGAGATCAGGCGCGCGATACCTGATTTTTTAACAAGTATGGATACCACGCAGTACAGCTATATCCCGTTTCCATATCAAAAATCCGACAGTACGGATTCCATACGTTTTGTCAGGAACTTACGGTTACGCCTAATCGAAGAAGGATATGCGGCTTTATCCAAAAAGCCATTGCCCGATTCACAGCAATTAGCCATGGTACTTTCGGATTACCAGAAAAAAAAGAACCTGGTTGTGGATGGAAAGGCCGGCCCTTCGGTGGTAAGGAGCCTGAATATGACTGACCGCATGAAAAGGGCATTCATTGCCATCAGCCTGGATAAAATCAAGGAATTGCCCGATTCTGTTCCGGATACTTATGTATGGGTGAACCTTCCTTCATTTCAGTTGCAGGCATGGGAAATGGATACGTTGTCTTTTGTATCGAGGATCATTGTGGGTAAACCCGTTACGCCCACACCTGAAATTACCAGTAAAATCAGTGATTTGGTAATATATCCTACCTGGACCGTCCCGCCGGGAATCATTCAAAAAGAAATGCTGCCCGGCCTCAAACGCAACCCCGGTTACCTCGCACGTAAAGGCTTGAACCTGTATAACCACAAAGGGGAGTCTGTTGACCCGGCAAGTATTGATTGGAGCAAATACAAAAAAGCCATACCGTTTAAAATCCAGCAGGGTAGCGGGGACGATAATGCCCTGGGTGTGATCAAATTCAATTTTGATAACCCGCATTTTGTGTACCTCCATGATACCAATCAACGGTACCTGTTCAAAAATAAACAAAGGGCGCTCAGCCATGGATGCGTGCGTGTTCAGGAATGGTCGGCCCTTGCTGCGTTGATTAGCCGCAACGACAGCCTCCGGCTCAAACCGGGCGATAGTTTGCGCTTTACCACAGATTCCGTGCATCATTGGATTGCGGCAAAACAAAAGAACCGTGTGTTGGTCAAACACCCTGTACCCTTATTCATCAGATACCTGAGTTGTGAGGGCAGGGATGGACAAATGATATTTTATGACGATATTTACCAGGTAGATAAGAAGTTGAAAGAACGCTTCTTTGCTACCCGGTGATCCAACCGCCTATGCATATACCATTCGTTCCATATATGTTTATCGTGGTAATGGCCGGCTTCATGCTGACCATGCTTACCGGGTTAACGGCTCATGCCCAAACCGATTCATTGATCCTTCCCGCACCTAAGCAGCAGCCGGTTATAAAAGCCAGTGAACCTAAAAAAGTACTGTATGGTTTGGCAAGTTATTACGCCAATTCATTTCATGGTAAAAGAACGGCCAATGGGGAAATATTTAGCCAGGATAAGTTTACCGCTGCCTGTAATGTGCTTCCTTTGGGTACATGGATTCGGGTGACTAACCTGAAAAATGGGAAAACCGTCACAGTACGCACCACAGACCGGTTGCATCCCAGGATGAAGCGCATCGTAGATTTATCCCGCATCGCGGCCCAAAAGCTCGGATATATAAAGCAAGGGCTGACCCGTGTAAAAGTGGAGGTTTTAAGCAAGCCCTGACATCTCGGGGTACCCTTTTGGCGGGTAACTCACACCATGGGTATAAGTCGTGCGCCATTTAATTTCAGGATTTAATATGAAGCCGCTAATTTTGTTGATATCAAAACTGATATATATGAAGAAAGTCTGTCTTCTGGCAATGCTCCTGGGCGTGCTGAACACCTCATTTGGGCAGGAAGATGATAAAAAAGCCCCTTCCCTCGGCTTCCACATTTTTGCCAATGATTTCCAGACGGCTGCCGATATCAGGCAGTTGGGCTTATCGGAAGTCATTAAGGCCAAGCAGTTCGCGAAAACCAAGCGACTGAACCCGGGCCTGGCGCTCAGCTATATGCAGGGCATCAGCCGCAATGTTGATTTTATCACTACTTTGGCGGGTTCTATTGTTGATTACAATATCCCTAACCAGGGTTCGGATGGCGAGAAGCAGTTGTTCCTTGAAGCTTCTGCTTCGGCAAACATCAAACTACTGCCCGACAATTATTTCATCAGCCCTTATATCCACGCGGGTTTAGGAGCATTCCGATACAAGAAAACATTCGGCGCCTTCGCGCCTATCGGGCTTGGCTTGCAGTTCAGGGGATCTGAGAACACTTTCTTCCTGCTGAGTTCCGATTATCGTGTACCCGTTACCGATAAAGCCGCATACCATCTTTACCACAGCATTGGCGTGGTATCAGCCATCAAAAACAAAGCGCCAAAAGTAATTCCTCCGCCCCCGCCGCCGGTTATCCTTGACCGTGATGGGGATGGTGTGAATGATGATAAAGATGCCTGCCCGGATGTTGCCGGATCAGCTATGCTGGATGGCTGCCCGGATAAAGATGCCGATGGCATTGCGGATAAAGATGACAAATGCCCGGATGTTGCCGGATTGGCCAAATACGGCGGGTGCCCGATACCTGATACAGATGGCGATGGCATCAATGATGAACAGGATAAATGCCCGAATGAGAAAGGCTTTGCCCGCTACCAGGGATGCCCGATCCCCGATACCGATGCGGATGGCGTGAACGATGAGGAAGATAAATGCCCGAACCGTCCAGGCCCGGCCAGCAACATGGGTTGCCCCGAAATCTCAAAGGCTGTTATTGAAAAAATCAATATTGCCGCGAAGAATATTTTCTTTGCCACCGGAAGCTCCAAGCTCCTGGCTAAGTCAAATAAGTCGCTGGATGAAGTGGTGAGCCTGCTGAAAGCAGATGAATCCCTGATGATTAATATCGATGGACATACCGACAGCACCGGAAAGCGTGAGAAAAATATGGAACTGTCTTCCAGTCGTGCCAATGCTGTAAAGGCTTACCTGGCTGGAAATGGTATCACGGAGAACCGTATGACAGCAACCGGGTTCGGTCCTGACAAGCCAGTAGCAACCAATAAAACCGCTGCCGGAAGGGCTAAAAACCGCCGCGTAGAAATGACCGTTAGGAACTTCTAATCAAAATAAATAATGACCCCATAAAAAATGCCCCGTCTCATCACGGGGCATTTTCGTTTATAGGTTACCGTTATTTTTTATCATATTCATATTCGATGCTGCCCAGCAGCCTGCCTTCTTTTGAATATACCCTTTCCCTCGCCCTGAGCCCCTCGGCATACTGGTATTTCCAGGTTACATAATCCTTGCCGCCGTCTTCCACACTCATCATCTGCACCACTTGATTGGCATTGTTGTATTCAAATTGGTAATCAGGGATCATCTCCTGTTTAAACTCATTCATATGCACAATATCGGTGAGCCTGTTGCGGGTATCGTAGTAGTAATAATATTTACCGCCCGTCTTGCTGTCTTTTTCAATGGCCACATTGCCTGATTCATCGAGGGAGAACAGGATGACGGTGCTATCTGAATGATTCTTAATGCGGATCATTTTAGATGGTTTGCCTGCAGCATCGTATGTATACCTGTGCTCTTCGGTATGCTGCGTCAGGAAATCATCATCACTTGAACTCAGGTGCGATACAATGGATGATATACGTCCTTCCGGATCGTATGCGTACCGGATGCGGTTAACGACAATCTCAGAACTGTCTGACGATTCAACCAACTGCCCTTTGTCGTTGAAGTATGATATCAGCAAGGATTTGCTTGACACAGATGAGCGGGTATATAATTCCGCTTTTTGATAATTTTTTGAAAACTTCTTCTCACAGAAAAAACCTTCGCTGGGCGCTCCGTTTGATTCAAAACTGTTGATACGGATCGAGCGCACTTTCTGGGCCCGGTAAGCTTCCATGTCGGCATTGGCAGACTGGTTGCTGATGATGTCTTTGTAGTAATACTGTGCGGCTGCCTGAAAATGCCCCAGGGCCAGCAGGCTCAAAATCAAGAATCTGCGCATGAAGATTGGTTGGGTTTATGTGTGCAAATTTACCGGCTGGATCATTCTGTTCCTGAAAAGAACCCGCTAAACTTCATTATTTTTAACAAAATTTATCTACTTGAGTCATTTAAAGGAGCGTAAAGAAAAAAACTGCCTGAATTGCCAGGCTGAAGTGCAAGGGAGGTACTGCCATATTTGCGGGCAGGAGAATGTGGACACTTATGAATCTGCTTGGCATTTGACCGTACATTTTTTTCAGGATATCCTGCATTACGACGGTAAATTTCTCCGCACCATTCGTTACCTGATCACCAAACCGGGGCTGCTCACCAGGGAATATGCCATCGGGCGAAGGGCAAGTTATGTGAACCCTTTGCGGCTCTATATTTTCAGTTCTGCCATATTTTTTATCATTTTCTTCGCGGTGAGCGACAGAAATGAAACCATCGTTACCAATACTTATAATGGAAAAACGGAAGCGGAAATCGCGGTCATGGATTCGCTTGAATTTGATCAATTTACAAGGGGTTTAAACAATGGCAAACCCATGACCAGGGCGGATTTCGGTGAGTACCTTGACAGTGCTTCGCAATATGGGGGTATCACATTATCGAGCAGTTCGTATAAATCAAGAGAAGAATATGATAGTTTGCTCCGTATTGGCGCGAGAAAGCATAATTGGTTGCAAAGACAGGTATTATATAAGGAAATTGAGGTCAATCAAAAATATCATCGCGACAGGAAGCAGATCCTGCAAAGGTTCCGGCAAGAATTCCTCCATAGTTTTCCCCAGATGCTGTTTTTGTCATTGCCTTTGTTCGCATTGATATTGAAACTACTTTACCTGAGGCAGAAGCGGTTCTATTATGCCAATCATGCCATATTCGGTATTCATTTTTATGTATTCATCTTCATGATGATTTTACTTAGTATCGGCTTGAACAGGGTGTTTGGCTTATTGGGTGCTGATGTAACAGACTGGCTGGCATTCATCAACCTCATCCTTATCTTATTGTATGAATATAAATCCATGCGGTTGTTTTATGAACAGGGCCGGCCTAAAACAATACTCAAATTTATTTTACTGAACCTGGTACACCTGGTATTGATGATGCTCCTCATGTTTGGATTTATTTTATTTTCCGCATTTAAATTATAAAACCTATGTATGATCAGGATACGGCTGCCGCATTTCTCAGGTTGGTTACGATAATGGATGAACTCCGGGAGAAATGCCCATGGGATAAAAAGCAAACCATTCAAACACTCAGGCACCTCAGCATTGAAGAGACCTATGAACTTGCCGATGCCATCAGCGAGAGTAACTGGCAGGGTATCCGCGAAGAACTTGGCGACCTGCTCTTACATATCGTGTTTTATGCAAAAATAGGAACGGAGCAAAAGGAGTTTACGCTGCCGGATGTTATCCATGCCGTTTGCGATAAACTCATCCGCCGCCACCCACATATTTATGGCGATGTGCAAGTCAGCAATGAAGAGGAAGTGAAACAAAACTGGGAAAAACTCAAATTACAGGAAGGGAAAAAATCTGTTCTTGGCGGAGTGCCCAGGTCTTTGCCTTCAATGGTTAAAGCCATACGCTTGCAGGAAAAATCGAAGCAGGTGGGATTTGAGTGGGAGAATGCGGAACAGGTTTGGCATAAAGTAGAAGAAGAGATGGGCGAATTGAAGCAAGCGGTTAGCACAGGGAAGCCGGATCAAATTGAAGAGGAATTAGGCGATGTGTTTTTTTCCCTGGTAAATTATGCACGCTTTTTGCAGGTTGATGCGGAGAACGCACTGGAGCGGACCAATAAAAAATTCATGAGCAGGTTTTTGCGCATGGAGTCCCTGGCTATGTCTGAAAATAAAAATTTGCAGGAGATGAGCCTGGAGGAAATGGACCAGCTATGGGAACGCATCAAGCAGCTAGACCAGCAGGAAAAATAATATTTTGACGGAATCCACAATTTCATACCGCCGCTTCCTTTTTAAACACGCATACCTGCTGGTATTGGCGGCATGGCTGTTTACATTGTCATTTGTGGTGGATAATTACTGGTCGGTGAATGCGTCGTTAAAAGGGGTTAGAAACGCCATCAGCTTCGACCTGCACGATGCGCAACGCCAGGTACGCCATTGGTGGATGGATACCTCGCTGATCAGGTCTGTGGCTTCCGGAAAATATACTGAAAAGCAACTTAATCAGGTACAGGAAGGAAAGGTCTTTTTATTCATGTATGCCCCTGATTCCGATGCGGGCGACCGGCTTGTTTTCTGGAATACGCAGCAGGCGCTGCCATATCCTTCATTGCTCTATGATACACGCGAACAAGGATTCATGCGCGGGGCGAATGGATATTATGTTTGGATGAAAAAAGAGGTTGCGCCTTATAGGATCATCGCGCTCATACCGGTAAAATGGTCATTTGCCATTCAAAACGATTACCTCCAGAACTCGTTCCTGGCTAAGGAAATCATCTCCGGGAACTTTGATGTCAGTGCAGATACCGTAAAGGGATTGCCGGTTTTATCGTTGGATGGAAAAAGATTGTTCCATGTATTCGCGAAAGATAAAATCAGTTTCTACAAAAGCAACCCGATAGCAGTTGCTATGAAAGCCCTTGCTTTGATCATGGTGCTGGTGTTCGTGCAACTCTTTGCCGTTTTTATCAAAGACAAAAAAGGGATAGCCATTGCTTCCGTTTTACTGGGTATTGTATTGTTGCTGATCCGGTTACTGTTGATATATGTCCCCGGGCTCTTAAACCTGCAGCAGTTCGCTTTGTTTGATCCTTCGTGGTATGCGGCGAATGCCTGGGCGTCTTCCCTTGGCGACCTGCTCCTGCATGCTTTATTCATCACCTGGTTTATTTTATTCCTCCATCGGTACCTGCAACCGGCCACAACCCTGGTCAAGCCTGTAAAAAATCAAACAGCCATGGCTTTGCTCGGGTTAGGCTCCATCATGCTTGTCGGTGTCAGTTTTCTGGCTGCCAACAGCGTGAGGTCGCTTGTCTCTGATCCCCGTGTTTCATTCGATGTTATGAACTTCTTTACACTGAACGGGTTCAGCGTCATCGGATTTTTTATCCTTGCCTGCATTTGTATTGGATATTTTTTCTTTTGCCAGATGCTGGTGGAATGGGTCCGCGCCATCTACCAGGGGCCAACATGGGTTATGTTGCTGGCCCTGGCTGTAACAGGCTTGCTGGCCCTGAGTTTCAGGATTGGCCATATAAAAGGCGGGTTCGATTTATTTGTATTGGGTTGGCTGGTCCTGTTTGTCGGCCTCCTGGTCAGTCGCTGGCTAACGTTAATCAGTACACGAATTATTTCTTCGCGGATGGTCATTTGGCTTTTCTTTTTTTCCGTATCCGTAACAGGCATCCTGATGGCGGAGAATAACCGCAAGGAACTCGACAACCGGAAGCGTTACGCCGAAACCTTATTGCAAAAGTCAGATCCCTCGAAAGAAACCATGGTCAATAGCCTGTTGACGGCATTTGACAGCAGCTTCCTGGCCGCCCGTTTCGACAGGTTTTACAGGTTGGGCGATAATTTATTTTTAAAGGATTCGCTCATCAACAGCAACCCAAGCGGGTTTACCAACCGCTACGATACAAGGGTCTATGTTTACGATGCGAAAGAACAACCTTTGTATAATACAGATTCCGTCAGTTTCGCGCAAGTCAATATCATCCTCAATACACAGTCGAAGCCAACCGCCACGCCCGGTTTATATTATTTTGATGAGGCGTACGATGCTTATAGTTATATCTGTAAACGCAGCCTGCATGCGCCCGACAGCAGCTTGATGGGTTATGTGTTCATCCTGGCTTCGCCTAAGAAATTCAAGAAAGACGCCCTGTATCCTGAACTATTCAGCCGTGGCAACCAGTCTGATATCGAGCAATCCGGGCTGTATGCTTTCGCGCAATACAGCAACTGGAAACTGATCCGTACACACAACGATTATCCATTTCCGTCTGCTTTATCAAAACAGGATTTCAGGGGCGATGCTTTCCAGGAAAAGCAAAAAGGTACATATAATGAACTCTGGTACCATGCGGGCGCCGGAAGGGTAGTGGCCATCGTCAAGGAAAGCCGTTGGTTAATTGAAACCATCACATTGTTCTCTTACCTCTTTTGCTCATTTCTCCTGGTAACGGCATTGTTCTGGCTCGTGAGTGCGGTCGTCCGCTCTAAGTTCAGCATCTCCAGGTTCCTGGGTTACTGGCAGATGACCATCCGCACGCAAATCCATGGTACCATCATTTTTATCAGCGTGCTTTCATTTATCATCATCGGTGTCGCCACCATTTTATTTTTCATCAACCGCTATGAGTCAAATAACCGCGAAAAGCTGAGCCGCACCATCAGGATCATGGAGAAAGAAGTGCGCAATGCCATGGGTAAGGGTTGGTCTATGAATGATTCCCTGCAAACAGTGGAACGTGCTTTCGGCCAGGACATAGAGCAAACGGTTAATAAAATCTCTGAAATTCATGGTGTCGATGTAAACCTGTACGACCTCGATGGCAACCTGAGGATATCTTCATTGCCCATGTTGTACACGCGCGGGTTGCTCAGCACGAAAATGCAGCCCAACGCCTATTTTCACCTGGCACGTATGAAAGAAATCCAGTTTCAGCAGGATGAACATGTCGGGCGATTATCCTTCGCGAGCAATTATGTACCAGTGAAGGATCAGCAAGGTAACGATTACGCATACCTGCATATTCCGTATTTCACTTCACAGAGCAACCTCCGCCAGGAAATTTCGAACTTCCTGGTGACCATCATAAACCTGAATGCCTTCATCTTCCTGATAGCAGGTATCATCGCCTTATTCATCACCAACCGAATCACACGTTCATTTTCGATTATCGGGGAGAAAATGAAGAAGATCAATATCGGCGCGCATAATGAAGCGATAGAATGGAAAAGGCAGGATGAATTGGGCATCCTGGTGGCCGAATACAATAAAATGGTCAGCCAGTTGGAAGATAGCGTCCAGGCTATGGCCAAGGCCGAAAGGGAAGGGGCCTGGCGGGAGATGGCCCGTCAGGTGGCGCATGAAATCAAGAACCCGCTGACGCCCATGAAACTGAGCCTGCAGTACCTTCAGAAAGCGATAGAGCAAAAAGCGCCCAATGTGCCTGAACTCTCCGCGCAGGTTTCGCATACACTGATCGAACAAATCAATCACCTCAATAAAATTGCCGGTGATTTCAGCCAGTTCGCACATATCGGGGAATCCGCAAGGGAAAGGGTCGACCTGAATGCAGTCCTGCACAGCGTCCTGTCTTTATATCAATCAGATGAGAGGGCAAGCCTGCACTACCAGTTGCCAGAAACCCCGGTGTGGGTGATCGCAGATAAAACACACCTCAATCGCTTGTTCAATAACCTGATGCTGAACGCGATTCAATCTGTACCGGATGACCGTATGGGGCAAATTGAATTGCAGGAACAGATTCGCGAAGGCCGGGTGAGGGTGAGTATTTCGGATAACGGACAGGGAATCGATGAATCTTTACGCGCCAATATCTTTACGCCAAACTTTACTACAAAAACCTCAGGCACCGGACTGGGGCTTGCCATGTGCAAGCGCATCGTAGAGCAGGCGGATGGCGAGATATGGTTTGATACAGTACCCGGACAAGGCACTACATTTTATGTGCAGTTCCCTATAACAGCCGATTAATCAGCGTTTCCTTTTCTCTACAAATGCGGTAAATGCTTCCAGACTAAAACTGCTCAGGTTTCTTTCCTTTTTCAGCAACGCTTTTTGTGCCACACGTACACCGTATGCGTTGTCGTGAAACCCATCGGTATGGTGCGCATCCGGGTTGATGGAAATCAGTACATTTTTTTCCAGCGCGTAAGCGATATGCCTCCAGTCGATATCAAGCCTGTTCGGATTGGCGTTTAATTCAATCACAACATCGTTAGCCGCACAGGCATCAATAATGCGTTCGTGGTTTACAGGGTACCCGGGCCTGCTCAGCAATAGCCTTCCGGTTATGTGTCCAAGGATGCGCGTGTAGGGATTTTCAATGGCTTTCAACAATCGCATCATGGCTTTCTCCTCCGTCATTTTCAGGTTGCTGTGTACGGAAGCAATCACCAGGTCGAAGCTCGCAAGGATTTCATCCGGATAATCCAGGCTGCCGTCATTCAGGATATCGGCTTCAATACTCTTGAAAATCCGGAATGGTTGCAATGCTTTATTGAGTTCATCAATCTGTTTATGCTGCTCCCTGATCCTGTCAGCATTGAGCCCATTCGCGTAAAATGCCGATTGGCTGTGATCGGAAATCACGAGGTATTCATAACCTTCCGCCATCGCGGTACGCGCCATCTCTTCCAGGCTTTGGCTGCCATCGCTCCAGTTGCTGTGGGAATGTATGATGCCCCTGATATCTTTTTCTGTAATCAGTTCCGGGAATTTGCCTGCTGCGGCCAGTTTCAAGGCCTCGACGCTTTCCCTGGCAGCAGCCGGGATATGCTGCATGCTCAGCTTTGCAAAAAAAGCTTCTTCATTATTTACATTGTCACCTGGTATAGGGTAGTTTTCTGTCAATGTGTTCCAGAATAATTCTGAAGAACTGTGTTGGATATGCGATGCGATAAACGATTCTCCGGCCTCCAAGCAATATAAGCCAAGTGTAATTCCCATACCTGTTTTGTATAGCATCGGGTTTGCACTATCCGCTACATACTGAAATTCCGGGACCAGGTCTATCACTTTTCGGATATGGGAAGCGGGTAATTGTATAATGAAATCAAGGGTTTCAATCGTTTCCATTTGCCGGGCCATAGCGCCGGTCAGTAAAATGCCCGTACCAGGAAAACATTTTACAAGGAATGATTGAAAAACGGGTACTAATGGTTCTGCTTGCGCATACAATTGCTGATGTTCGTGCTGCTGATAAAAACGGATGCTCTCCATCACGTTCTGTTGGGTTTTTTCGCCAAACCCTTTGTACATTTTTAGCCGGTTTTCCTGGCAGGCATACAGCAATTCACCAACGGTTTCTATGCCCATTTCTTTCCAGATGCTATGGATCTTTTTTGGGCCGATGCCTTTGATCTGCAACATATCAATCACACCGGGGGGAGTCTGGCTGATCAATGACTCAAGGATTTGTAATTTCCCGCTGTCTGCCATCTCCCTGATTTTCTGAGCGGATGATTGGCCGATGCCTTTTATGGCCGCGAGTTTATCGATGGATAATTCGCTGGCGGGAACGGCAAGGCGTTCCAATGCAAAAGCCGCTGAAGCGTATGATTTTGATTTAAATGAGTTCTCCCCATGTATGTCCATCAACTTGGATAAGAGGGAAAGGCTGTCTGCGATTTGTACATTGTCCATACCTCAAATGTAATGGATTCGGGCATTGCGCTGCATGTTATTCCGGAAAGCAGGGACACAAAAAAAGTCCCGTAAAAACGGGACTTTCTAATATTTGCTTTGGCGGCAAATGAAGCTTACTTAGCAGCTTTCTTCGGAGCAGCCTTCTTAGCGGCTTTTTTAGGAGCAGCTTTTTTAGCGGCTTTCTTCGGAGCGGCTTTCTTAGCGGCTTTTTTAGGAGCAGCTTTTTTTGCAGCGGCTTTCTTAGGAGCAGCTTTCTTTGCAGCCTTCTTAGG
>ERZ761607.144-NODE-144-length-149295-cov-13.837637_pt1 | contig 149295 bp, 117 predicted proteins | sample MGYA00511164_ERZ761607 | MGnify/ENA primary metagenome ERZ761607 (study PRJEB28899, sample SAMN02445080) | bioreactor sludge metagenome | biome: EBPR sludge | place: Australia: Brisbane, Thorneside Wastewater Treatment Plant | collected 2011-06-22 ... | reverse complement strand
CCTCGCCATCATCATCGTTGGGACTTGCCGCCGCTGGTGGAGCGGCTGGCGGTGGTCCTGATGCAGGTGATTTGGTCTGGGGCCTGTATGCCGACGGCGGAGACTCGGCGACTCGCGAGAGGCTTTTCTCCGGCAGGAACCACTCCTGCAAGAGCAGTGCGGCATCGCGGAAGGGCAAGCCCTCGCGTAATGACACGAAGTCGATGACATTGCCGCCGCGTCCGCAGGTGCCGAAGCAGTTCCAGCAGCTCTTGCTGGCGGACACTCGGAACTGCGTAGGGTTGCTGCCACGGTGTAGCGGGCACGGGCCGGAGAGCCGGTCCGCGCTACGCTTGAGAGTTGGGAGCAGATCGTAGCGCTCCAGCACTTGAAGAATGGTGACGCGGGATTTGATCTCCTTGAAGTCCACGAAGGCATTCGTGGGCATGGGGTGCGTGGTGCTCATGTTGTTGTGAAAGAACTCCTTGGTTTGGGGGTGGAACAAAAAGAGCCACGGCCAGCCGTTGGCGGCTGGTGTGGCTTCCTCATGATTCATTCTACCACGGCGTCAGCAGGGCGGTGCAAGGGGGGGGCATCGCTCAGCTCTTGCACTTCATCGTTGCGGCCTGGGCCTGATTCTATTGGTTGAAGCATGAGCCGACGCCCCGAAAACAGCGACGAGCGGAGTCCTAAATGGGATGCCCGTGAGGTCGGCTGTAGTGCACTACTCAACGGATACGCTTGGAGCCTACAGCATCGTGCCAGAGTCCATGCAACTAGCGTGGATAAAGATGACGGCCCTTTTGTGTGCATTGGCTGCAACATGGACGTGATTCACCGACGGCCTTATCACATCAGGAGGCACTTCGCTCATCACGCTCGTGTTTCGCCCATCGACACCTCGCGAGAGTCTTGGCTTCATCACCGATGCAAGACAGAGATTTTTTATGCACTGCAAGATGCCCATCCGAGAGGCAACTGGATTTGCGATACCCGCCGAGTAATCAGACGAAGAAAGGATGACAAAATCAATCGGCAGCCGGACATCGGAGGTCGAATCGGAAGACAACCCTTAGTGATCGAGGTTCAGCGTTCGTCCATCGGTATTCGACAACTGCTGGCACGCACAGCCGACTACACTGCGATGGGCATCACGATTCTATGGGTCATTCCGCTCACCGAAGACTTGGGGACTGACTTGTTCCGTCCGAGGCTCATCGAGCGCTACTTACACTCGTTGTATTATGGGCGGGTCTATTACTGGCTTCCAGGCATGGGAGCTAGTGTCCTGCCGACGCACTTTAGCCCTGCGGTAAGGGCCGTGCCATTTCGCACCAATGAAGATGGACATTGGAATGATGCAGGATTCTACAATAAGCCCTACAAACTGATTCGGAGACCAAATGCCTATGGCGGAACGATACCGATCATTTTCGGGTTCTCGCCGCATGAGAGAAGCGCTTTTTTGCCTTGGGGAGAAACTCAACCCTTGCCTCCAGCCAGATTGTGGCAAGACACGCTTTTTCCCTGGTGGGACAAGCACGAGCGATCCAAGCTTCTTTCGTCCTACCCTGAAGTCGAAGGATCGGATGGCGACGACTTTGACGACCAGTTCGACGACTAGATCAAATAAATCAAACCCTGAATACACGTCCAGTCATGCCAAAGAAACCAACGATATTCAACCTCATGAAGTGCGGCCCAAGTGATGTGGCACGCGAAATCAAAATCATCAGTGAAGAAGTTGATGAGTGGAACCGCGGAGCTGGAATGAACTCCAACTTTTTTGTCCGCCATTCCCACTGGGCAACAGATGCCCTGCCTGATTTGTCGGGCAGGCCGCAAGCATTGATCAACGACAGGCTGATTGATAACTGCGACATCGTCGTGGCTGTCTTCTGGCGGCGCTTTGGGTCTCCCACTGGCATCGCTGCGTCAGGCACTCAGGAGGAAATAGAGCGTGCGATGACTCAAGGAAGGAAAGTCATGGTGTATTTTTCAGACGTTGAAGATTTGCGAGCCGAGGATGATGCACAGTTCCGCTTGGTTCAGCAGTTTCGCGAGAAGCTAAAGCCGTTGGGCATGTTTTGGTCATTCAAGAGTCGAGCTGAGTTTTCGAAGCTCTTTCGCAAGCATCTGCAAATGGCGGTTCAAGATTTAATCGCCATCCATTCACCAAAACCAGCGAGAAAAAAGAAGGCTGGCGATGTCCGTCAGGAAGGTGTCGCAAATGCGAATGTGGTGGGCGACGGCAACCAGATAAATCAAAACGTTTACACACAGCCTCCTGTGTTCAAATCAGTGGTTCCCCCTCCCAGCGGAGCGGTAAGTTCTGCTGAGAAGAAGCAAATCACTGACTGGGTGGATGAGCTTGCGCAGCAAGCTACGGGGAAGACCATCGGCCAGGCCAAGGCCGAATGGTGGGCTCGCTTGAAGAACGAAGCGAAAGTCACCCGCTATGAAGACATCCTTTCAAGTCAGATGCCTCAAATCGAAAGGTGGTATCGCATGAATCGTGGGATTGGCGTTCGTAAGCTTCGCAGAAAGGCTCCTAACCTTTGGGAAACAGAGAGGATCAAAGCTATCAAAACATGCATGTCTCGAATGGGGCGAGAAAAAGAAGAATACTACCCTGAAATCGCCCATCGGCTGAAAATGAAGAAGCCTTTTGAGAGTCTCAAAGACCTCACCCAAACTGATCTGGAGCGTGTTTACCAGTTGGTGACGCGAGACTCGCGATAGTGGCTGGTAATCGCTTCGGGAAAAGCAGTTTTGGCACCATCTCGGGCATTGGTGAACCGTGAGACCAGACAGTGCTGCTTTCAGGATCTTGGGTGGGTAAAAAGCTGGAAGGCAGAACGCTCGCCACAGGTTTGCCATGCTTCTTGGCCTGACAGGAAGTTTGATGCCAGAGTGAAACATAGCATCGTGGAATCGCCTCGTTGGAAGCAGGCGGCGGCAGCCGAGCGGAGTGATCTCAACCGCCGCTCGCTCTCGGCGATGACTAGCACGCGGAAACCGGGAATAGCATGGCGTTTCCACAGAATGCCAGCATCGCGCGTGGCTTTGTAGGCCAGCACCTTGCGGCGGAATGAGGTTTGGTCGGCACTGCCTCGGGAAACAGGCATGGTGCCCCGATCCGCCTCAACGAAAAAATATGATCGTTTGCCTTCTTGATCGAGTGCAAAGACAGCGTCAGGTATTACCGCGCAGCGGACTCGCTTGGCGTCGTATTGGATCGTGATACTCCAGCGCATGAGCGTCAGATGCTGGCCTTCTTCCGAATCCTTTTGCCAATCTTCCCGATGCAAGAATCTGGCCCCACAAGCCGCAGCCGTTCGCTCGAAAGCGAGCATCACATCGGTGACACGAAGCGTGTGAGATAGCGACAGCGCCACGGTTTCGCCACGAGCACGAGGTGGCGAAGCAAAAGTCGGGAATCCGCGCTCCCGCAGAATCGCCTGCCCGGCATTTGTGATGCAGCAGACCATGTGGGCATTGGCACGCGGTTGAATCAGCAACTGTGCTTTGGGACGATCCAGGAAGCCTGCGTGGAAGAGTCTGCCAAGCCGCCTTGTGATGTGCTGAACACTGCCTGCCAGCGCGGAGCACAAATGGCCGGAATGGACAAAACGATGACGCTCGACCAGTCGAAGAATGCCGACATCCCGCTCCGTGAGGTGAAGCGGCGGAATACCATCCGAGCGAATGAACCGTGGCTTCCTCAGCCTCGGTTTCTGCACATCACCATTTTATCATTTTTAGATTCGCAGAGGGAGCGCACTTGCAGATCAACCGTGGGCCTCTATGTTCTCAGTGGCGCTGGGAGACCAGTGCTGGGGCCTTAGAAAGTCTCAAACACGAAGCGGAAATGGCGTTCCCCGAAAGGCGACGCCGCCAACCTGACCAATGGTCGGGGGTGGCGGTGGTGCATGTTCAGGTCGCAGCTCTGCTGTGGCTAAAGACCACAGCGGTCGTCTTCGTGCGGCTTTCTAACACCCCCTGCCACCTGTCGGTGGGGGAGTGATTCCCCAGGGAGGTGGACTCTGAACCACCATGCCGCACCTCCTTGAGCCTCCCGTCCGAGTCTTGTTCTTCAGCCATCGCTTTGCACCCGCCTTCTCGTCCGGGGCTGCTGAGACGCATTGCGACCGTGACCAGCGGTCACGCGCTCTACGGCACCTTCAACTGGTGCTTTGATAACGTCCTCTACGTCTATGCCGTGCATCGGCTCGGGCTGCTCGCTGGTGGTGCCTTGATGACATGCCTCGCCGGTCTGCAATGCGCAGCAACGCTGCTGCTCTATGAGCGGATGCGCATCGACTGGGTGGGCGCTGGCAGCCTCGCCCACCTCACCACCATCGAAAATCCCGCGTGGTGGCAGCGGGTGATCCTGTGGGCGATGCAGCGGGGCAACGCCTTTGTTTTCGTAGCGCTGTGCGTCTTCCAAGATGCCTTCATCACCACGGCCTACTTCCGGCGTGGACGCTTCGATGGGCTTACCGTGCGCGACTGGCGCATCTTCATCAGCAGCGTGCTGCTCTCCAACCTCTACTGGACGCTGCGCTCAGGCGCGGTGGCCGCTGCCTTGTCCGGGGTCTGGCACCGGGTCCTCTCATGACGATGCCGGGCACAAAACTGGAGCGTCTCTACACGCCTCTCCTGGAGGCGGCAGCGAGACTGCACATCAGGCGACAAACAAAAGTCCTGACCCTGGCGAATCCGCTGGAGCGGCTGCTCGCTGCGCGTCCGTATGCAGTGCTCTTCCGACAGGTGGCGACGCCGAACTATGAAATGCAGCGTTTCGTAGCGATGGCTAATGCGGCGGAGCTGACTCCGCTCGTTCTGGAGTATCACGACGACAAGTTCGTCCACTTCAATGCCGCCAAGCACGCACTTCTCAAACTGCGCTTCCATTCAGGGATGGGCCGCAACGGGGGCGCACGCGTCCGCTGCCTTAATCTCGCCGACATGAATGGCTGTGACGGAAGGCCGCTGCGGGAACTGCACACCCGGAGAGGACAGGGGATCGTGGACTTCCACCATGCCATGATGGATGCGGCGGCCTTTTCACGACGAGTCGCGCTGCACGACGGCTCGGCATGGTTTCTGCAGCAAGGTGGCAGCGCAGCCAGCTACTACCCGGAACTCTTCCGCCTGTTCCTTCGGCACGCCGTGTTGTTCGAGAGCTTCCTCACATCAGGGAGTGATGCTGCCTTCACGGACAATGTGGTCCTCCCTGCTTTTGAAACCGCGTGCAATCGGCACGGCGAAATTCCGCTCGTCTGTCGCTTGGACCCGGTCGAGTCGGAAGGTGATCCTTTGTGGCTGCAATACCCCGGAGAGCTATTCGGAAAGGCACAGGAGATGCTCGGGATGACGACTCAAGCTTCCGAACCGCCAAACCATTTCGACAGCTTGCGCTCCACCTCGGAGCGCGATGTGCAAAAGCGCTGACGGCTACGGTGCCTGATGTAGTTGGCGTCATGCTGAAAGGCTGGAGCCAGTTCTTGGATCGTGAGCCTGAAAGGGAACCCTGCGCCATCCAATGGTCTGACGAGTGTGGTGAAGGGATGCAGCTCAATGAACTGCGATGAAGCAAAGAGAGTGCCGTAGTGCTTCGCGAGCATATCTGCATCGTCACCCGAGACTCTGAAGGAAAAGGTGGTCCCCACGTTGCCGAGGACGGCGGTTTGCGCGGCGGACGGGAGCTGCGCCAAGTATTGATGACAGAGCACCATGCCGAGGCCGAACTTGCGTGCCTCGGAGAGCACGGTGACAAGCGCATCCGACAGGAATGACTGAGCCTCGTCGAGAATGAGTGTGAAGTCGCGACGATCATCTGTGTTTGAAGTGCCCCGCTCCATTGCGGCAGCGCACAGGCTGGAAACGAACAGCGAGCCAATGATGCGCGCGGCGTCCTCGCCGAGGCTGCCTTTGGCGAGGTTCACGATCACGATGCGGCCCTCACGGATGATCTCGGCGAAATCCACCCTGAGCTTCACCTGTCCGAAGATGTGCCTGAGCTGCGGGACTGCCACGAGCTGGCCGAGCTTGTTCTGAATGGGAGCAATCGCCTCCTGCCGAAATCGTTTGTCCCACGCCTCGTATTCGTTGCGCCAAAAAGCACGGATGAAGGGATCGTGGCACTGCTTCACGAGCGAGGCACGAAAAGCATCATCCGCCAGCAGGCGGGGCAGTGCGATAAGGCTCACGTTCTGTGCATCGAGCAAGGTGCGTAGCGCATGGTAAAGGATGTATTCCAATCGCGGCCCCCAACTCTCCGCCCAAATGTGGCGAAAAGCCGATAGCAAGGCCGAAGCCACAAAGGGCCTGGAAGCCTCTGGAATGGCGCTGGCGACGAGATTGAGGGCTGGGGAGTAGTCAGGGTCGGCAGCGTCCAAAAACACCACCTCGGCGAGCCGGCGGGGCGGTATGACACTCAAGGCCCACTCGGCGAGGTCGCCGTGAGGATCGAGCAGGCAGAAGCCCGAATCATTCACCAGCCCAGCCATGAGCGAGCGAAGCAGCGTGGATTTGCCCATGCCCGTCTTGCCTAGAACGTGAACATGTCGCGTGAGCTGAGCCGTGTCGAAATAGCAGGGCAGCGGAACGCCCGCGTAACCGAAACGCTGACCGAGGTAGATGCGTGCCATATCGGAGGCGGCTGCCCTCGCCCATTCCAGTCGCCACGCTCCATGCGATCAGCGCAGCAACAAAAACAACCGGCAAACCTGTGTTGAGGAGCCGGGGAGGAGAGAAGCTGCCGCCGATACCCGAAGAACAGTGTCTCGGGTGAAGGTTCTTGCCTTTCGTATTATAGCAGACCCATCATTCTCGAATTAACTGGGCCAGGCGGGCAAGCTCCTGGTCATCGGCTCGCTTCCAGTCGTGCGAGGAAAGGTAGCCTTCGTAAACCACAAAAAACTTATCCACGTTCGAGTTGATGGGTCTAAAAGAACTGTCGGTCCCAGTGCCGTGCATCGGAAAGAGTTTTGCGTGAACGTGATCCACGCCATATCCCTCGAAAATCATTCCGGTTCTGGCAACTCCCGGCAGCTTGCGATCTAGCAAGAGAGCAACCTGTTTCGCCGCAACGGTAAGTTTAGCGAGAACAGAATCAGCCAGCTCAAACGCGTAACTCGGATGGTGCTGGCGCGGGATAACCACGGTGGCACCCGGCGTATTCGGGTAGATGGATAAAAAGGCGATGTGGTCCGCATCTTCCCACACGGTGTGTGCGGGAGCTTCACCACGGACGATTTGGCAGAAGATGCAATCCTTCATAGAGGGGTTTAGGCTTGCGGGAAGATGCTGCAAAATCACCAACACGCCAATGCGTTGGGGCTGAAATTTAACCAGTCTAACCAGTCACAACCGTGGTTGCCCCCTCGTTCAACTGTCGTAGGCCAGTAGTTGTCCCGTCGTCCACCCTTCGTTGAGGCCAGTTAAACCCGTTGTGAAAAGTCCACCCGCTATGCGGGTGAACCCGGCGGAGGCAGGGGACGGGCTTGGCCCGGCTGCTGCCGCACCTCGTCTGAGGAAGACGCGTTCGGTTGGATGGCGGACACGCGCATCGGTTCGGATGGGGAGCGAGCGGAGGCGGGCCAGCGGGCGCAGCGGACTCCCCACCGGAGCCGATGGGCGTGCGGGGCAGGTCATGCGGTGGGCAGCCCGTCGTTAGAACCCGTGGTCCTGCGCGAGGCAGGAACCCGTCGTGAAAACTAGTTCCCCATGTGTCGTGACCGCATCGCGGCCCGACTTGCACGACAAGGCGATGTCCTTGATGGCGTTGCCTCAAGGACCCGTCCCGGTAGCCGGAGGTTGCCGTGCAAGTCGGGCCGTGAGGCCGACACATGGGAAGTAGAAATCCCTTTGTTTTACAAGGGTGAAACGCCAGTCGGCGTGTTGCGTGCCACGACATACCGTGGTTGTCGGGCGCGATGTCGGGGTGGCGAATGCCCGCCATGTTTGGCGGTGCTTTGACAACAGGGGAGCGTGTACGCTCTACTTCATCCCGGCCTCCGCTGTTCTTTGACAAATCGGTCCGCATGTTGCGGACCATGCATAGTTCCAGGTAGGCTGACTTGCGGTCTCTCAATAAATGTGTCCCTCTGCGCAAGTAGGGGAGTGGAGGCCATTATCCGCCTGACAAGGCAACATGGAGAGAACGAAAAGCCGTCCGCACCGCCTGGGGCGGTATGCGGCGGTCGAGAGTGCCTTCGCGCCGAGCGAAGACAACGAGACGCTGGTCCGTCATTACCTGGAGTGGAAAAGCAGTTATGCGCCGTGTGCGGCCAATCGCTATGCGATCTGGGTGCGGCGCTTCCAGGCAGCCATCAACAAAGCGCCCGAGGACATCACGGTAGGCGATTGGAGCGCCTTTGCGCGAAGCCTCAGTGGGCGCTTTGCCCCGAAGTGTGTGGAATACGCGTTGAACATTGCCCACAACTACCTGCGCTTTTGGTTCGAGCAGGGTCGCCTTCGGAGGCTTCCACTCTACCTTGCCCGTGTCCAAAAGGCGATCGCGTGCTCGCACGCGGCTGCGACTGAAGAGGAGTATCAGGCAATGGTGCAAGCATTGCGATTAAAGGGCGATGAAGCCCTGCGCGATCTGGCGATGCTGATGCTCCTGCACGATACAGGAATGCGGGTGGGCGAGCTGGTGGCGCTGGAGATCGAGCAAATCGAGGAAGATGCCTCGGCGACGATCCGCACGGAGAAGTCAGTGCAACGTCGGCGTGTGTTCTGGAATCAAGGCACTGACGATGTGCTGCACAATCTCATCGTCGAGCGCATCAACTCGGGTGCGCTGACAGATTGGCTGTTCGTCGCCAAGCAAGGCAACGGCGAGAAGGCAATCACGACACGAGCGGTGGAACGAATCATCGACAACGCCTGCAAGCTAGCGGGCATCGAGCGGCATCTGTCGCCGCACTCGTTTCGCCACGCTTACATCCACCGGCTGGCGAAGCTGGGAACGCCGGATGCGATCATCGCGCAGCTCGTGGGGCACAGCACGCCGCACACGATCGCGCACTACACCAAGCTGAGCCGCCCAGAGTTCTCGGACTACGCGCGGCGACAGTTCGCGGTGCCAGCTTTGGTGGCCGCTTGAGCCGACCTCTTGCGCGAGTAGGCAGTGGGGGAGTAGAATGCACGCAGCTCCTCTACATCCTCACTTGAGGCGATTCGCGCGAAGGCACAGCTCATCCGTGAGCGATTGGCCGACGCATAGCTGCTGACATTGCTTTGAACCCATCCGATCAGGGGGCTGTGGATAACCCAGCCCCCTAGCGCAGGACGTATTGTGTCGCACAATACTACTTGTCGGAAGTCAAGGCAGACCACTCCAGTCAGCAACGGAGTCGCTTCACCATTCGAGGGGAGCGACTTCTTTGCGTTGGGGAGCCTGGCGGCACTGAGAGACACGGGGAGAGACCGCCGCCAGGCTCCCCGACACAAATCGGGGACACACAGGTCGAGCTTTACCAGACTATCTAACCACCTCGTCCCATGCGACGGATCACAGAGCTGGACTACATGCCCGTGGGCATCGAGCGCGCGCATCAGCCAAAACAACGTGGCTTCCTCTATAGGCTGCTCTGCGCCCTGCTTGGTATTCACGCACCCTACATGTGCCCGGCCTGCCGTCAGCGGAGGGGCGAGGAGGTAGAGGAACCGTCACTGCCAGTCATCGAGTTTTAACCGGCTCACCGGCCCGCGTGACGTGCCGCATCACGGGCGGGCTGGCGGCAGGCGCACGCGCCCCCGCTGGTCTGCACCACGGCACGCCATCACCACGCGGGCATTGGCATTTAACAAACAGCCACATGGCGCAAAACAGGTATGTGAACACCGGCATCTGGGTGGATTCCTACTTCGCCCGGCTGGGCGCGAACGAGAAGCTGGCGTTCCTCTACCTCCTCACCACTTCGCACGCGAATATCTCCGGCGTTTACACGCTGCCGCTGCGCTGCGCCGCCTTCGAGAGCGGCCTCGCGGCCAAGGTCTTCGCCGCCGCGCTCGAACGCTTCGAGGCCGACGGCAAGATCGTCCGCCACGGCGAATGGCTTGGCCTGGTGAACTTCATCAAGCACCAGAAGCCGAACCCGAAGGTGCGCATCGGCATCGCTAGCGAGTTGGGCAAAGCCCCACGCGAGATCATCGAGCGGCTGCCGCTCACCGTCGCCGCCGCGCAGATAGGCTTCGATAGGCTATCGCATTCAAATCCAAATCTTAATGCCAAAGAGAATCTGAATCCGAAGCGCTCCCTGTTCACAAGTTTATCCACAGGCAATCCCCAGGAGGAGCCGACACGGCTGCGGGCGAGACGAACAGGCGAGGGTCGCGAGGGGGAAGGCGCTGGCTGGTGACCGGCATGAAGCCCGTCTCACTCACGAGGCAGGCTTCACCCGATCATCAAACCCAGAACCCAAGAGTTCCTTCCCATGAAAACCAAAACCAGAACCGCCCCGTCTGCCAACGCAGAGGGCAGAGAGCGCCTCGATCCTTACCAGTTCGTCACTGACATGATCGTCGGCCACCTAGAAAACGGCGTCGTGCCGTGGCGTCGCCCGTGGAATCGTGAGGTCGGCAGACCGCGCAACTTCCACACCGGCAAGCCCTACCGTGGCGTGAACCTCCTCATGCTCGGCTGGCGTGGCTTCGCCTCACCCTACTGGCTCACCTTCCAGCAGGTGAAGACGCTCGGCGGCAGCGTCCGCAAAGGCGAGAATGGCTCCATCGTCGTGAAGTGGGGCCGCTTCAAAGACAAGCCAGAGCAGCCCGACGAGCAGACGCAAAACGACGCAAAGAAAGCGAAGTTCTACCTCAAGGAATACACTGTCTTCAACGCCGTGCAGACTGAAGGCATCCAGTTCCCCGCAGTGAACGGCAAGCCGCACATGCCCGAAGATAAGCGTATCGAGATCGCCGAGCAAATGGTCGCCAACATGCCGCAGCGTCCAAACATCATGGAAGGGCAGCGGGACATGGCCTTCTACAAGCCGTCCACCGACACCATTCACATGCCCGCCTTCGGCTCTTTCGAGAGCGCCGAGGCCTACCACCTCACACTCTTCCACGAACTGTGCCACGCCACCGGCCACGAGTCCCGCCTCAATCGCAAGACGCTCGTGGAAACCGACGGCTTCGGCGGGAAAGTGTATTCGCAGGAGGAACTGGTCGCCGAGATGGGAGCCGCCTACCTCGCCATGGAAGCCGACATCGTGGCCGACGACCACGCGCAATCCGCCGCCTACATCCTGAGCTGGCTCGATGTCCTTCGCGAACCCGATCACAAACGCTGGCTCGTCATCGCTGCCACCCAGGCCGCGAAAGCCGCTGACTTCGTGCTCGGCATCAAGCAGCCCGAGTATCAGGAAGACAAGGCCTGAACACACGACCTCTCGCGTTAGCGAGAGGTCTTCTGTTGGGGGAGGGGTCGTCACGGCACAAAAAAATCTGGATTTCTGCTTTCATTTTGCGAGCAGTTGGGCTGAAATGCTGCTTGATATGGCTTCGCTCACGAACCCGTGAACGGATTGCTGTCCACAGTTCCCATTTGCCCGTCTGCCCCCCGCTAGCTACGATGTAATCACAAGGAAGCCAATCCCATGCCGCCTTCTCTGGAACCTGAGCACCTGTTCTCACCCCAGCAGCCTCCCCGCAGGCGCTGGGTTCGGATTGTCGGTATTTTCGCCGTTGCGGCCATAATGGGCGTTTTGATCTACTTCGTAGCTTCCAAATCATTGGCACCCAATCCTGTCTCTCCGTTAGCTGCGGGATTCACGAAGTCTGCCCATGTGGTAGCTGTCGAGCCTCAAGTTTCCAAGATCTCCACTGCCAGGACCACGCCAGTTCTCCCCGCACTAATCACGTCGTCGGAGGATGAGAAGAGACGCTTCGCGAAACACCAAGAATACCTCAGGCTTGAAGCTTGTATGGCACCGCTAACACAGCTAATAGAGGACGATGCGATCATTCCTCCAGGAACTTCAGAGCTGGTTCTGACTACCTACGCTGATCTGCTCGCACGGGTAGAATCGGGTGAGGGCCTCAGTGAGGATTCAGTCAATCTCGGACGCCAGCAGCTAATGAGCAGGAATATGTCACTTTGGTCAGTGCGTATAAAAGATGGCACAGCTTATCCATCCGATTACTCGGGTATGGCTTCGGTGTTACTGGAGGTTATTCAGGATTTTAAAGGTCCGACTAGCAACTACTACAGCTCGTTTCTTGTCGGGAAGTTTCGTGATCCAATGCTGTCTCTGGCAGACAAGATTTCCTTGGCGGACGATTTCAAAATCCTGGGTGACCCGGAAGTCAATCAAACCATTTTGAGCTTGCTCAAAGATGTCCCGGTATGGCCCGGAGCCACAAAGCAAGATGTTGAGCAGGCTCAGTATGTAGCAGCCGAAATCTCCTCCCCGTGATTGAGTATGCATTCGAGATTGATCATCGGCGCGATAGCGCTGTTTTCTTTGTGTCTGGCTGAAGCGAAAGAACACTTCGCCTATCACTCTCAATGTGTCAGTCGCCTTACGCTGCCCTGGCAAGCAGCTTTCGACGCGACCAAAACGGAGACCGCGTATTTTCCGCCAGTGCTATATGATCAAACTGACAGGCTCGATTTGGTGGGACAGGTTGTTGATGAAGTGATGATGACCGTCACGTTTAATCCAGGCACTACTCCCGCCATCGACGAGGTCGTCTCGATCAGTTACGGCAATGAGATCGTTCTTGGGCCAAGTTCGCATAACTTACGTTTCCGTGTGCAGAACCAAGATTTGCACATCTGGTATGGATTTCATGATCAGGCGGACTCTCATCAATCTTTCCCAAAAATCACGACGAAGGCAGACTGGAGCTTCCGGGTCAAAGGACACAACACGGTCAATTCGGTAATGTTTTATGTCTCTTGGCACTCTTCCGCCGAATCTGAGATGCCCTCACTACATGCGTATGACTCGTTGAGACGACTCTGGCCTTCGGATAGCGAATTATTGAAGGCGGAGTCCCCGTCTGTTCGGACAACCATAGGCTCGCCGGTGGAGGGAACCGAGAATTACAAAAAAGTGATCGTGTTGATTCATGGCTGGAACCCAGAGGGCAACAAGAATCACTATGCGGCAGCCAAGGAGGAGGAGAATCAATTGGGCACCTGGCGACCGCTGACCGAAGGCTTGATGGCTCATCCCGCCGTGACCTCAGGTGACTGGACGGTTTGTCGATACGATTGGGCGCTTGATGCTGCTACAGGGGGTGCAAACCTTCTGGCTGCTTATAACGCAAACGCTGCTCGGGATGCCGCATCTGCGCACGCACTGAAATTGGGTGGCAAGTTGCTTTCACTGAATCCAAGCCACGTTCAGTTCATCGCGCATAGTGCGGGTAACTGGATGGCACTGCGTGCAGCCGCGCATCTCAAGTTCATGCTCGGTTCAGCGGTGCAGATTCAGATGACTTGTCTCGACCCGTTTGTGAATGACGACCTTGGCCTTGTTCCAATGTTCGAGCTGTGCTCCGGCTGGACCGACAGACTTAACAATTGCTGGGTTGCAGACTCGAAGACCGATACCATTGATGGCTGGAGGCTCTATGGGCGGGACGCACTTGAGCTGAAAGGAGACTGGACTTCGGGCGACTACGATTCGCCGCCGAGCGAAACTGCTTGGCAGAATCTTGATATTAGGACGCTTGGCGATCCAGGCTTTTTCTTTCTCGATCAGGGAATGAAGTCTCACGGAGGGCCTGTGTCTTGGTATGCGCAGACGGCCATTTGGCCTAACACGGTAAACAGCGCAATTTTTGACCCAGGTTCAGGATGGTATGATGGCTTTGTAGATTCTCTCGCGTGCCGGTTGAGTGATAACGATAATTTTCCAGGCGAGAATCTTGGAAGCGCAACGCAGGGCAGCAAGACATGGGTGAACATTCATGCCACTCGTGAGGGCGCAGAACCGATTTGGTCGGGTATGGGCACGATTTGGGCCACTTGGACGGCTCCGGCAGCAGGACAGGTTAAGCTATCAGTCGTTGGGAGCGAGATGGCGGATGGTTCCGGGGTTTTCGACTTGCCGACGATTACCGTGTATCAGGGGAACACTGCGACAGCAGTCTCGACTGTAGCCAGCAACATTGAGGGCCATATTTCCCCTCAGGAGCAGGTGCTCTTCTCTGCTGTAGCGGGTGAAATCTACCGCGTTCAACTCGCTGGCTACGGTGGCGGAGTTGGCAAGGTGGCATTGAGTTGGAGCATGGATGGCGTTTCGCCACCCAACACTCCGCTTGTCACCGCACCCACTGCAAATCAAACGGTCACCGGAACGGTGGCCGTTGATGCTTCGGCGACATCTGCGAATGCGGTGGAGTTCTACCTGGATGGGATCAAGCAGCACCGGGATGAAGCCCCGCCGTTCTCCTGGTCTTGGAACACTTTGTTGAGCGCGAGCGGCTCGCACCATCTGTCGGTGAAGTCGTTCAACGGCCAAACCCTCGTCGGCACCAGCGCCTCGGTAGTGGTGAACGTGAACAACACCGTCACACCTGTTGTAGATGTAGACGAACCCAATGACCGCTCCACACAAGCCACGGGGCCACTAGCATCGGGAACGATGAAGACGGCCAAGATCAACAGTCCGTCGGATGTGGACTGGTATCGTTTCGATGTCACCCAACCAGGGACTTTTAGTTTTCGGCTTAATGTGCCGTCGGGCAATGATTTTGATCTTGAGTTGTATGGACAAAACAACACTTGGCTTGCGGGTAGTTACAAGGGGATCGGAAGTGCGGGCAATTTAGATTTGAGCTTCAACAAAACCGGCAGCAGACAGATCAATCTCGCGGGCTTCTGGGACTACTGCTCCGATATCGCAGTTCAGGCCGATGGAAAAATCGTGATCATTGGGGGCATCAAACCATCAAATCGCTACATTTTCGCGGTGATTCGACTTACCCCAGAAGGTGACTTTGACAATTCGTTCAACGGAACAGGGGTGGTCACCACTGATTTTGGAATTCCCGTGCGAGCAAGCGCAGTGGCAATACAGCCAGACGGCAAAATTGTTGTGGCAGGTCGGAGTGAGGTTTTTAACGGCGATCTTATTGTGGCTCGGTATCTGAACGATGGCAGCGCAGATTTGAGTTTCAATGGTTCTGGGAAAGTCACAACTACGCTGGGAGGTGGAGATTACGCTTCTGATTTGCTAGTTCAGCCAGATGGCAAAATCCTTGTGGTCGGGACAACGGAGCCCACTGGAGAAAGCCATTTTGCGGCAGCCCGCTATTTGCCAGATGGCTCGTTGGATACAAGTTTCGATGGGGATGGGGTTTTGGTTACAGATTTCGGAACCTTCTCGCGTGGAATGAGCGTTGCGTTGATGAATGACGGCAGGTTTGTAATTGGCGGCAGCGGCAACGGCTATCCTTACGACTTCGCGGTAGCTCGGTATCATCCAAACGGTTCGCTGGACACCAACTTCAACGGGACAGGAAAGCTGCTGACAACCATCACACCCTCCAGCAGCGAAAGCGGGGGAAGTATCGCGGTTCAAGCCGATGGGAAGATATTGATCGGCGGCGAATCCTACTACGGTAGTCAGAATCATTCCGTTCTTCTCCGTTACAATGATAACGGAACATCGGACACCTCGTGGGCAGCGAGCGGAGTTTTGGTTCTATCTGATGAAATTCCGAGCGGACAAGTGCTGCTGCTGCCGGACCAACGTATTCTCTTCGGCAGCCATCTGCGCTTCTTGGGCAATGGCACGAGGGACACGAGTTACAATCCACTCAACATCATCTCGCCTGAGCTTGGGCCTGGACTGGCCCTTCAGCCAGACGGTAAGCTGGTCACCTGTCAAACGTTCAGCCAAGATTTCTTGGTGGCGCGCGCTCAAATGGATCGGTCTTCGATTGAGTCGATTTTGATTTCGGTCTCTGAACCCGGCACCTACTACGCTCGCGTTTACGGCTACCCGGCGGGCAACGGCTCGTTCAGCGCTACTGATCCTTACACGCTTAGCTACACCTTCATGCCTGGTCTCGTTACACAGACGCACTCGCTTGAAACCATAGCCAGCGACGGGACGGTGCAAAGATCGAATCCAGGGCCGAACCACAGTGAGGGCCAGACGGTGATGCTCACCCCGGTGCCGAATCCGGGGTTTCAATTTGCCGGGTGGAGCGGCGATGCAAGCGGCACGGCTAATCCTTTGAGCGTAACGATGAGCGCGGACAAGAAGATCGTGGCGACCTTCACGCCAGTGGCCTCCACTTCGTTCCAGGCGAATGTAACAGTGAATCTGGAACCACCCGAGGCGGTGGCTGCAGGGGCACAGTGGCGGCTGGTCTCTGATGGTGTATGGCGGAATAGCGGCGCAACGGCTGCGGTCAGCACGCAAGGTATCCAAACGGTGGAGTTCAAAGCCACCACGGGTTACTTTTCGCCTGGCAAACAGACGGTCTCAGTGAACCGCGCGGCGGGCGATCTGAGTCTTACGGGTGCTTACCGCTTGAAAGCGGTTGATGCTGGTTCTGGCTTTCTGGATGTTGGTGACTTGCCTCCCACTCTTTCCTGCATTGAGGGGCAGTCGGCGTCCTTGACTGCCCAAGCAGCCGGGACTGGCACCCTGACCTATCAGTGGTTCCTCGGCGCGTATCCCGTGGAGGGAGCCACATCAGCCACACTCATTTTGACGAATGTGGAAACGGGCCTCGTGGGCGAAAAGTTTTCCTGCGTGGTAAGTAACGGGACGCTCTCCAAACAGACGAATGGCTGTGAACTGATCATGCTCTCGCCGCCCGTCATATCCCAGCATCCTGCGGCTGCCAGCCTTCCTGCCGGTGGCACGGCGTCATTCCGCGTCGTCGCTACGGGGACATCGCCGTTCCGCTACCAGTGGAAGAAGGCGGGGGTGGACATCGCCGGAGCCACAAGTGAGTTTCTGCGCCTGAACAACCTCCAATCGGGAGATGCGGCGAGCTACACTGTCGTGATCTCCAATGACGCCGGTTCGGCCACGAGCAACGCCGCCGCTCTCTCAGTGACCGGCTCCGCCCCGGCCCCGAGCGGGAACGACAGCTTCGCCGGGGCTAGCCTGATCCCTGATGCGGCCATTACCCAGACCGGGAACAATGCCAGCGCTACTCGCGAGCCGAATGAACCGCTCGTCTCCGGCAGCGTGGGAGGCCACTCGCTGTGGTGGAGGTGGACCGCGCCGTCCAGTGGCCGCGTTACGATCACGACAGAAGGAAGCGACTTCGACTCTACGCTCGGCGTTTACATCGGCAACGTGCTCAATGCACTCGCGCTCTTGGCCGAGGACGATGACAGCGGCGGAAGGGCCATCACGAGCACGGTCAGCTTCGATACCGTGGCGGGGCAGACCTACAACATCGCCGTGGATGGTCACGATGCAGCGGACACGGGCAATATCCAGCTCCGCATTGATTTGAGTCCGACCGCCAGCCCCGCGCTAGCCCCTGTGACGGCGATCCATGAGGTGCTCGCGGCCGTTGGGCAAACCACTCTCGGCATCAAGCCACAGGCGTTCGTGCAGGCTGCGGACGGCAGTCTCTATGTCTGCTACGGCGACGGCGGTCCCTATAGTTTCGGTAGTGTCGTGAAGCACAATCTCGACGGGTCGTCCGTGCTCATGCACGCCTTTACTTTCACTGACGGCAGCTACCCGAATCGAATCATTCAAGCTTCGGATGGGAACTTTTACGGGACTACGATGGGTGGGGAACTGAATGGCTTTGGAGGGGTCTTTCGAATGACACCGGGTGGGGAGGTGGCGTCTGTTGCCCCATTTATTCAAACGTCTGGACACACTCCGAGGTGGCTATCGGAGGGAGCGGACGGCCGTCTTTATGTGGTTGCCGGACTCCGAGGGACTTCCACGTTTGGCTCCGTGCTGCGTTGCCTGAAAGCTCCAGGCTCTAGTCTCTCCACCTTTTTCCAACCAACGACTTCTCCCAACAACGGCAACACCCCTGTCCACCTGCTGCAACTCTCGGATGGTTCGTTTGCATTAACTTGCAGTTTAGGGGCTACCAGCAACCGAGGATCAGTTCTTTTCATTAGTTCTGCGGGTGTGATGACACAGGCTGTCCTGATGACGACAACTTCGGGGCATGTTCCGCAGGGTGTTGTGGAGACTGCCAGCGGTGATCTTTGGGGATTGGCAAGGTCGGGAACGAGTGCCAACGCAGGCTCCATCTTCTCACTAACGCGTGCAGGGGTGCTGTCCGTCCTTCATGCCTTCAGTTCGGCCAGCCCGGGCAACGTCAACGGCCATCGACCGACTCTGCCGCCTGTCCTCGGCCCAGACGGCAAGCTCTATGGCTCGGTGGATGCCGGAGGTTCATCGAACTTTGGGGCTGTCGTGTCGTATGACGCTGGCAACGGCCTCCAAAAGCTTCGTGATTTCAGTAGCTCGACGGCTTCGATTGGTGCTGTCCCTGGTTATCTGGCTTTGGGTAATGACGGTAACCTCTATGGGTTGACCGTGATCCGAGGGCCAAACAATGCGGGAACGCTTTTCGGTCTCAACAACTCTGGAACGGTTGTTTTCTCAAAGCCCTTCGGAGGTGTGCAGGGGAGTGCGCCCTCCGCGCTAACTGAAGGCCAGGACGGGAACATCTACTGGATGAACGTGGATGGTGGGGCGTCGAATGCAGGTGAGGTGATGAAGTTTATTCGTCACGGCTCTTCCGTGACAAGCATGGGGAGTTTCGATGCGAGTGTAAACGGCAACCCAACACTTCTGCCCGCCAGGAACTCTCCCTTCATCCTGCTTCCTGATGGCCAGTTGCTAGCTTCAGTCCCAACAGGAATCATGAGGGTAAATCCTTTGACGAGCGCAATCGCACGGCTTGCCACGTTCAACAATTCTATCCATGGCTGGAGTCCCGGAGGAGGGCTACTCAGGCTCTCCGATGGAACCGTCTATGGAGCTACTACTCTTTTGGCGGCAAACAGCATCGGTTCCTTGTTCTCTTTTACCGAAGCGTCAGGAGTGACCTCTCTTGTGCCGCTCAGCAGTTCGACCACCGGCTCGGCTGTCGCTGGTCTCACAGAAGCTGCAAACGGCAATGTCTATTATGTCGCCCAGAGCGGGCCGTCCACATTTGGAGGAGTCTTTCATTTCAACCCCGCTGGTAGTGCGACAGCAATGGCGACGATGTCCAGCTCTGCGACTTATGGTCACACGCCGACCTCTTTGATGCGCGGCAATGACGGCTATCTCTACGGCACGACACGATCTGCGGGGGCTGGCGCAGTCGGCGGCATCTTCCGGTTTGATCCATCCACCAGTTCGTTGAGCCACGTTACGGCCATGACAACTGCGACAGGGGCATCTCCTGAAGGCCCTCTGATTCAAGAAGAAGATGGATCACTCATTGGCACAGCTCCAACGGGCGGCACTTTCGATGGTGGCACCTTGTTCAAAACAAGTCTGGCTGGAGATGTCACGGTTCTGCATCACTTCGAAGAGACCAGTGGGCACAATCCCCAATACGGCGTGATCCGTGGCTCCGATGGAGATCTCTACGGCGGCACCTATCATCAGTATGGAGTCGCCACGATCTACAGGGTGACCTACCTCCCGCCGGAAATTCTCAGTATCTTGCCAGCACAAGCGCCGCCGGGCGCGGCAATCACCATCACCGGCAAGCATTTCGCCAAGACAAGCCGCGTGCAGTTTGGCAATCTGGACGCACCTTCCTTTTCGCTCGATTCCAACACCCAAATCACCGCCGTGGTGCCCGCGGGATTCCGCGCTGGCTCGATCTCCATCACGAACCCTCTCGGCACGGGCACGAGTGCCGCCTATTCAGCCCCCGCGCTCAGCAACCTCCAGCTCTGGCGCGAGGCTTACTTCGGAACATCGGAAAGCGCTGACGTTGCGAACGATTTGGCCGACTTGGAGGGTGATGGGGTGAAGAACCTCGCCGAGTTCGCCTTCGGCATGAACCCCTATGCAGGGGGCCAGCAAGACCGGATGCCAAAAGGTTTGGCAGCCACTCACAACAGCCAGAGCTATCTCGCCATCAGCTTCCGTCGCCGAATCAGTGAAACCAGCATCGCCTACGAGGTCGAGGAATCTGATAACCTGAGCACTTGGACCACTCTCAACATCCTCGCCCAGCAGGTCGGCCTTCCCGTGAATAACGGGGACGGCACCGAGACCGTCACCGTTCGGGCCACAGTGCCGATGGAAGGGCCAGGATCGCAACCCAAGTGCTTCCTGCGGGTAACAGTGAGGCGCACCCCGTGATCGCCGTTGGTCGCTCAACCCGGAACCTGCATCGCCTCGACTTGTCTGATTGCGAAACGGTCTCATGACCGCCCCGAAAGTGAAGCATGTGGGTTGTGCATTCCCTACTTTCCACATAAATAAGCTTTTGAGTGCCCGAACATTTGCCCCACCCAGACACTACCGAGGAGTCCGCCGTGATTTTAAACGGGGCGGACGTAAATCACCGTGTCTTCCACCATCTTTCTGCGCAGAAGGTTGGGGCATACAGGAACATTCTCCGTCTTTTTGTCGCGGCCAAAGAAAGGTTTGAGATTGCATTGCGTCCCGCCGATATGCTTGCCCGACTCAACGAAGAAGAGCGGCGACAAGTCGGCCTCGAAGATGAAGAGTCGATCACCGTCTGCCTGACTTCTCTCTGTGACTGGGGAAACCTGAGTGCCGCACGGGACGCGGTATCAGCGCGCACCATTGAGGAGTATTTGCGCCCCAAGATGCTATACCAGCTCACACAGGCTGGTGATCTGGCCGAGCGGGCGCTGGCAGAGTTTGATGAGGGTTTGGCACGGCCGGGAGAGCTTTCTGCCTCAGCACTTCGTGACATAGCTGAAGCGCTGGAGGAACTAGTGGGTCTGATGGCGAGTGAGGAACTGGACACAGGGAAGGCTGTGCGCACGCTCACCGAACTATCATCCCGCTTCGACACGCTGGTAACACGAGCGCAGATGTTTATCGGTGGTTTGCAGCGGGAGCTGGATCGCCCAGAAGCGGAAGAGGTGTCTTTTCTCGCTCTTAAAGAAGAGCTTCTGGGTTATCTCGACCGTTTTGTGAAGGAGTTGGTAAATGCCACCTTCCGAGTGAGCCGGCTGCTCCAACAGTTAGAGAGTGCAGATATATCCCCAGCACTGGAAGCTGCTGCAAACGCTGAACTGAAGGACGCATTGTCACCGACGGATGAACAGCGTCTGCGTGCCCTGCGGATGTGGCAGAATCGGTGGGCTGGACTGCGCGGGTGGTTCATTGGTGCTCACGATCATCAGGCTCACGCGGAGAGCTTGCGGTCGAGGGCGCTGGCCGCCATCCCTGCTTTGCTGGAGCGTGTGCAGCGCATGCACGCGCTGAGGGCAAATCGTGCTGATCGCGCCACAGACTTCCTTATGCTGGCACGCTGGTTTGCCGAGGCTCCAGAGGACGACGACTTGCACAGGCTATGGAGGGTGGCGTTTGGGCTGCATTCCTGTCGGCACATGCGAGTGAACGCGAGCACATTGCAAGCCTGGGCCGGGATCGAGGATAGCGAACGTCCATCGTGGGAGGACTGTCCGCCCTATATCATCACCATCACTCAATGGCAGCGGGGACGCGCTGGCACGCGTGGCAAGCCTCCAGCCATTGTGGATCGCAGCGTGGCGAGGGCAGCACTGCTTGAGCAAGCGGAGGAGGATAGTCGATTGCTCACCGCAGCTCGCAGAGCAATCGCCGTGCGCACGCCATGCACATTGTCGGAGTTGGAGGAACTCGACGCGCCGGTTTTTGACGTGCTGATGGATGCCATTGGAGAAGCCTATGCCTTGATCGGCCTTGGTGAGACACGAGGATCTGCCAGCACGGCTGACGGAGGCTTGAGCGTTGTGATCGAGCTGCCACACCCTAAGGCCGTGGATTCGGTGCTCAATACACCAATCGGCACACTGCGAGGACCAGATTTGCGCATCACACTCCAGCTCACTGACGAACCCTCCGCATGAACACTGCCACCTTTCAGGAAGCCGCTGACTACCAGAGGTCGTCGCTTGCAGAGCGCCAGGAGGCATTGCGTGCTTTGCTGCGGAACCCTTTGTTGATCGCGGAGCATCCCGAGCATGGCGAGTCGTTCGCTAAAGTTCGAAGACATGCAGAGTCGCTGCGACAGTGGTTCTCGAAGCACACAGGTTGGACGCTGGACGTTACCACGGAATGCGCACGACTCTACAAGGTGCCTGCTCGGGTCATGGATGCAACACATCCCGCCTGGGTTCCGAAGAAGGACGGCGTGCCGTTCTCCCGCCGGTCCTACATTCTGCTTTGCCTGGCCTTAGCAGCTCTAGTGCGCAGTGAACGTCAAACCACGCTGGAAAAACTCGCCACCACCATGCTGAATATGTGGCGTGAAGAGCCCGCTTTCACCACTCTATCGTTCGATCTTGATGTGGCGGAATCGCGGCGTGACATGGTTAACGCACTCCGGCTGCTCACAGAACTGCACGCTCTCACCCAGGTCGATGGTGATGATGGTTTGTTCGAGCGCGATAGAAGTTACAACGTGCTCTACGATGTTCATCACCTGATCATCTACAGATTGCTGGTGTCCCGCCGTCCGCCCGCCGCCATTCAGGAGCAAACATGGCGGCAGCGGCTTGAGGCGTTGGTCGCAGAGCCCTCCCTTGATGAAGGACAGCAGGGGCATCAGCGTATCGCCCACTACCTGCATCGCAGGCTGCTGGATGATCCCGTGCTCTATGCTGGAGCCGCTGATCTCACGCCCGAAGCGCTCGACTACCTGCGCAGCCAGCGCCCATTCATTCTGCGCAGGCTGGTGGAGGCGACAGGTCTTGAGAAGGAAGATCGTGATGGCGGCATGGCGCTTGCCGATCCAATCGGCGACTGCACGGACATAGGAATGCCTGAAGAGGGAACGTTGGGGCATGCAACGTTACTCACGGCGGAACACCTTGGCACACAGCGACTCGGCGACCCGGGCGGCATAGTTCCCATTGCGGTGGTGGAGGTGTTTCTGGCGGACAAAGCGAAGGAGTTTCGTGGCTACTGGCGGAAGGAGACCACGGCTGATGGGGCGGAGAAGGCACTGGCAAGAGAAGTCATCCGCCGGCTCGCCAGTCTCGATTTGGTGCGGCATCTGAGAGATGGGTTGCTCATCATGCCTGCCATCCATCGCTATCGTCATGAGTTGAGAACAAGTCTCTTCTCCGAAAACAAAGAAGCTTTCTGATTCATGTTGCCCACACCAACCAGTTCTCGATTCCAAGCCCTGCGCAGCGGCTTGATCAATCTCTTCAAATACGAACAACAGGAGTTTTGGTTTGAGAAAGGGCGCTTGCTGATTCGCGGCAACAATGGCACCGGCAAGTCGCGGGTTCTGGCTTTGCAATTGCCCTTTCTTCTCGATGGAAGAATTGAGCCCCGCTACGTAGAGCCGGATCGTGATCCCGCGCGCCGGATTGATTGGCACTTGCTCATGGATCAATACCGGGAACGGACAGGATACAGTTGGATCGAGTTCGGCAGGCGGGATGATGCGGGCACTGAGCACTACGTCACTCTGGGCATTGGCCTTCGGGCTGTGCACGGCGGCGATAGCAACCGATGGTTCTTCATCACGGAGAAGCGCATGGGCGCTGACTTTCAGTTAGTGGAGAACTCACATCCTGTGAGCAAGGATCGTCTCGCTGAGATTCTCGGCACGAGTTGCCTTTACCCGACGGCCCGTGAGTATCGGGCGGAAGTGGATCGCCGATTGTTCTCTCTAGGCCGGGAACGTTACGAATCGCTGATCGAGCTATTGATCCAACTGCGCTCGCCGCAACTGAACAAGAAGCTGGAGGCACAGCCGATTTTCGATGCTCTTTCGGACGCACTGCCACCACTTCCCGAGGATGTGGTTCAGCATGTGGCTGATGCGTTCAAGCAACTGGATGACCTGCGCCTCCAGTTCAATGCACTTACAGGGCTCTCCAAGTCACTCACTACTTTCCGTGCCTCGTATCAAAGCTATCTCCAGGCCGCCATCCAGCGCTTGGCGGCGGAGGTGCGGACCACGCACTCGAAGTATGAAGATGCTTCACGCAAGGTCATCGCGATTGAACGCCAAATTGCGGAGGCTTCCGACAATGTTGCCAACGCTGAGAGCGAATTGATTGAAGCGAGGGATGCCTTCACAAGAGCCGAAGCTCATCTGAGCACGCTCAAAGATAGCGAGGATGCTGACAAGGCTGAAAGCCTTAACAATGCGGCCAAAGCAGCGGAAGAGGCGCAAAGCCAGCACTCCGCCGCACTTCAACGTGCCGAGATCGCTGCAAGCAAACTCGTCAAAGCAGAAGCTGAAGTTGCCTCACAGCAGAGCGACCACGATGACCGCCTACAAGAGCGAGATTCAACGTGGAAGATCGCGACAGTGCAGGCTCAGCTAGCAGGTTTTCATGCCGAGCATCAGTCTTTGAGTCAGTGGCCTGGAGATCAACCCGGTTTGGTCAAGCTGAAGGTGGAACATCAGCGGTTGGCGGGAGATCACCTGCATCGGCTGAAGCAGATCGAGGAGGCACTCAAAGATGTGGACGATGCGCGAGCCACGCTTGCGCGCGCACAAACTGAGGAGGATCGCTTGGAGGGCATTGCCAGCGAGCATCGTGAAAATGCAGATCGCCATCATGCGGCAGCGGAAGCTGCGCTGAAATCTCTCACGGGCGAATACACGGATTGGCACCAGCAACTGCGTTGGCTCAAGACGCCTGCCTGGTCGGAGCTTGCTCAGTCGATGGATGATTGGCTGGAGACTGCTGATGGTCGGCACCGCGTTCTCGCAGGTCAGATCATGCTGGCAGGACAGTCCGAGGCCGCTTCCATTAGCCAAGCCCGAACTCAATGGCAGCACGCTTTGGATCAGCTCTTTCACGAGAGGGATGTGCTTTTTCGGAACCGAGACGAGCTTGCTCATGCGGCACCGCCTCCACCACTACCAGCTACTCGCGATGCTGACTCACGCACTGGGCGTCGTGGCGCACCTTTGTGGCAGCTTTGTGAGTTTCATCCTTCGCTGAGCGACTCACAAAAAGCTGGACTCGAAGCAGCCCTAGAAGCATCAGGATTGCTGGATGCTTGGATCACACCAGACGGCACGCTGTCCGGGCCACTGCCAAATGACACTTTCCTGGCGCATGGAGACCGATTCATCGCATCTGCGGTGCCCACACTTGCATCATGGCTTGTCGCGGACTTGCCAGCGGGATGCGGCATCACGGCAGAAACGCTGGCACAAACACTTCATCACATCGGTGCAGGGAGTGAACATTCAGCGCATTGGGTCACACTTGATGGACATTGGCAACTGGGGCCGATCTTTGGCCGTGGGACCAAGCCAATGGCCCAATACCTCGGCTCCACAAGCCGAGAGCGCGCTCGGCTCCAGCGCCTCGCGGAGATCGAAGTGCAACTCGATGAACTTCAGCGCAAAGAAGACCTGCTTCATCGAGAGAGAGAACAGCTTGATGCTCGGGAAGCCGAAGCTACCGCAGAATCAAAGTCCGCACCTCGTGATGAAAGCGTCTTTGAGGGGCTGACGCTGCGCACTGAGGCAAGAACCAAACTTACCCAGGCAACCAATGCCCATGCGATCGCAGCGCAAAGGACCCAGGATGCAAGGAAGCAAGCAGAAGGAGCCCAGGCTGCATTGAACCGTGATGCAACCCACCTGGGCTATGCCGACCATCTGTATCGGCTGCATGAGTTACGCCCTGCATGGGTTGGCTATGAAAGGGCAATCACCGAGGCATGGGGATGTCTGCAAGCGTGGATCACTTCACGACAGCATTTGGAGGGGGCGCAAAGCAGGGCTCGTGTGGATACGGAGGAGCACGCGTCGAGAAACGCCGAACTCGAAGTTGCCCACCACAAGCAAGTTCAGGCCAGCCAAACCCATGAGACATTGCTCACGACTTCCGGCGCATCTGTGATCGAGTATCAAAGCCAACTGCGTAACGCAGAGGTGGCTAAGATAGCGGCGAACTCACATCTAGAGCAGGCTCGTGATTTCTTGAGCGAAGCCAAGGCATCCCATGCCGCCCACCACGCTCAGCTTGCTCCAGCAAAGGAGAGAATCTCCCTTGAGGAGGGCGTTCGTGATCGTGCGATCTCCGCGCTGCGAGTGCCAGCGATTCATGGCCTCTTCCCCGAGGCGCACGACAGCTTGGCGGACATCGAGACCGACGCATGGTCCGCGACGCGCGCTGTGACTATCGCTCGCCGCATCGACAAGGAGTTGCCAGAGATGGACGACAGCGATGATGCCTGGACCAAGCGCCTGAACCTGCTCGACGCACAAATCAATGACCTCCGCACCAGCACAGGCGGAGCTTGCGAAGTGATTGATCAGACCATCAGCCAGGGGCTCAAGGCTGTCGAGTGCCGCTATCACGGCGTCACTCACAAGCCCACTGGTTGTCTCGCCGCCGTGGATAATGAGCGTGCGATGCGTGAGCGCCTGCTAGGTGAAGGAGAGCGTGACATCATTGATCGCCACCTTGTTACGGAGGTATCCATGCAACTGCGGACGCTCATTGAGGGGGCGAAGGCCCGCACCGAGCAGATGAATGAAGAGATGGTCCGCTGCGCCACGACACTGGGGCTCACCATGAAGCTCGTGTGGGAGCCAAAGATCGACGATCTGCCGCTGGGATTGCCAGCCGTTCGGCGACTCCTTCTTGGAGATCATGCGAATTGGACGAGCGCTGAACGAGAGAGCGTAGGCGAGTGCCTTCATCAGTTGATCGCAGTCCAACGCATCGCTAATCCGAAGGCTACAGCGGCTGAGCAGTTGCAGGTCGCGCTTGATTATCGCCAGTGGCATCAGTTCTACGCCATGCGCCGCCAAAATGACAAATGGGAACGCCTGACCAAACAAAAGTATGGCACTGGCTCCGGAGGTGAGAAGGCACTGCTCATCACCATTCCGAAGATGGCAGCAGCTTCATCTCACTACCAAACTGCCGCTCCTCACGCGCCTCGTTTCATCCTGCTGGACGAAGCCTTTGTGGGGTTGGACACGCCGACGCGTGCAGAACTCATGGGCTTACTTGAAGCCTTTGATCTCGACTTGCTCATGACGAGTGAACGTGAGTGGGGCACGCACGCCACTTTGTCTGGCATTGCCATTTACCAGCTTGTGGCCAACGCGGATGCTGTCGCTGCCACACGCTGGGTTTGGAATGGCAAAGCCTGTCGGCGCGCACCTGTGCCGGATACCCCTGAGTTACGAACATGAAAATCCAGGACCAGGAACGGCTTCGTGCGATCTTCCTCCAGCCAGGGTGGGATCGCTTCATCGCAGCCCTGCTGAACTACCGGGATCAAGGTCGGGCCTTCCCATCTGCCGTCAGTCTGCGGCAGCCGACTGAAACAGAGTGCCTGCTCTATGCCCGGCTCTTGCGCCTGCCAGCGCAATCAAGCAGCGCCATTCTGCGCTACGACCTCGGCAGAATTGCCGCAGCTCTGGCGCATGGTGGCTTTGAGCCTGACTGGCAAGTTATCCTTGAGCTTCTGCACGGCCCCATGTCGCCGAGTCATCTCGCAACACGCACCCGAGAACAAGCGTGGCAGGACTTTTGGCCTCGAATGGAGGGAGCTATTGCAGTAGCTCCGTTCGACCGATGGGAAGAGTGGCTCGCGTCTCTGAAACGCGATGGCCTTCTCAAACGAATGTCCAAAGGAGACACTGAGCAAGCCCGCGGTTGGTTGGAGACTGCTGCGAGGCTGCTCCAAGCCTTGCCATTGGAAACTGAACGGTCCCTTGCCGGAGTGTCTGCCGAGTTCTGCGGCGACAGCCACGCTTTGGACGTCGGTTCAATACTATCCACCCTTGTCTTGCGAGGCCTAGCGTTGCGAATCAATCAACCTATACCATCGCGGTCAGAATCTCGCCGAGAGTTGTGGGGAGCTTTCGGTGTGATCTGCGATGAGCTCAGTGCTCCTGTGTTGGTGTTCAATCTGGCCCTTCACGGCGATGCGCTGCTTTGCAGGCTTACGTCGTCTGCCTCGGCGGAGAATCAGCCGCTCCATCTGACCACCCGCCTGATATGGTCCACGGAGTGGAGTTCGATCCAAAGTCCATCCGACGTTTATGTTTGCGAGAATCCAACCGTCGTCAGTATCGCCGCAAATCGTTTTGGCCACCAGTGCCCTCCACTCGTCTGTGTGAATGGTGAGCCCACTACGGCAGTGAGACTTCTTTTGCGCCATTTGAGATCAACCGGTGCCCGACTGCACTATCATGGTGATTTTGATTGGCGGGGCGTCGCCATTGCCCGGCGGGTAATCGAAGAGATCGGAGCCATTCCTTGGGCTTTCGACGTTGCCTCCTACCTGGCCGCGGAATCCTATCCGAGCCGAGAACTTCTTGGTGCGCCGTGCCCCTCACCATGGAGCCCTGATTTAGCGACCAAAATGCGGCAACGCGGCGTTGCCTACGATGAGGAAGTCCTGGCTGAAGAGTTGCTGAACAAGGTGTGTGGAAAAAATGAATCTCGTCTCGGCCGCACAGTCGGTTCGCTCAATCTTGGATCAGGGCCAGCCAATGCAGAAGCCATTCCGCGTAAGTGAGGCTGAAACCACTGCTTGCAGTGACATCTGTCTTTTCGATACTTGGCATCCATGATTGCCCGCACCTACTCTGCCACCCTCGTCGGCGTTGACGCCTTGGAGGTCGAGATCGAGTCGCATGATGGTGGCGGGACGCCAAAGATGTTCATCGTCGGGCTGCCTGACGCGTCGGTGAAGGAGAGCCGGGAACGTGTGACTGCGGCGATTTCCTCCTGTGGCTTCGCCATGAACGACGGCACCACGACGGTGAACCTTGCTCCTGCAGATTTGAAAAAGGAAGGGCCGGGTTTTGATCTGCCCATCGCGATTTCGCTGATTGCGCATCGCGTGAAGGTTCCCATCCAGGCGCTCGCTGAAACGGCAATGATCGGTGAGCTGGCTTTGAATGGGGAACTGCGGCCTGTGCGCGGACTGCTGGCCGTCGCGCTCGAAGCTCGGCGAAAGGGCCGGAAACGGCTGATCGTGCCCAAGCGGGCGGCGATTGAGGCGAGCGTTGTGGCTGGTATCGACATCATCGGTTGCTCGAACCTGCGTGAAGTGGTGGATTTTCTGAAAGGGGAGATCGAGCTGGCTCCTGAGCCATGCCGCGCTGCCGAGTTCTTCGCTGCCTCCGAGCACTACGACATCGACTTTGCCGATGTGAAAGGACAAGGCCATGCAAAGCGTGCCATCGAGGTGGCTGTGGCGGGCGGACATAATCTGCTGATGGTCGGGCCTCCGGGAACGGGTAAAAGCATGATCGCGAAACGCATCTGCACCATCATGCCCAAAATGACCGAGGGCGAGGCCATCGAGACGACCAAGATTCACAGTGCCAGCGGCATGTTGAGCGAGTCGCGGGCTTTTGTCGCCACGCGGCCTTTCCGCTCGCCGCATCACACGATCAGCGATGCGGGGTTGCTTGGTGGTGGCACGAATCCTGGCCCAGGAGAAATCTCGCTGGCTCACAATGGCGTGCTTTTTCTCGATGAACTGCCGGAGTTCCGCCGCAGCACGCTCGAAGTGCTTCGGCAGCCGTTAGAAGATGGGAGAGTCACCATCTCTCGCGCGGCAGGCACGATGACATTCCCAGCGTCAGCGCTTCTCGTGGCGGCTATGAACCCGTGCCAGTGTGGATTTTACGGCGATCCGAAAAGAGCCTGTCGCTGCACCTCGACCATGATCCAGCGCTATCGCCAGCGTATCAGCGGGCCGTTGCTCGACCGCATCGACCTCCATGTGGACGTGCCTCTCGTGGACTACAAGGCACTGTCCAGCACTGCGACGGAAGAGTCCTCCGAAGCTATCCGCCAACGCGTCGAAAGGGTGAGGGAAGTGCAAGCAGAGCGGTTCAAGGGCCAAAAGTCCACCCACACAAACAGTGGCATGACGCCGCGACTCATAAAAAAGCATTGCGAGCTAGATTCTGAATGCGCGGGACTCTTGGAGCACGCCATGAGCGAGATGAACTTCAGCGCCCGCGCCCACGACCGCATCCTGAAAGTTGCCCGAACCCTCGCCGACCTGAAAGGGGGGGAGAGGATCGACCCCGACAGTGTCCTGGAGGCCATCGGCTACCGCACGCTGGACCGGAACCTTTGGACTTAAATCAACGGTGCTCTGGCGATGCGAGCGCAGTCAACTCAGGCCCAAGTTGCATCAATACATTTCGAACCTTCCGGAAAGGAGTCGTCTTGCCAGACTCCCAGTTCCGCACCGACTTCACATCCACCCCGACACGCTTGGCGAAGTGGTGTTTGTCCAGCCCGAGGCGGCGTCTCAGCGCCGAAACCGCCGCCGCAAAAGTGTCACAGCGAGGTGGTGAGGGGTCATAGCCGAGGAAGTCGAAAATCAGCGGCCATTTCCCGATACCTGGCGAAACCCGGCTGCCCTCCCACCCGTTGTAAGCCGTGAATGAGATTCCAAACCGTGCCCCCGCCTGTTCCTGGGTTAGCCCGAGGTCGAGCCGCCGCCTCCGCAAGTGCTCGGCGAGGCTCTTCGGTGCCACCGGGTAGCCTTTCGTCTTCTTCTCGTGGAGACCGAGGCAACGTAGCGGTGCCCGGATTGCCACCCGGAAAATTGGCAATGTATCCATGCCAATGCGGTTTTTATGGCGACCGCAAGCGCGAGTGCCGGTGCAGCCCGCCGATGATCCAAAAATACCGCCAGCGCATCAGCGGCCCTTTGCTCGACCGCATAGACCTGCATGTCGAGGTGCCGCTGGTGGACTACAAGGCGCTGGCAAACGCCGAGCCGGGGGAGTCCTCAGCCGAAATCCGCGCCCGGGTGGAGCGGGCGCGCGCCGTGGAGGCGGAGCGCTTTCGCGGCCAGAAGGGCGTGCATACCAACAGCCACATGACTCCGCGCCTGATCAAAAAACACTGCGAGCTGGATGCCGAGGGCGCCGCCATCCTGGAGCACCAGATGGGCGCGATGAGCTTCAGCGCCCGCGCCCACGACCGCATCCTCAAAGTGGCCCGAACTCTCGCGGACTTGAAGGGCCTGGAAAAAATAGACTCCGACTGCGTCCTCGAAGCCGTGGGCTACCGCACGCTGGACCGCAATCTTTGGGCCTGACTTTCTTGATGCGGGCGGACGCGCCAGTCAGCTGATAAAAAGAGGAGACGACCGCCACAGGCGGGCATCTCCTCGAAATTCCTGGCGCATTGCCGGAGGCTGCGCGCGAGCACGATCCGGGCCTACTCTTCCCGGCGCTGGTAGTACTGCTGGTAAACGTTTTCGTTGAGCTTGAACTTCGCGCGCATGCTGTCGAGGGCCGCATTGTCGGCCTCGATCTTGAAGTTCACGAAGTAGCCGCTCTCGACATGGCGGGGATTGTGCGGGAACTGGCGTTTGCCGAGGCGGTCAATCTCCTCAAGTTTGGCTCCGGCCTTTTCCATTTCGCGGCCGATGCCGTTGACGAGGTCTTCCACGGTTTCTTCTTTGCCCTTCATGTCGAGGACGATCAAGGCTTCGTATTTGCGCTTCATTGGGGTGTCTGGGGTGTGCTGGGTTTCTGGTTGAAAAGATTCATGGCGGCGGCAAGGCCGGAATGCAAGGCGCGCATGACGGCATCGGCGGCGCGCTGGATGGAGATTTGCATTTCCACCCACTCCTCCGGGCGGAAGCCGCCGAGGACATGCCCGGCAAGGCGCTCCCCCGCCGGCCTGCCGGTGGCGGAGCCGATGCCGACTTTGAGGCGCGGGAATGCCTGGGTGCCTAGATGCTGGATGAGGGACTTGATGCCGTTGTGACCCGCGGCGGAGCCGGACTGGCGGAATTTCAAAGCGCCAAGGGCCAGGTCCACATCATCGTGGACAACGAGCGTCTCGGCGGGGCTGATTTTGTGGAAACGCGCCAGCGCCGCCACGCTGCGGCCGCTGTCGTTCATGAAGGTCCGGGGCTTGAGCAGCCAGCCGCCGGAGAATTTGGCGACGAGGCCGTGAAAGCGGCTCTCCTCCGCGAAAGAGGCGCCCATTCTACCAGCCAGTTCATCCAAGACCATGAAGCCTGCGTTGTGACGGGTGTTGCGGTATTCCGGTCCTGGGTTTCCCAATCCGACGATCAGCCTCGGTGTCTGCGCCTCGGTGGTGGCGGGTGCTGTGGCATCTCCGGTCACTGCTGGGGCGCTGTCTCAGGCTGCCTGTCCGGGATTACTTCTTCGCGGCAGCGGCGGGTGCCGGCGCGGCGGCAGCGGGTGCGGCCGCGGCAGCCGGAGCTTCCTCAGCCACTTTCGGAGCCTCGCAGTGAAGGACGAGCACGTCGGCGGCGAGCACGGCGCGGACGCCCTCCGGCAGTTTCAGATCGCCAACGTTGACGCTGTTTCCGAGGTCAAGGCTGGTGACATCAATGTCAATGGACTCGGGCAGGTCTTTGGGCAGGCAGCGCACCTCGATGTTGTGGTGGAAGATTTCCACCAGACCGCCCAGCTTGGCGCCGGGGGATTCACCGACGAGCACGACGGGCACCTGCGCATGAATTTCCTCGTCCATTGCGACGGCGTGGAAGTCCACATGAAGAATGCCGCCGCGCAGATGGTCGTGCTGCACTTCCTGGACGAGGGCGAGCTGGGAATCCGCGCCCATTTTGAGGCTGACAAGAATGTTGTCCGAGGCGCTGCTTTCCAGCAGCTTGGTGAATGTCTTGCGGTCCACCTGAACATTCGACGGGGCCGTTTTGCGGCCATAGATGACGCCGGGAATGACGCCGGATTTGCGCAGCCGGTTGACGGCGGTGGTGCCGACGCTCGCGCGCGGCTCGGCTTGGATGTCGAGGATTTTGGCCATGGTCGTTTGCTCCTATGAACAGTCGTTTTGAGGAAAAGGGCCGGGAGAGTAGCCGCCCTTTCCTAGATGTCAAAGAGAGAAGTGACGGACTCGTTGTTATGGATGCGCAGAATGGCCTGGGCCAGCAGTCCGGAGATGTCGAGCGTGGTGACTTTTTCACCCGCGGCCTGCGGCACGGAGTTCGTGGCGAAGAGTTCGATGATGGGCGACTCGGCGATGCGCGCCTTGCCCTTCTCGCCAAGCACGGCGTGGGAGACGCCGGCGTAGATTTTGCCGGCCCCATGCTTGAGCAGCAGGTCGGCGGCGGCGGTGAGGGTGCCGGCGGTCTCGGTGAGGTCGTCCACGAGCAGGACGTTTTTTCCCGCCACGTCGCCGATGACATTGAGAGCCTCCACCTCCTCGGCGCTGACGCGGTTTTTGGCGACGATGGCCATGGGGGCGTTCAGCGCTTTGGCGTAGGCATGGGTCATCTTGATGCCGCCGACATCGGGCGAGACGACGACGAGATCGCCGATCCCGCGCTCACGGATGGCCTTCATCAGCACGGGAGCGGCGTAGAGGTGGTCCACGGGAATGTCAAAAAAGCCCTGAATCTGCCCGGCGTGCAGGTCCACGGTGAGCACGCGATGCACGCCGCTGGCGACGAGGAGGTTCGCCACCAGCTTGGCGGTGATGGGCACGCGCGGGCGGTCCTTGCGGTCCTGGCGGGCGTAGCCAAAAAACGGCAGCACGGCGGTGATACGGTGGGCGCTGGCGCGGCGCACGGCGTCCACCATGATGAGCAGCTCCATGAGGTTCTGGTTCGTCGGCGGGCAGGTGGGCTGGACGATGAAGATGTCCCCGCCGCGGATGTTCTCCTTGATCTGCACAAAGGTTTCGCCGTCCGGAAAAGTGGTCAGCGTGGCATCACAGAGATTGGCGCCCAGGTGCTGGCAGATGAGCTTGGCGAGTTCGGGATGGGCGGATCCGCTGAGGATCTTCAGTTGTTCGTTCATGGGAGCGGCCCGTCTCGTTAGGCGGATTCAACGAGGAAATCAAGAGGCGGGTGGCAGAGACCAGAAAGCCGCCCGGACGGGCTGTGCGATGCCTTTGGTTGTCAAAGTCCGAATCACATCGTCCATGCCGCTTTGTCCGCAGTCATCCATCTCTCAGTGCTCGCAGAGTGACGGCAGGCCGTGCAATAGCCAGGCGTCCGGCAGGGCGCGAAGCAGGCGGCTTTCCAGAGGGGCCGCGGGATCGCCGCCGGCGGCATGGGTTTCATACAGCGCCGCCTCGTCCTTCGTCAGCGGTCGAGCGGGTGCCAGCACGCGGAGGGTGGACTGCGCCAGGCACTGGCGGACGAGATCGTCCCGCAGCGAGCCAGGCTTCAACACGCTCATGGAGATGACCAGCGGATGCGAACCCAGGCTGAGGGAGTAGAGAGGCTTCTCCTGCTCTTGCGCTGGCAGTGGGTGCCAGCGTGTGGAGGCATCGCACATCTCCGCGCCGGAGAGCAGGAGGCAGGCATGGCTCGAATCCTTGCCGGCTGGCAAAGCGGGAACGGCCTCTGGAGGCGGCATGTTTTCCGGCAGCAGCACACGCGCGGGTGGCGGTTGCTCCAGCCCGGGCTCGCGCATGACGCGGAAGGCCCATTCCCATCCGGGAAGCAGCGCGATCATCACATCCAGACCTTCCTGGTGAAAAAGCCCCGTCCATGGAATTCGCTGCCATCCGCTGTCGGCGGCCAGCAAAACCCATGAGGCGTCCGGCGCGGCGATGCGGATGGAGCGCGCGATTTCCGCTGCCAGCGGCGCCATGTCCGGGAGGCCGTCCGTGCCGGAGCGAAGGCGGCCCATGATGTGCCTGCGTCCCTCGCGGCCTAAAACAAGCAGGCTGAAGCGGCCGCAGCCGGGTTCGCCGACGCTGGCGAGGCTCACCCACACGGTGTTAGCGAGACCCGCGCGCTCGCGCAACGCGGCGGCGATCTCCCAAAGCTCCAAGCGGCGTTGATGCTCCAACTGGCGCAATAATTTCGGTTCCGACGCGAGTTCCCGCACCAGTGCCGAGGGTGCCCGGCGGCTGTGCGGGTGCCGCAAGGCGTTCCCGCGCAGGGCATGGGGGAGGCGGCGCAGCGTGGTTACCTCACGGTCGAGCAGGGTTTCGTGAATGAAAAACACATCCTCCGGATCCGTGATGGCCTCCGGCTCAAGGCGGCCCCATGCGGCGCGCAGGCATGAGGTCATGCGCTCCCAGGCCGCGGCATCCCGGAGGTAGGGCATCTGCCGCAGGCTCAGGCGCAGGGCTCGCGCGTAGTCCAGCACCGCCGTGGCGCCGCCCGGCCATTGGGCGAGGATTTTACCCTGGCTGCCGAGGCAGTGATGACGCGCGGCGAGACGGGCTGCGGCATCCAGCAGGGCGTGCTGTTTTTTCAAATGATGCGACTGGGCTTTTCTGGCCGCCCAGGCCAGCGCGGCCAGCGGATGATGCAGTTCCACTCCTGCCGCCGCGAGCGATGACCAGTCGGGATCATTCGCGGTAGCGCGCGCCAGACAAGCAAGGGAGGCATCCTCCGGATCGTGGAAAAGGGCCGCCACCTCCCTGCCTTTGGGAGTGCCGGGGTTTTCACCGGGGAAAGGCAGGTCGTCCAAAGACACACCGAGACCGGCAGGCGCCTCGATGCCGGCCTCGGCCAGGCTCCAGGCGGCCACACGAGCGCGCTGGAGGAGTATTTCCGGAACGCGTGGCGGGAGCAGATGGAGCGCCAGAGCCGTCCAGCGCGCGGCCTCCAAAGGCCGGTTGTTCAGACGGGACGCGGAGGCGGCATTGAGCAGCGCCTCCACCTCTGCAGGCAGCGCGGGCGCATGGGCCGGGCGCGAGTCGCGCAGCAGCAGCCAGGTGGTGAGATGCCAGTCTGCCTGTGCCGCAAGGGTCTCCGCATTTTGCCGGAGTCGGCGGGTTTCGCTGTGAATCTGCGCCGCCAGCCAGCGCGCGGCCTTGGCGGCGGGCACGGGACTCATCGCGGAGGCGAGGAATCCAGGATCAGGCGCGCGGCCAGGCTTCCAGGAAGGGTCGGTTCGCAAGATCTCCTCCAACTCAGCCAGACGCAGCGCCCCCTCGGGCGCGGTTGTCCCGCCTGCCTTCCCCGCCGCCAGCCAATGCGCCAGCCTTTGTCCGGACGGGACGCGCATTTTCATCAATGCGGCGGGCAGCACGGCCAGTCTTTGCGGCGGCACTTGCTCGATTTTCAGTCCCGGCAGCAAGACGAGCGCCCCCAAGGCAACGCAGGGATCGGGCGAAGTTAAAGCGCGCAGCGCCAGCGCGGCGGCGTCCTCCCGCAGGCCGGCGGGCGCGGGACCGCCTGAGAGCACCACACGCCAGAGAAGGTAGTCAGGCCGAGGCGCGTGTTTTTCATCCAGAGCTTTCCAAAACTCGCGCGGCAGAGGCCCCCTGTCTGCCGCGCGCAGTTCAGGGCACTCGTCCAGGAGCGAGGCAAGCGGCTTTGCGGGGGGAGCCTTCGAAGTCTTGGGCGCTTGCGGGCGGTGATGGCGCGGGCGTCGGTGCATGGGTGTCTCTCAATGGGGCGGAGTGCCTGGCTGCGGGACTATTTATTGCAAGAGCCGCAGCGCCTCGCGGATGAGCTTGTCAGCCTGCGGGGCGGTGTCAAAGGCTGGCTGCTTGAGCAGCTCGGTGACGGCCTTTTGCGCCTCGGCCTGCTTGAAGCCCAGCGCGATGAGACCGAGCACCGCGTCACTGGCGGCCTCCTGGCGAGGATCATGAGCGCCGCGCGCGGCTTCGGCGGCCTGCCAGGCGGTGACGACGCCGACCTTGTCCTTCAACTCGAGCACGATGCGCTCGGCGGTTTTTTTTCCCACGCCTTTGATGCGCGCAAGAGCGGCTGTGTCGCTTCGGATGACGGCGTCTTTGAAAGCGGGCACGGGCATGCCGCTGAGCACGGAGAGCGCCATCTTCGGCCCGATGCCGGAGACGCGGTCAATGAGCAGGCGGAATAAATCGCGCTCCTCCTCGGTGTGGAAGCCAAACAGCAGATGCTCGTGCTCCGTCACATGATGATGAGTGAGCAGGGTCGCCTCCGTGCCGGATTGCGGCAGTCTGTCGAAGGTGGAAAGCGGGATGTTCACGGCATAACCGACGCCGGCGACATCGAGCACGGCCTGGTGAGGCAGGGCGGAGGTGATTTTTCCGCGCAGAAAAGCGATCATGCCTTGATGAAGCCGGGAGGCATGTTAAGTGCAAGAGGTTTGATGCGCAGGCTGGTCCGCGAAATGACGAGCAGCGCGCGCGCACACAAGCCACGCGGAACTGCTCCTGGCATGACATACCGTCTTTACATCCTCCTGCTGCTGGCCGCCGGGCTTCCGGCGCAGGAGACTCCAGCGCCCGTTTCGCCGCCTTCTTCCCCAGCCCCGGCTCCAACCGCCGCCTCCGCCGCGACTACCGCGCCTGCGGCCGCGCCGGCGCCGGCCGCTGCTCCCGCGCCGCGCAAGCTGGAGCTCCTGGTCCTGCTGCCGGAGCCGCGAGTGCTGGGCACCGAGTACTCCGTCAAACCCGAGGGCGCGCGCCACACCGTCTTCTCTCCCGCTCGTGAAGTGGCCGAGGTGCCTGGCATTCAGACCTATTCCAAGGAAGAATTCCAAAAGCTGGGCATCAGCCCGGAGACTTTCACCGTGCGCGCCAAAGCCACCGCGGACCGGCTGCTGGCAGACATCCAGCCCGACTTGGTGAAGGACGCCGAGGGCAGGGTGTTGTACGCCGTTTACCGCGGCGAGCGGCCGCTCATGGCATCGCTTGTGACAGCCCCCTCTCTGGCGGCGACCTTCGAAAAACTCTTCGGCCTGGAAATCTGGGTGGCGCTGCCTGACAGGCACTCGCTCTTTGTATTTCCGGCGGATCCGGACGCGCTGGAGGAATACACGATGGACCTCAACGAACGCTGGAGGGCCGACACTCATTCTGCCAGTCCGGAGATCTTCACTTTGAAAAAAGGCGAGGCTCCCAAAGTGGTGGGCAGCTTCGGCTCATGAGGCGGCGCTCGCGCAGTCGGACGGCATCGTGAATGTGAACACGCTTCCGCCGCCCTCGGCGTCTTCGATGGAAATGACCGCCCCGTGCGCGTCCGCGATGGCTTTGCAGATCGCCAGGCCGAGTCCCGCTCCGCCGCTGCCCCGGTTGCGCGAGTTCTCAACCCGGTAAAAGCGGTCGAAAAGCCGCGCGCGGTGCTCCATCGGGATGCCTGGCCCCTGGTCCGCCACGCTCACCCAGGCGCGCCCGTCAGTGACGCCGGCGCGGACGGTGACGACGCCCCCGGACGGCGTATGCCGGAGCGCGTTGGAAAGGAAATTGGTGATGACCTGGGCGGCGCGCTTTTCATCCACACGGCAGGGTGCGCAGGAGAGCTGCTTTTCCAGGACCAGTCCGCGCTCCGCTGCCAGGGACTCCATCATGGCGGCGCAATCCGCAGCCACTGTGGCAAGGTCGGACTCGGTCACTTCAAGGGGATCGGCGCCGGCGTCCATCTGCGCGAGTTCGAGCAGGGACTCGATGAGGCCGCTCATGCGTTCGGCGGCGCGCTGGCAGGTGTCCAGAGTGCCGCGGTACTCCTGCGGGCTGCGCTCACGGTTAAGGGCCAGTTGGATTTGTGAAAGCATCACTGTCACCGGCGTGCGCAGCTCATGCGCGGCGTCGGCGGTGAAGCGCGCCTGCTGGTCGAAAGCCTGGCGCAGACGGGAGAAGGTGTCATTGAGCACACCGGCCATCCGGCCAAGCTCGGTATCTGTCTCCTCCACGTTGATCCGGCTGTCGAGATGCCCCGCCGAGATGGCCGCCGCCGTGTCCGTGACTGTCTGGATGGGGCGCAATGCGCGGGTGGTGAGCCAGCCGCCGCCCGCCACTCCAAGCAGCCAGACCAGCCCGCCCAGTCCCGCAAAGCGCAAGGCGGAGCGCCTGCTCGCCGCCGCCTCCGTCAGCAGGCAGCGGCCCACCAGCACCACATCGCCCGGCGGGGTGAGGGCCATCAGCTCGCGCACAGGAGCCTCGCCAGCGGCTCGCACCGTGAAGCCGTAGGGGGTGAGGGGCTCCATGCGGGTCGTGTCCGGTTTGGACCTCGGGTTCTTATCCACACCCTCGGCGACCAGGATGCCTCCCTCGCGCGACCATGCGATGAACCACCGCCGCTGCTGCCTGCCCGCCTTCACCCAGCGGCTCAATGCATCGAAGTTCCTGTCCTGGCGCGGGGGCGGCGGACGGGCATCCTCCGGCAGGGGAAAAAAATCCTCAAGTGTCTCCGCGCGCGGCGGACCCGGCGGCCTGCCCTGGGGGCCGGGCGGGCGTCCGAGCAGGCCGAGCAGCGTGTTCATTCTCTGCTGCAGTTCGGCGTCCACCCGCCGCAGTTCGTTGGTCCATTCCAGGCGATGGACCGTCCAGCCGAAGCCGCAGAGCACGACGGCGAGCAGCAGCCCGTGCCAAAGATGCAGGCGCCAGCGGATGGAGCGCGGGAAAAGTCTCATGCCTCAATGCAGTAGCCGTGGCCGCGGCGGGTGGTGATGAAGTCATGGCCGAGCTTTTTGCGGATATTGGAGACATGAACATCGAGCAGGTTGCTGAGGCTGCTCTCGTTTTCATCGAAGAGATGCTCATACAGCTCGGTGCGGGTGACGACCTTGCCATGATGCAGGCCGAGATGCTCGACCAGGGCGTACTCGCGCGCGGTGAGGGTCACAGGCTCGCCATCGCGTGTGAGAGTGCGCGAGCGCATGTCCAGACGCACCTGCCCGAGCACGATTTCGCTGCGCGTCTCGCCGGCGGAGCGCCGGCACAGCGCGCGCAGCCTGGCGCAGAGCTCGCGCAGGTCGAAGGGCTTCGGCAGATAATCATCCGCGCCCAGGTCCAGCCCGCGCACGCGGTCGCTCACTCTGCCGCGCGCCGTGAGCACGAGCACAGGGGTGGCGCGCTTTTCACGCAGCCGCCGCAGCACCTCGAAGCCGTCCATCACCGGCAGCATGAGGTCGAGCACCACCGCGTCGTAGTCCGTCTCCACCGCCTTGAACAAACCCTCCTCGCCATCCTCCGCCTCGTCCACGGCATGGCCCTCCTCCCGCAGCGCCTGGGCCAGCGTGCGCAGCAGATCCGGCTCATCCTCGACAATCAGAATCCTCATGACTTGATGAGAATACCCCGGCCCGCCTTAAGCAAGCATGAAGAACAGGCTGGCGGCAAAGGCCATGCCGGGTTTCCTGGCATCGAAACCGGGGACATCTTCAACAGGGCTGCCCTCTCAGCGCCGCCATCAGCGCGTCCAGTTCTTCGCGGACATTGCCCAAATCACTCACCGTTTGCGCGATCTCAGCCTTCACCGCGTCGCGAAAACGCTTTCGCAGCCGGTGAATGGCCACTTTGACGGCGTCTTCACTGAGGCCGAGCTTCGCCGCTGCCTCGCTTTGAGGGGTTGCATCCGCATCGGCGGTCAGCCAGGGCTTCAGCGTCTCAAAATGATGTCCTTTGCCACTCTCGCGCAATTCAGCCTCCAGCAAGGCCAGAGCACGAGCCAGCACCGTTAGCGCCCATTGGCGGTCAAAAGCCGTGTCAGGCGCTTCAGCGCTCAAATCGGCGATTTCGGCTCCTTCGGCGACATCCGCGTGGATTTGGCCGCCTCCGCGCTTCGCGGCGTTTGTCTTGTCGCGCTGGTCCGCGGCGAAACGCTTCAGCGCGGAAAGCAAATAGCTGCGGAATCTCCCGCGCACCGGGTCCGCGCCCTCAATGGCCCCGCCAGCGAGAAGCTTCGCAAAAAAATCATGCGCCAGCTCGCGCGCCACATCCTCCTCGCGGCCGTCCCGTTTCAAAAACGCCACCACCGGCGCATAGTAGGCCTCGCACAGCTCGCTGAGCGCCGCCTTCGCCTGCGTGTCGCTGCCGCGAGAGCGAGAGACGAGCGTCCATCGGGTGTCATGGAAGGAGGAAGTCATGGTTTGGGAATCGCCGATGGAGACAGATACGAAAACAGCATCTTCCCAATCACTTTGTCCCACGGCATGAAAAACTCATCCGGATTACCGCCGCGCTTCAAACGCAGGCCTTTGAGCTCAACCGTCACCACGCGAGCCAGCCACGTCTGGCCGCTCTCGTGCTCGTAGGCAATGAGGTCGCCTGCGGCGAATCCTGTGTTGAGATGTGACGCGAGCCAGCGGCTGTTTTTGGTGACGCCAGGTTCGGCGCCGTTCGGCACGACGTAGGCCCGGCCCACGAACGAGCGCACGAAGAACATAAGCACCACGACCGGCAGGACGAGTTCGAGATTGCGTAGGAGCCGGTGTGTCTTCCGTGGCGTCGCGCCCATTGGATGACGGCGCATCCAGACGACGGTCGAAACCACTGCCGCTGCCAAGGCCACAAGCGTGAGCGTGATCGCAGCCCATGCGTAGGCGTCCAGATGCCGCGGCAGTTGATAAAAACCCGCAACGCCCGCACCCATCACCAACAGCGACCACCAGAACAGGTGTTTACCGAACACCGCGTTCACCGCGAACCAGCGCGTCTCAGAAGCCATGGTGGAGGGCAGCCTCACGCCGTACACCGGATTGATCGGCACCAGACGGAGCCACAGTGGCAATGCGAGCACGAAGAACAGCAGACCCATGCCGCAGATGACTGTCGGGATGATAATGTTCGCCATTCCACCCGGCACGGCAGTGCTCCATTTCCCAACGAGCCAGAACAGCATGCCGCAAAACAGGGTGGTGGCCGGAATCGTCCAGAATATCCGCGATGAGCTGCCGGCCTGCTCGCGTGTGGTCCCCCCGCACTCCACTTGAAGCTGTCGCCGCGCCCACCAGGGCACCAGCGTCATGAGAAGTCCCAAAGGCAGCCACAGCAGGTTCAGCGCCGTCAAATACGGACTGGAGCGAATCATCCATTGCAGAGCAGGAGGCAGCTCGGAAATGCTTTTCACGACGGTTCCCGCGCCCACCACGCCGCCCATGCCGTGATTGCCCGCCGCGACACCGCCATGCGCGTAAACGCCGACGGCCACACCGCCGCACGCCATCCAGCCCATCGCGACTCCTCCCATCGCGAGAGCACCGACGGCCACGCCGCCAACGGCGAGCAGCAGCGCCACAGCCAAACCTCCAATCGAAATCAACCCCGTGCTCAGTCCGCCAAAGCTCACCACTCCCACGGCCAGACCACCGCAGGCGAAAAAACCGCGCGCAATGCCGCCGAAGGCAAAGACGCCCTTTGCCAGATCGCCAAACGCGAAGAAGCCATGCGCCTGCCGTCGTTTGCCCGTCGCAGGATCGCGCCCATGCACGACGTGCAGCAGCGGCAGCCCCCAAAGCGTGCGCCTGGACTTGTATTCGAACGCGTCCCAGCGATTCCCGCGAACCGCCGCACGGCCTGGCGCGGCATGCGCGCCTTCGACCTGCGTCTTGAACTCGCTAACGCTCTGCTGCCGGCGCGTGCGTTCCTTCTCCAACGCGCGAAACACGATCTCGTCGATGTTTCCGCCCACGGCGGCGATCTCGGAAGGCGCGGCGAAGCGGCCGAGCGGAAGCTCGCCCGTGAGCATCTCGTAAAAGACGACGCCGAGGCTGTAGATGTCCGCGCGGTGATCGACGCTGGAGGGCTGTTCGATCTGCTCCGGGGCCATGTAGGGCGCGGTGCCGAGTTTTGCGCCGCTTTGCGTGAGCAGCATCGCGTCACCGCCTTTTTCATCGAGGATTTTGGCGATGCCGAAGTCGGCGATCCTCACGCGCCCCTTCGAATCAAGCAGAATGTTCTCCGGCTTGATGTCGCGATGCAGCACGCCCTGCGTGTGGGCGAACTGGAGCGCGTCACAGATGGCCGGGATGATGCGCAGCGCCTGCTCCGGCGTGAAACGGCCCGCGCGCATGGCCTGGCGGAGGTTCACGCCATCCACGAACTCCATGATGAGATACGCGAAGCCGCCGCTCTCGCCAAAATCATGCACGGCGACAATGCTCGGATGGCTGAGACGCGCGAGCACGCGGCCCTCGCGGTTGAAGCGCTCCGCAAAGCCCGGCGTGGCCGCGAGAGACTTTGGCAGCACCTTCAGAGCGACGACACGGTCGAGTTTCGGCTGCCGGGCGCGAAACACCGCGCTCATGCCGCCATGACCGATGAGTCCGAGAATTTCGAGATCGGGAAACGCGGCGGCGATTTCCTCCAGCGAGGGCAAATCGGCGCGCTGAAGCGGGATCGTGTCGGCACCACCGTCCGTAGGCATCGCGGCGGCGGCCATGAGATCGGCGGGGTTCAGGCCGTGGAGGGGATCAGGGGATGAATCGTTCATGTCACCGGCTGCATGGGGAATGCGGCGGCGGAGGTTACACGAATTTTCTCCCAGCGACGCTTTTTGTCACCGCGTGAGCAATTCCTCACCGCGATAAATCACACGCTCGACCATGCCCTGGAGCGTCTGGTCGAGGAAGGGCGTGTTGACGCTCTTCGACTTCATGAACTCGCGCGTGAAGGTGGTGGTGCGGGCGGGGTTGAAGATGATGAACTCGGCGATGCCGCCTTCTTGGATCGGAACGGGCGGGAGTTTGAAGAGGCGGCGCGGTTCGGCGCTGTAGCGCTTCACGATGAGTCTCCAGTCGAGGATGCCCTTGCTGATGAAGCGGTCGTAGAGCGAGACGAGGGCGGTTTCGAGACCGGTGATACCGAAGGGGGCGCTGGCGAAATCCTGGTTCTTCTCAAAGGGCGTGTGCGGGGCGTGATCGGTGGCGATGACGTCAAACCAGCCATCCTTGAGACCCTGGAGGAGCGCGGCGTTGTCCTCCGGAGTGCGCAGGGGTGGATTCATTTTGTAGTGCGTATCGTAGTCGCCAATGTCCTCGTGGTTGAACATCAGGTGGTGCGGCGCGATCTCGCAGGTGACGCGAATCCCGCGGTCCTTGGCGCGCTTGATGGTGCGCATGCCCTCCGCAGTGGTGACGTGCTGGATGTTCAGGTGGACGCCGGTGAACTCGGCCAGGCGAATGTCGCGCGAGATGCATATTTCCTCACTGATGCTGGGAATGCCCGGCAAACCAAGGGCGTAGCTGATTTTGCCCTCATGCATGCAGCCTTTTCCCGAGAGCTCCTTGACCTCGCAATGGCTGGCGAGAGGCAGGTCGAACTCGCGCGCATATTCCATGGCCCGGCGCAGCACTTGGGGATTGTCCACCGGGAAACCGTCATCCGTGAGCAGGACCGCTCCGGCGGCCTTCATGCCGGCGATGCCGGCGAGTTCCTCGCCTTTGCGGCCCTTGGTAATGGCGCCGCTGGTGAAGATGCCGGGGCCGATGCGCGTGCGGCGGGCGCTTTCGAGCACGCTGCGCACGACGCCCGCATTGTCGATGGCGGGCGAGGTGTTCGGCATCATGATGAAACCTGTAACACCGCCGTTGATGGCCGCCTCAGCGCAGGTGGCGATGTTTTCCTTGTCGTCCTGGCCGGGCTCGCGGGCGTGGACATGGATGTCAAACATGGCCGGCATAAGCACGCGCCCCGCGCAGTCAATGACCTCCGCGTCATCCGCGCCGGTGATGCCATGCGCCACGCGCAGGATGCGCTCCCCCTCAATCAGCACATCGGCGGTCTGAAGTTGCGCGGAGTCTTCGTTGGCGATCTGGGCTTGGCGGTAGAGGCGTTTCATTGCGGCATGATGACGCGCGGCGCGGCGGTGGCAAGAAGGGCGTTACCGCTGCGCGCCAGGCCAGCATGTCGAAAGCGCAGGCTCAGACCAAAGAGAGCGCATTGGCCTGGAGCAGGGTTTTATCCCACCATGCGGGTCTGAAACTCAAACGACGCCGGCTCCTTCATGCGGCCCTAATCCTCCCGGCCGCAGGCTGCGCCACCCCCGCACCTTCCAAAACCATGAAACTCACCCTTCGCAAATCCAACGAACGCGGCCACGCCGACCACGGCTGGCTCGACAGCTATCACACCTTCTCCTTCGCCGATTACTACGATCCGGCGCACATGGGCTTCCGCAGCCTGCGGGTCATCAATCAGGACATCATCGCTCCCGGCGCGGGCTTCCCCACGCATCCGCACGCGGACATGGAGATCTTCAGCTACATCCTCTGGGGGGCGCTGGCGCACAAGGACAGCATGGGCAATGGCCGCACGCTACTGCCCGGCCAGATTCAGCTCATGAGCGCCGGTCGCGGTGTGACGCACAGCGAATTCAATCCCTCGAAGACCGAAGGCGCGTCGCTGCTGCAAATCTGGATCCGCCCGCATCAGCGTGGCCTCACGCCGAGCTACACCGAATGGCATCCCGATCCCACGAAGGAAAACGAGCCGAAAGTGCTCGTCATCTCGCCCGATGGCCGCGAAGGCAGCGCCACCATTCATCAAGACGCCGACATCTACCGCGTGCGCCTTCCGAAGGGCCAGAGCATCACCCATGAGGTCAAAACCGGCCGCGGCGTGTGGTTCCAGCTCATCAAAGGCAGCATCACCACGCACGGCAGCACGCTGACGCCCGGCGACGCCTTCTCCACCGAGGACACCGGCACGCTCACCCTCACCGCCTCCGATGACGCCGAGGCCCTCCTCTTCGACCTCGCCTGATTCATCATCACTCCACAACTCCAACACTCCACCCTCATGAAACACGCATCCACCCTCGCCTCCGTCCTCCTCGGTCTCGCCTTCATCACGTTTGGCGCGAACTTCTTCCTCAACTTCATCCCGATGCCCGCCGATCCATCGCCCGCTGACGCGCCGCACAAGCTCTTCATGGCCGCGATGTTCCCCACGGGCTACCTCGCCTTCGTGAAGGTGCTGGAGATCCTCGGCGGCCTGCTCGTCGCTCTGCCAAAAACGCGTAACATCGGTCTCCTGGTGCTCGGGCCCATCATCGTGAACATCCTCGCCTTCCACGTCTTCCTCACCAAAGGCGCCGGCCTCACCGATCCGCCCATCCTCGTCATCTCGATCCTCTCCGCCTTCCTCCTCTTCACCGAGCGCAAAGCCTGGCTCGGCCTCGTGAGGTAATCCATCCCATCAACTCCACACCTCCTCCATCATGACCGCCCACGAGTTCCAAACCCTTCTGTCCTCCGCGGATGCGCCGTTGCTCGTGCAGGTCCTGCCGGAGGAGGTATTCGCCGCGAGGCGCATCCCAAGCTCCAAGCAGGCCTGTGTGTATGAAGTGGCCTTCTTCGATCAAATCGCCGCTCTCACCACCGATAAAGCTCGCGCCATCATTGTGTATGGCGCGGGCAGCGGCTCGCTCGATGCTCAAGTCGCCGCTCAAAAGCTCAGCGCAGCCGGTTTCACCCATGTGACCGCCTTCGAGGGCGGTCTCGAAGCGTGGAGCGCTGCTGGATTGCCTCTGGAAGGCGACGGCACGCTCCCAGCCGCGCCTTTGCTCAGCGGAACCTTCCGTGCGGACACGGAGCAGAGCCTCATCCGCTGGACCGGCCGCAATCTCTTCAACCATCACAGCGGCATCGTGCGCCTCGCCGACGGCGAGATCACGTTGCGCGACAACGCGCTCGTGGCCGCCCGTTTTCGGATTGCGATGAACAGCATCACCTGCGAGGACATCAGCGACTCCGCGATGAACCAGATGCTCATCGCCCATCTGCACAGCGATGACTTCTTCGATGTTGCGCATCATCCCGTTGCTGAATTCGTCGCGGAGAGCATCACACCGCTCGCCACCTGCACCGACGGCACGCCGAATTACCTCCTGCGCGGCCAGTTCACTCTGCGGGGCATCACCCGCGAGATCGAGTTTCCCATCCTCGCCGCCACCGCCGATGGAAAACGCCTCACCGCGCAGGGCGTGCTCGATCTCGACCGCACCCAGTTCGGCAGCGTTTACGGCTCCGGCCGCCTCTTCCGCTTCCTCGGCAAACACATCGTCAACGACCACATCCATCTCCACCTCAAAATCCACGCCGACCTCCAACCGTGACACAGACACTCCTGTCTGTGCCCATTCAAAAACAGGCAAGAGTGCCTGTTCCACCCTTTCCCCAATCATCACTCCAAACCTCCACCACTCCATGCACCTCCTCTCCCCACTCACCGCCGGCGCTCTTCAGCTCCCCAACCGCGTCCTCATGGCCCCGCTCACGCGTTGCCGTGCCGATGCCGATCACAATCCCACGCCGCTGATGGCCGAATACTACGCGCAGCGAGCCAGCGCCGGGTTGATCATCGCCGAGGCCACGATGGTCATGGAGGGCAATTCATCCTTCTGGATGGAGCCCGGCATCTACTCCGATGCTCAAATCAAAGGCTGGAAAGCCGTCACCGATGCCGTGCATGAGAAAGGCGGCCAGATCGTCCTCCAGCTCTGGCATGGCGGTCGTGCCTGTCATCCGCTGCTCAATGGCGGAGCCCAACCTGTGGCTCCGAGCGCCATTCCGATCACCGGTGATGAAGTTCACACGCCCGAAGGCAAGAAGCCTTACGTCACCCCCCGCGAACTTCGCGACGACGAGATCCCCGGCATCGTCGCCGGATTCAAAAAAGCCGCCGAGAATGCCAAAGCGGCCGGATTCGACGGTGTCGAGGTCCACGGAGCCAATGGCTACCTTCTCGATGAATTCCTCCGCGATGGTGCGAACAAGCGCAGCGGCCCCTACGGCGGCCCTATCGAAAATCGCGCCCGTTTGATGCTCGAAGTGCTCGATGCCGCCATCAGCGTCTGGGGCGCGGATCGCGTCGGTTTGCGCATCTCGCCGCTGAACAGCTACAACAGCATGCTCGACAGCGATCCTGTCGCCATCACCGCCTACCTCGCGCAGCAATGCAGCACGCGCGGCATCGCCTACCTGCATGTCATGCGCAGCGACTTCTTCCAGGCGCAGCAGGGCGATGTCCTCACGCCCGCGCGACAGCACTTTAAAGGCGTGCTCATCAGCAACATGGGCTACACCGCCGAAGAGGCCGAACAAGCCATCACCGAGGGCAAACTCGACGCCGTCGCCTTCGGCACCAGTTTCCTCGCCAATCCCGACCTGCCCGCCCGCATCGCCGCGAAAGCTCCGCTCAATGCGCCGAACCCCGCGAAGTTCTACTCCCCCGGCCCCGAGGGCTACACGGACTATCCGTTTCTCCTGGCTGTTTGATTCATATGCGCGGCTCTTGCTCGCGACACCCTGCCGAAATCCGCCGCTTTTGGCCGCATCCGCGCCGAGGTCATCCGCCTTGCAGCCTTGTCCCGGAAGACATGTCATTCGGCGGCGGCCGCCTTTTTTGCATCGCGCTTGTGACGCACCACCTCAATGATGATGGGCAGGAGGGAGACCACGATGATGAGCAGGAAGACGAGCTTGAGATTGTTTTTGATCACCGGGATGCTGCCCAGGAAATAGCCGCCGAGGCCGAAGCTGACCACCCAGATGACACCGCCCGCGAGGCTAAAGGTGAGAAAGCGCGTGTAGTGCATGCGTCCCAGTCCGGCTGTGAACGGCGCGAAGGTGCGGATGATGGGCGCGAACCGCGCGAGGATGATGGCCTTGCCGCCATGGCGGACAAAGAAGGCCTCCGTCTTCACCAGATAGTCGTTTTTGAACCAGCGCTGCCGCACCATCCAGCCGCCGGCCTTGCGGCCGATCCAGTAGTTCAGGTTGTCACCGATGATGGCCGCCGTGATGAGCAGGGGCAGGATGATCTCCAGGCGGATGAGGTCCTGCGCGGCCAGCGCGCCGACGGCGAAGAGCAGAGAGTCGCCAGGCAGGAAGGGCGTGACCACAAGACCCGTTTCACAGAACACAATCGCGAAAAGCAGGATGTAAATGAGCGTGCCATACTCCTGGGCGAAGGCCTGGAGGTATTTGTCCACATGCAGGATGTAATCGAGAAGCTGGCTCATGAAGGCGCGCATAGTCCGCCTTGGGCGGCGGCGGGCAAATGAAATGTCCGCGCGTCATTCCGGCAGATCCTCGCCCCTGGTTTCGGGCAGCAGGGCCAGGAAGACAAGCCCAAGAAGGAAAAAGCCGCCCAGGCAGGTGACCGCGACTCGCAGATCAAAGGCGGCCTTCATCCACGCGCTGAGCCAGATGAGAACAGGAGCGGCCAGAATGCGGCCCGTGTTGAAGCAAAAACCGGAGCCCGTGGCGCGCAGATGCGTGGGAAACAGCGCCGGGAAGTAGGCCGCGTAACCGGCATGAATGCCCTGGGCGAAAAAGCCGAACACCGGCAGCAGCACCAGCAGCAGTGCGTAGCTTCCAAGACTTGAGGGAACCCAGCAAACGACGGGTGTCATCACCAGCGCGGCAAGGTGCATGACGACAAAGGTCTTTTTGCATCCCCAGCGGGCGCTGAGAGGGCCGAAAGCCAGCATGCCGGCCCCCGCTCCCGCCGTCTGGATGAAGCCGAAGGCGATTTTCGATTTGCTGGCCCAGTCCGGGTCACCGAGCTGCTTGAGCAAATGCTCGGCGATGTTTTGACCCGCCACCACGACCCCCCAAAATGTGGCCAGGCCCACCATGGCCAGCAGGGCCCCAAACACTGCTCTTGAGCGCCAGCGCGGGTCTCCCAGCAATTCGGCAAAGCTGCCCAGCCGGTCGGATTTCTGCTCGCGCGCCTGCTTCCATGCCTCCGGCTCCTTGATGCTGAGGCGGACCCAGAGCACGAGCAACGCCGGGATCACGCCCAAGAGGTAGGCTGTGCGCCATTCCGTGCCCACCCATAAGCCTGCCGCTGCCGCCAGCCAGAGGCCCGCCACACTCGTGGCATGAAAAATCCCGCCCGCACGCTCGCGCGCCTGCTTCGGAAACACCTCCGCCACAAGCGCCGCTCCCACTGCCCACTCGCCGCCCACACCCATTGCCACCAAAAAGCGCAGCACACCCACATGCCATGCCTCAGTGGCGAAGTAGGTCAGGCCGGAAAAGATGGAGTAAAACAGAATCGTCAACGCCAGCACCGGATTGCGCCCGATGCGGTCCGCCATGGAGCTGAACAGCCAGCCGCCAATGGTGCCGCCAATGAGGAAGATGCCGAGAAAACGCTCTCCCCATGCCTTCACCAACGGATCGTCCGCGCCGACTTTGAGGATGTCAGGCAGCATGTCACCGCGGGTGATGTTGTAGAGCTGGCCTTCAAATGCGTCAAACACCCACCCTAACGAGGCGACAGTCAGAACGAGCCATTGATAGCGTGTGACACCGGAGTACCATTTGGGGGATGTGGTCATGATTGGGAGGAATGGCGGGGGAGGAAATCTGAAGCACGCGGGAATGTCGAAGCAAAAATGCCAGAGGCGGCTATCAAACACGTCACGCCATGCCCGCTTCTTCCTTCCCGCCGAACCATCCACGCATCCGCGTGGTTGGCGCCTTTGACGAACTGGTCACAGCGCGCTTCGAGAGTGGAGTGAACGCGCTGTGCTGGCCGCGCGTGCTGGAGGGAGATTTTGAGGAGGTTGTCATGAAACTGAAAGCGGGGCCGGGGATCACGCATTTGACGGAGGACATGCTGCGCGCCCTGCCGCTAAGCGCCGCCGGGCGTCTAGCGGCGGCGGCCATGCTCGATGATTATCAACGCCTTGTGGATCACGGCCTGCAGCCAGCGCTGGACTGCGTCAACGGTTATGAGCATGCGGAGGAAACCGGACCTGTGCGCACGGATGTCTGCTCCTGGCATGCGGACAGCGCCACCGCTGAAGTGGACACCTGGCTCTGCACCTATCACGGCGCGTCCACGGAGGGTTTGATCAACGAGGAGGCTATCCGTCGTGTGGATGTGCCGGAGACGCGCGCGGAACTGCTCAAATTATACGGCGGCGCCGATGATGGGGACTTTCGTGAATGGCTGAACGAACGCTTTTACGATCTGCACTACGCTCCCCTCCCTCACGCGCGGCCGTATGCGTTCGGCGCCGGAAATCTGTGGCGCATCGCCACGCTGCATGACGGCTGCGCGGTGCCCCCGTGTGTTCATCGCGCGCCGGGTTTTGTTCCCGGTCAGAAGCGCCTCTTGCTCATCAGCTGATCAAACGTCTTCCTGCCGGCGGGTTCGAATCTTCCTGGCGTCAAACCCGCGGCTTGAACTACAACGGCAGCGTGGTCCCCGGAACCGCCACGGGATACCAGCCATCCGCGTCCGGCTTCACCGGCGGCTCGCTGTCCCAGGTGAGGTTGTCTGGCGCGAGGTTCTCCCGCGAGTTCATGACCTGGTCCCAGGTGATGACCTGACCGGTGTAGGTGGCCATGCGGCCCATCACGGCCATGAGCGTGCTGTGCGCGGCGTATTCGGCATCGTTGCGGTAACCGCCGGTGCGGATGTTTTCAAAGAAGGCATCGTGCTCGATCTGGTAGGCGTCGGTTTTGTTGCGCGCGCGTTTACCACCGGGAAGCTGGCCGTTGATGAGGAAACGCCCGTTCGCGGCGAGGTTGGCCGTGCCTTTGAGGCCGTGGAAATGCTCGCTCACATCACGCTGGCATTTGCCGCCAATCTGGCAGCACTGGCTGAGCAGGCGAAAGCCGCCCTCGTATTCAAACTCGACGGTGTGGTGGTCAAAGATGGTGCCGTTTTCCTTCGCGCGGCGCACCTGCCGCCCGCCCTGGCCCGTGGCGCGCACGGGCATGTTGCCCTGAAGCACCCAGTTGGCCACGTCGAGATTGTGGCAGTGCTGCTCCAGGATGTGGTCGCCGCTCATCCAGGTGAAGAAGTACCAGTTGCGGATCTGGTAATGCAGCTCGCTCTCGCCCGGCTCGCGCGGGAAGCCTGGGCGCGAGGAGCCGTTCCAGTACACACGGCCATACACGAGGTCGCCAATCTCTCCGGCGTGGATGCGGTTGATGACATCCATGTAGGCCGGATCGTAGCGGCGCTGGAAGCCGACGCAGACATTGAGCTTCTTCTTTTTCGCCTCCTGCGCGGCGGCGATCACGCGCCTCGCGCCCATGGCATCCACCGCGACCGGCTTTTCCATGAACACATGCTTCCCGGCCTTGACCGCCTGCTCAAAGAGAAACGGCCGAGGGCCCGGAGGTGTCGTGATGAGCACCACATCAGCGAGAGCAAAGGCTTTCTGGTAGTCCTCGAAGTTCGTGAACACCTGGTCAGGCGGCACATCCACCTGCCCCTCGTGTTTTTGTTTGAGGATGTCGAGCGCGGCCTGCGCCTTGCCCTCCAGCGGATCCACCACCGCCACCAGCTTGATGGTGGAGCCGGCGGACAGCGCCTGATTACACGCGCCCGTCCCGCGCCCGCCGCAGCCGATGAGGGCAATTTTGATGTCACTGCTGCCACCGGACGCAAAAGCGTGTGTGGCGGCGGAAAGCGCCAGCCCGGAAGTGGTGGCGAGGAAGGATCGGCGGGTGCTCATCTCCCCTCAACTGCCGGAGTCGCGCCCATATTTCATGGCCCAAACCGCACGCAATACACCGGCGGCAGCTCGGCGCTGAGCCGCTCCCACGAGTCGCCGCCGTCTTCGCTGATCCACACGCTGCCGGTGGTGCTGCCAAAGGCGAGCGTGCGGCCGTCGCCACTGACATCGAGGCAATGACGGAATACGAGATGGTAGGCATGCTGCTGCGGCAGGCCGGCGCGGAGCTGCTCCCAGGTTTCGCCGCCGTTTTGAGTGCGCATGACGCACAGCGCTCCGTCGCAGGCCACACGACACTCATCTTTGACGCCCGGAATGAGCCACGCGGTCTGTGGATCACGTGGATGCACTGCCACGGCGAAACCGAAGGCAGACGGCGCGGCATTCGTGATCTCGCGCCAATTTTTGCCGCCGTCGTGGCTGACAAAGATGCCGTTGTGATGCTGCATCCAGATCGTGTCGGGATTCGAGACACTCCAGGCGATGCGGTGCGGGTCTTGGATGCCTGGATCGCCGGCCTGATCGGGCGGCACATATTCGGCGCGGATGCCCTCACCGATGTTCTGCCAGCTTTCTCCACCATCGCGACTCTCCCACACACCAGCACAGCTTACAGCGAGCAGCAGGCGCTGTTTGTCGCGAGGATCAATCAGGATGCTGTGAATGCCCGGCCAGTCCGCGCCGCCGCCAAACCATTTGGCACGATCCGGATGATTCCAGAGGCTCTCTACCAGCCTCCACGACGCGCCGTGGTCAGTGGAATGAAACAAACCGCCGGGAATCGTGCCGCACCAAAGCTCACCTTCGCCCGCACCGGCTTCCAGCGCCCAAATCTTCTTCAAGGTCCATGGAGTCGGTTCCTGGCTCATCGGATTCGCCACATCGACATAGTTGTCGGGTTTCGGTGGATAGGTCGGACAGGCACGCTCCTCCCAAGTGGCACCTCCATCCCGTGAGGCATGAATTTTCGTGCCAAAGTGGCCGTGCTCGACCGCGGCGTAGAGCGCGCCATCACGCGCATCCGGCAGCAGCATCGGCACTTGCACGCCGAGAAAGGACATGCGCGTGATTTTCCAGCCATTGGTGCCGCGGACGGCTTCGAGGAGGCCCTTGCGAGTTCCGAGGTAGAGTTTGGTGCTCATGATGAATATGTGTTTCAACCGCCTGACAATGCCTGCATGACAAAAAGCTCCGAATCAGGCCTCACAGCGTCGGTTTGCGCGCGGCGGTCGCGGATGGCCGTGCCATCGACAAAGACCACCACATGCTGCCGGATGGCGTTTTGATCATCAAGCACATACCCGCGCAGTTTCGGATGCAGTTCAAACACCGCGTCGAGGCATTCGCGCACGTTCCGGCCGTCCACACGGCATTTCGGCGCGTGCGTCTGGTTCGCAAGGTTGGCGGTGAACTCGACGGTGGGCACGGGGTGGAATGATCAGGCCTGCACGATGGTCTTGAAGCCGCCGTAGGCCATGCGTTTGCAGTCAAAGAGCATCTTGCTCGGGTCGCACATTTTTTGGATGCGCGGATCGGCCATGACCTTCTTGTTCACCTGGTCGCGATGCTTGCGCGACTTGAAAGTGATGAAGGCAAAAATGACCACTTCGTTGGATTTGGCGTCCGCGGATTTCGTGAAGAGAGTGCCCCAGTCGTTCTTGAGGTCGTCGCCGACACACTCGCGGTAGTCGAGCGCGCCATGCTCTTTCCAGAGCTTGCCCGCCTGCCGCGCGATGCGCTGGTAGGCGGCGAGGTTCTTTTTCGGGAGAGGGAGAAGGAAGCCGTCGGTGTAGGTGGGCATGGTGGTGGTGTGGTTAGATGGAAGCGAGATGCGCGGCGAGGCGGTCGAAGTTTTCTTCGTTGGAGGGCGCGCAGATGCCTTTGAGGGTCTCACTGAGCTGCACGGTCTCGAAAGTCATGCGCCAGGTGAGGCGTGTGCCGCCGTTTTCGTCCGCAAAGGTCATCGTCATGCAAAAATGCGGCTGCACATGATCATAAACAATGCGCTCCAGCGGCACGATGTCGGCGAAGACGGTGTGATTCGGGTAGTTGGCCCCATTGGGGCCGTGAAACATGAACTTCCACTCGCCGCCGATGCGGAAGTCGAAGGTTTCAAAGGTGCTCGTGAAACCTTTGGGGCCAAACCAGAGCGTGAGCTGCTTCGGATCGCTGAAGGCCGCGAACACGCGCTGGCGTGAATGCGGAAACACGCGCGAGCTGAGGATTTCGTTGTCGGCGGCAGGGTTCATGGGCAGACCTCAGTGCTGATCATCCAACCCATGCCGAACTTGTCCTTCAACATGCCAAAACGCGGCGACCAGAAGGTCTTGGCGAGCGGCATGGTGACTTCTCCACCTTCGGCGAGAGCGTTGAAGGTACGATCCGCCTCCGCTTCGGTGGCGACGGTGATGGACAGTGAAAAACCGGCGAAGGGCGAGGTGTCGCCGCAGCCATCGGAGGCCATGATCACCGAACTGCCGACGCGGAAGCTGGTGTGCATGACTTTGTTCTCGTAGCCCGGCGGGATCATGCCGGGCGCGCAGGGCTCCGGGCTGTCGCTGTAGCGCATGAGCATCTCGACCTCCGCGCCGATGGCGGTTTTGTAGAAGGCGAGCGCCTCTTCGCAGCGACCGCCGAAGAAGAGATAGGGTTGGATGAAAGGTGCGGACATGGGGGTGTTGGGGTGATGAATCAGCGGCAGATTTCGACGAGTTGATCGAAGGCCTTGGCCCAGCCTTCGGCGAAGCCCATGGCGGCGTGTTTCTCGCAGTTTTCCTTCGTCCAGTGAAGACCGCGGGCGGTATAGCGGGTTTTGCCGTTGGGGAGGGTTTCGAAGGTGATGATGCCTGTGAAGAAGGGATTTGGGTTCGGCTCCCAATTCGCGAAATAGGCGTCGGTGAAGACGATTTTCTCGTTGGGCACGATTTCGAGATACACGCCCTGGTTCGGGAATCGCTCGCCATCCGGCCCGCACATGGTCATGCGGCTGAATCCGCCCGCGCGCACGTCGAGCTCGACATCGGCGACAGTCCACGGCTTCGGACAGAACCACTGCGGATACAATTCGGCCGTGGTCCAGCCGGCGTAGAGCTTTTCGCGCGGCACGTCGGTCTCACGGACGAGCACGAGCTCGCGTTCGGAGAGCGGGGATTCGATGGGAACAGGCAAAGACATGGTTCAGAGGATGGGGCGGCTGGCTTTGATCAGGGCTTCGGCGCGGCGACAACCTTGGCGAGATTCGCGAGGCCTTCGTTGAACTGATCGCCGCACATCTTCTCGCAGTCCATGAAGAGGCCGACCACCTTGCCGATGAAGGGCTTCTTGCTCTGCATGGTCCAGGTGACCTTGGTGCCGGTGCCCTCGGCGGCGAAGGTGAACTTCACATCGGCATCGCCCGCAAAAGGCCGCACGAACTGCAGCTTCATGCCGATCTCCTCGTTCGGCTTGCTGGCGATGAGACTGGTCGTGCCCTCGCCGACTTCGTCGTTGCCGGACCATTTATAGATCGCGCCGACGCCCTCGGGCGGGCCTTCGAGCGTCTTTTTCATGTTCGGATCGAGCTTCGACCAAGGCGACCATGCGTCCCACAGGCGGAAGTCGTTCACGACTTTGAAAACAGCCTCCGGCGCCGCCGGGATCGTGGTGGAGCGGGAGACGGTCATGTCATCGGACTGAAAAGACGCGGCGACGAGGATGATGGCGATGACGGCGACGAGGCCGAGGAGTATCTTCTTGATCATGATGGTGTGGTGGTTGGGTTGAAGTGTGTGAACTGAAGGTGTCAGCAGCCTTCGGGCATGGCGCTCATGCGCTCCTGCATCTGCTGCGGGGTGAGTGTTTCGGTCTGATGCTGGATCATCCAGATGTGCCCGAAGGGATCCGTGACACAGCCGCTGCGGAAGCCGTAGAATTGATCCGCCACCGCACGGAGCACCGCGGCTCCCGCCGCGACCGCCTGGGCGAAAGCAGCATCCGCGTTGTCCACGATCAGGCAAAACGTGACGGGAGAGCCGCCGAGTGTTTGCGGCGACTTGCTCATGCCGGGAAACTCCTCGCTGAGCATGATGAGCGTGTCGCGGATCGACAACTCGGCATGCGCGATGCAATCCGGGCCGCCCATGGTGAGGCGGAAGAGTTCCTTGGCATCGAACGCGGCTTTGTAGAACTCGATGGCCTTGGCGGCTTTTTTGACGGTGATGTAGGCGCTGAGCGCAGGATAGGTGGTGGGTGTGTTCATGGTGATTTACTTGTCAAAGAGGCTGTCCACGAAGGTGCGGGCGAGCTTGAGATTGGCGCGGATCATCGCCTGCGAGTCCACGGCCTTGCCGACGAGCATGGATCCCTGCCAGAGGCTGTTGAGAAACCACGCGACAGCCTTCGGATCGAAGTTCGTGGCCGGTTTGAGCTGCTTTTTCGCCTCGGCGAGCATTAGGGCGACTTGGTCGTTCCAGCTTTGCAGCTCCTTCGCGCAGGCGGCCTGCATGACGGGATTTGTCGAGGCCAGTTCCTGCGACATCATGCCGACCATGCACACGCAGTTTTCGTCCTTCCTCATCGTGAAACCGCTCATGATGTCGAGCATCTGATGCAGCCGCTCCAGTGCTCCGATGGCGGTGTTCTGCCACGCCGCGTTGTAAAACGACGCGCCCATCTGCCCCCACCACTCCACCGCGGCCTTTCCAAGGGCCTCCTTGCTCTCGAAATGATGGAAGAAGCCTCCCTTCGTCATCCCGGCTTCCTTGCAGATCATGTCCACCGAGGTGCCGGCAAAGCCCTGCTGAAGCATCAGCCGCACCGTCGCATCAATGAGCGCCTGCCGCGTCCCCTCGGGATCGCGTTCGCGCTTCTTGCTGGCGGCTTTCTTTGGCATACAAACCGGTCGGTATGTAACAAGACATGCAGCCTCGTCAATGCGGTTTTGGTCAAAAATTTGACCGCTACCAGATGCGGGAGCTACTTCGCACCGCCTGCCTTCTTCGCTTTCGACTTCGCGGCTTCCTTTGGATACCGCATGACCTTGATGTCGTTCATCTGCGGTGCCCCTGGCGTGCTGCGGCCGGCGCGGATGAGCTTTTCAAAGGAGGCCTGCATGGCTTTGACGCGGTCGGGATGCAACGGGGCCACGTTCATCGTTTCGGCGAGGTCTTCGTCGAGGTTGTAGAGCTCGGGCTCGGCATGAGCGATGTATTTCCATGAGCCATCGCGGAAGCTCGGCGTGCCGCCGCAGGCGGTGTTGACGGCGTTGGTGCGGATCGGGCGGTCTTCACCTTTGAGCAGTGGCATGAGGCTGAAGCTGTCTTCGCCGGCGGTGTCAGGGAGCTTTGTGCCGAGGATTTCGGCCAGCGTGGCGAGGGTGTCGGCCTGCAGCACGAGCTGTTGGCACACGCTGCCTGCTTTGACCACGCCGGGCCAGCGCACGACAAACGGCACACGATGACCGCCTTCATACACGGAGGCTTTGTAGTCGCGCAGCGGACCGCTGGGGAAATGACCCTGCTTTTCCATGTCCTTCACGCCGATGTAGGACGCGCAGCCGTTGTCGCTGGTGAAAAGCACGAAGGTGTCGTTTTCGACGCCGGCAGCTTTGAGCGCGTCGAGCACGCGACCGATCACGGCATCCGTCTCCATCACCAAATCGGCGTAATCGCTATTCAGTCCGCTTTTGCCCTTCCACTCGGCATTCACGGCCAGCGGCGTGTGCGGCGAGGTGAGCGGCAGATAGAGCAAAAAGGGCTGCTTGGCCGCTGACTGCGTCTGGATGAACTTCTCAGCGCGAGTCGCCAACGCGGGCAAAATGCCCTCCAACTGCCAGTCTGCCAGCGCGGGACCTTGAATGCTGGCCTGGTTCTTCACGAGCTTTGACGCGGGCAGCAGCTCGCTCGGGATGCCGACGGTGCGATCTCCATCAATGAAGCAATATGGCGGCCAGTTGGGCACGTCGGTGCCGAAGTACTCGTCGAAACCACGCTCCGTCGGCCCGCCGGGGATGCGCTGGGAAAACACAGCTTTCCATGCTTCGCGATGTGCGTCGGTGATCGTCGTCGAAACGTCGCCCCCGCCGCCGGATTTGCCGCCAAAGCCGGTGAGGAGCGCCTTTTGCTCCGGCGTGACCGGCCAGTCGCTGCCGAGATGCCATTTGCCGATGCAGGCGGTGCGGTAGCCGTGCTGCTGCGCGAGTTTGCCAATCGTCAGCCGGTCTGCAGAGATGAGCGGCTTTCCCCACACGCCGACGATGCCGGATTGCAGCGTCGTGCGCCAGTGATAGCGCCCCGTGAGAAGCGTGTAGCGCGATGGCGAGCAGCAGCCGGAACTCGAATGCCCGTCCGTGAAGCGCATGCCCTCGGCGGCAAGCCGGTCCATGTTCGGTGTCGGAATCTTCCCGCGCTCGGGGTTGTTCGCCTGCATGTCGCCATAACCCAGGTCGTCCGCGAGGATGATGACGAAGTTCGGTTTCGCCGCGAGCAGCGGCACGCAGAGGACGGAGAGAAGCAGTAAGGCGAGATGGCGCATGAGAGGAGCTGGCAGAGGCTTATTTGCGTGTGCGTCCGGCTTCGCGGGCCTGGGCGAGCTGGGCGCTGAGCTGTTTCACGACTTCCGGATGCTCGGCGGCGATGTCTTTGGTTTCTCCGACATCTTGCGTGAGGTCGTAAAGCGTCTTCTTCTTGCCGTTCTTGCTCTCGGTGAACTTCCAGCGGCCTGAGCGCACGGCGAGGACGTCGTCCTTCGTGTCGGCCTGAAGAATGGTGATGGGACGGATCGGCGTGGCGAGCGATGGATCGCGCAACGCGGGCAGGATGTCGAAAGAGTCCTCGCCGGCATCGTCTGGCAGCTTTGCACCCACGATGCTGGCGAAGGTGGCGAGCAGATCGGTGAGGCAGATGGTCTGCTCCGAAGTCGAGGCGGCGGGGATCTGGCCGGGCCAGCGCGCGATGAACGGCACGCGATGCCCGCCCTCGTAAGGCGAGCCTTTGCCATCGTGCCAGGGGCCGTTGGTGAAGTGACCCATCGCGCGGGCGTCTTGCTTGGCCGTGTGGAATTTCTCGCGCACGCCGCCGGCCTCGCTGGCGAGGTTGAGATTCATTTTTTGCGAGCCTTTGAAATCGTTCGGCGTGCCGCCGTTGTCGCTGCTGAAAATGACGAGCGTGCGCTCCGAAAGCTTGAGTTCATCCAGCGTGGCGAGCAGATCGCCCACATGCGCGTCGAGTTCCTGGATGTAATCGCCGAGCAACCCCGCCTGGCTGGTGCCGCGAAACTTCGCCGCCGGTGTGATGTGCGTGTGCGAGGCGCAGGGCGTGAAGTAGAGAAAGAAGGGCTGGTCTTTCTGCTCGCGGATGAAGCCGACGGCTTTGGCGGTGAGCGTGGTGTCCACCTGGTCCTCCACCCGCGGCTGCGAGACGCCTTCGGGAAGATCGCGACCGTCGTTCACCACGCGGTAGGCCTCGCCCGGTTTCCGACCGAAGATGTCGTGGTTCTCGATGAAGACACGATACTGGTCGTTGTGGTTCCCCGGCACGCCGAAGTGATAATTAAACCCGACCTCCAACGGGCCGGTGATGCGCTTCTGGTTCCAGTCCTTGCCGTAACCGAGATGCCATTTTCCGATGGCCGCCGAGCGGTAGCCCTGCGCTTCGAGCATCGAGGCGATGTTCAGGCGGTCTTTTTTAAGCTTGTAGCCGTTTCCGGTCCGATGCAGCCGCCACGGCGAGAGTCCGGTCATCACTCCATAGCGCGATGGCGAGCAAACCGACGCGGGCGAATGCGCGTCCGTGAAGCGCGCGCCTTCCCGCGCCAGCCGGTCGATGTTCGGCGTCTGGATTTTCGTCGCGCCCTGGCAACTGATGTCTCCCCAGCCGAGGTCGTCGGCGAGGATGACGATGAAGTTGGGCTTCGTGTCCGCGAAGAGCGGCGAAACCAAGAGGGCAAACGACGACAGGAATGAGAGAAGGCGTGAAGAAGAGAAGAAGTGTTTCATGGTTTGGTGATTGGGCTGAGTGAACTGAATGCGCCAGGTTTCACGGAGGAGTGCGTCACTCTTTGTCAATGATGCGGTCCACTTTTCCCCCGTGGTTCTGCTGAATGGTGACGGCGTCCTGGCCGGGGCCCTCGACGCGGATGCTCCGGTTCTCGCCAATCAGGAAGTTGTTCTGGATGAGGATGTCGCGAACCTCCTCGCGCGTGTCCACGCGGATGGCGGCGAGCTGGTGGGCGTCGGTCTCGATGATGTTGTCGGCGATAAGATAGGAGGCGGTGGGCGTCGCGAACTTGTCGCCGCGGGCCTCGTTGATGGTGATGTTGGGATTCCAGAGATGATGGCGCTCCGTGCCGTTGTTCTTGCGGCCGTTCAATGAGAAGACGTTGCCGGTCACGACGCAACGGGCTGAATCCGGGATCCAAAGGCCCTCGCGGCCGCTGCCTTCGATGGTGTTTCCCGTGAGCGTGCAGAAGTCGCTTTTGCGCTCGATGGTGACGCCGCGCGAGCCATTGTCGCGCATGACGTTGTTGGCCGCGAGCACATGCTGGCAGGTCTCAAGGAAGTAGCCGCCCATCTTGGCGCGGTAGATTCGATTGTCGGTGAACTGTCCGCGCCGGCAATAGTAGAGGTGCGTGCCGTCCGAGCGCGAGTCCTCGAACCGGCATCCGCGCACGACGAAATCGTGGACATGGTAGAGAGCGATGAGGCCCTGGTCCTCGCGGGTGGAGCCTTTCTCAGGGCCGCGCTTGGACTCGGCCTGGTAGTCACCATAGACGTTGGCGCAGTTATCAATGACGGTGTCGGTGATCCAGACATCGGTGGACGGATGTTCCTCGTCGGCAGCAAAGATGCCGATGCCATTGCTGGAGAGGTCGCGGATGTGCATGTCGCGGATGCGGATGTCGCGGCACTCTCCGGTGAGATGGACGCCGCGGATGTTGACGCCGGTCAGCCAGACGTCGTTGCGACCGATGATGGTCCCGCCCTCAAGGCGCAGACCGGAGACTCCCTGGCCGAGGAAAAGCTGGCCGTCGGCGGCGCAGGTTTCTGAAAGCAGGAACGTGGCGCCCTCCATGCTCAGGGTCAGGTTGGAGCGGAGACGAAGTCCGACCGGGTCGTCGATTCGATAAGTGATGGGGGCGAAGACAACCGTGCCGCCGGTGCCGGGAACGGCGTCAATGGCGGACTGAATTGCAGATTGGTAGGAAACGGAGCCGTCAGTGACGTGATCGGCTGGAAGGAAATCAACGACCTGGATGACGGCCGTGGCGGTTGGGGGCTTGGCGGCGGAAGCCGTCAACGGTGCAAAGAGACTCGTGACAGCGACAAGGAGGAGCATGGTTTGTTTCATGGTTTGGCATGGTTGATTCCAGATTTTGAGTGGGCCGGGAGGTTGCGCCATTGATTCTACCCGGGAACTGCCCAATCTGTCGCGACAAAGACTATGCGAAACGCGACACCCCTCCAGCCCCGGTCCCGGCAGTCGCGGCGTTCCCTGGCGGAAATCCAGCGCTGGCGCGCGCGCCGCGCCGCCTGGTTCTCGCAGCTCGATGCCGCGTGTGGTTTCCAAGCACTCTTCGACCACATCCCCGCGGTGTTCTTCTTCGCCAAGGATCGCGAAGGCCACCTGATGTTTGCCAGCAAGGGCCTTCTCGGCCGCTATCAGATGCGCGACGACAGCGAGTTCATCGGGCGCACGGATTTCGACCTCAATCCCGGCAGCATGGCACAGGCGTATGTGGACGATGACGCGAAGCTTCTGCGGGGCCGGGCGCCGGCCATCGAGCGCATGGAGCTGTGGTGGGACCGGCAGGGCATGCCCGACTGGTATCTCGTGACCAAGCTGCCGCTGCGCGACCGGCGCGGGCGCGTGCAAGGCATCATGGGCATCCTGCGCCGCGCCGACGAGCACGACCGCAGGCTCCCCGTCTTCCAGACTGTCTCGCGCGCGGTGGAGATCATCCGCCGTGACTTCGCCCGGCCCATCACCATCGGCGAGGTGGCCGGAATCTGCGGCGAATCTCTGCGCCAGCTTCAGCGGCGCTTTCTCATCGCCTTCGGGATCGGGCCGCAGGAGTTTCTCATCAAGACGCGTGTCCTCGCGGCGGCCCGCCTGCTCGACGAGAGTGATCTCACCGCCGCGGAAGTCGCCACGCGCTGCGGCTTCGTGGACGCGAGCAGCTTTACCCAGCAGTTCAAGCAACGCACCGGCACCACGCCCGCGCGGTATGGGAAGCGCCGAACCCCCACCGACCCCGGGCCTTCGGCAGGAAGGGAGCCGAGGGGTTGAAAAAGGAAATTCCTGCCAGCCAGAGAGCTGCGAGATGCTTTTTTCCGGATCGTTCTTCCATCCGGATCGTTCTTCCAGCTTGCCATGAAGCACCTCGCCCTGATTCTCCTCGCACTCTGCCCTCTGCTTTCCGCCTTCGCGGCGGACAAGCCCGCGCATCTCTTCATCCTCACCGGGCAGTCGAACATGGCGGGCATGGATCCGAAGCTCGGCTTCGAGCCGGAGGCGAAGAAGCTGTTTCCCGGCGCGGACGTGGCCCACATCAAGGTCGCGGTCGGCGGCATGCCCATTCGCTACTGGGTGGACGAGTGGAACGACATCGCCGCGAAGCACGGCGTCGATGTCGCGAAGGCGCGCGAGGCGGACAAGCGCAAGGGCACCATCTTCTACCCGCGCATCCTGGAGCAGTTCGCGGAGCTGCTGAAACAGCACCCGAATGCAGCCTCGGTCACCTTTTGCTGGATGCAGGGCGAGAATGACTCGAGAACCGGGCTGCAAGCGCCTTATGCCGACGCTTTGAAGCAACTCATCGCCAACCTGCGCCGCGACCTGAAGCGCCCGGAGATGAACGTCGTCATCGGCCGCCTCAGCGACCACGACGAGCTCAACCCGTCCGCGTGGAAAGTCGTGCGTGAGAGCCAGGTTGCCGTCGCTCTGGCCGACCCGCATGGCGCATGGGTCGATTGCGATGATCTGAACGACAAGGAAGTCAAAGGCGTGATGACCAACGACCTCCACTACACCAAGCCCGGCTATGAGCTGCTGGGCCGGCGCTTCGTGCGTCAGGCGAAGGCGCTGATCGAAGGCGGAAAACCTGCGGAGAATGGCCGGCCGGAGTGATTCAACCCATTTTCTGATACATCAGCCGTTTGGACGAGTTCTCCGCGCCTGCCATGATCACTCACCGCCTTCCCCTCATGCTTGGCCTCGTGTTTCTCGTGTCTCTCCCCGCCGCGGCGCAGCAGAAGGCCAGGAAGGAGACTGCGAAAGGTCCGCCGCCCACTTTCGCGGATGTGCCCTATGGCACGCACGAACGGCAGGTGCTCGATTTTTATCAGTCCAAGTCCGGGCAGCCCGCGCCGCTCATCTTTTTCATTCATGGCGGCGGCTGGCGCGGCGGGGACAAGGACCGCGCCGCCGGTTACGGTCTCAATGAGTATCTCGAAGCCGGCCTGTCGGTGGCGGCGATCAATTACCGCTTTGTCCCCGCCGCGCATGAGGCGGGCATCAAGCCGCCGGTGAAGTGGCCGCTCGAGGACGCGGCGCGGGCGCTGCAATTCGTGCGCAGCAAGGCCGGGGAGTGGCGCATCGACAAGACACGCATCGGTGCCACGGGAAGCTCGGCCGGCGCCGCCTCCAGCCTGTGGTTGCTGTTTCATGATGACATGGCGGATGCCGGCGCGAGTGATCCGGTCGCCCGCGAATCCACACGCCTGACTTGCGCGGGGGTGCTCCACGCCCAGACCTGCTTCGACCCTCATCTGCTGCGCGCCTGGATGCCCAACATGACTTATGGCGGCCACGCCTTCGGCTTCATCAAAGACGGGCAGACACGCAAGGATGAGTTCCAGGCGTTCCATGACGGGCGCGAGCAAATCATGCCCTGGGTGAAACAGTATTCGCCCTATCATTTGGCGACCGCCGATGATCCGCCCGTGCTCTTGCAATACGACGCCCGTGCCGATGAACCGCCCGTGGTGGGGAAGCGGGCCGGCGATGCGCCGCATTCCGCGGTCATGGGCATCAAGCTGCTGGAAAAGCTGCGCGAAACCGGCGTGGAAGGCCACCTCGTTTATCCAGGCGGACCAGAGAGTCCTTATCCTTCGGCGGTTGCCTTCTTGATTGCGCGCTTAAAGGCAAAATGAAGGTGTCACGGCAGGCCGAAACGCCGCGTTGATCCTGCCGGCACCGTCAAATCTTCGACCCTTTTATGATCCTCCGATTCCTGCCAGATTTTTCCGCGATGCCCCGCCGTGCGCTCGGTGTGGCCACCTTTCTTTTGCTCCTCGCCATGACGGCGATGGCGGCGGCGCAGCAGCGGGCGCCCAATGTCATTTTCATCCTGACCGACGACCAGCGCTACGACGAGCTGGGGGTGACAGGACATCCGGTGATGAAGACGCCCCACCTCGACGCGCTCGCCCGCGACGGTGCGTTGTTCCAGCAGTTCTTCACGACGACGGCGGTCTGCCTGCCGTCCCGCGTCAACTATGTGACGGGCAAGTGGGAACGAAGCCACACCGTGGGCTTTCGCGGAGAGCGCGCGCTTTCGGACGAGCAGTGGCGGGATTCGCTTTTCGGGGTGCTGCGGCAGGCCGGCTACTTCACCGGTCTGATCGGAAAGTCCAACATCCCGGGGCTGCGGCAGGACGACATCGACTATTATTGCGGGAGCGACAGGACCTATCTCGGCTTCTACCCGCGCGAGCAACATCGGGACTTCGAGGTGCTCTTCCACGGTGCCACCGAGACCACGCAGATCGAGATCATCGGCGAGGCGGCGCGCGACTTCCTGGGGACCGACGACGGCTTCTACCAGCGTTCGCTGCCGGCGATGAAGAAATATCTCGGCCGGCGCGATCGCTCGAAGCCGTTCTTTCTCTATCTGCCGTTCGAAGTGCCCCACGGCACGGGCACGCGCACGATGGAGCGGCGGCCGACCGACGACGAGCTCTATCGCTCGGCCTATCGCGACCGGATCGACGACATGCCGTTGCCGGACAATTATGTGGCCTTGAGCGACTGGCGCACGCCGAAGCTGCCGCTCGAGATCTACAACGGCGAACAGAGCGACAGCTACAGCTACCGCCGCACCCCGGAAGGCGTGCACGAACAGATGGTGCGCAATTGCCAGACGATCACCGGCATCGACCGGCTGGTGGGCCGGCTGCGCGCACAACTCGAGGAGCTGGGCGAGGCCGGCAACACCATCATCCTCTTCGGCTCGGATCACGGCTGGATGCACGGCGAGTGGGGATACGGCGGGAAGTGCCTGCTCTACGAGCCGTCGATCCATGTGCCGTTCATTGTCTATGATCCGCGGCCGGAATCGATCCGGCGCGGAACGCGGATCCGGGAGCTGGCGGGGTCGCCCGATGTTGCGCCCACGATCCTCGACCTCTGCGGCATCAAGCCGCCGGAGTCCATGCAGGGTCGCAGCCTCGTGCCGTTGATGCGCCGGGCTGACGCGCAGTCCGTGGAGTGGAGGAAGGACATCTTCCTGGAGTGCCTGATGCTGGGGCAGAATTATCCCCTCGTGCAGGGCGTGCGCGGCGAGCGTTGGAAATACATGCGCTACTGGCCGCTCCGCCCGGTCCCCGACGACTACCGCGACATGCTGAACTTCGGCCTGCACGGGGAGAAACCGGCCTACGAGGAGCTCTACGATCTGGAGGCCGATCCGCTGGAGAACCACAACCTCGCGGACAGCCCGCCGCACGCTGCCAGGCTGGAGGAAATGCGTGCGCGGTGCGTCGAAGCCCTGCGCGAGTCGCTGGGGCGCGCCCCAACCGATCCGATGCCGTCGATCACAGTCGAGGAATGGCGAAAACGAACGGGCGACTTTTACCGCATGCTTCGCAGCGCGAAGAAATAGCCTAGGCCATCATTCTCCAATGATCTCATGTGCCAGTGGTCGCGGGCGAATGCGCGTCCGTGAAGCGCGCGCGGTCATTTTTTGATCCCGCTCATGGGATGCGTGCTCACCGTGTCCCAGGCGATCTGCTGGAGCAGCGTGTTGAGCTTCGCCTTGTCCTCGTCGCTCACGTTTTTGAGCGTGCGAAATGCCAGCGGCACCGGCAGACCGACGGGGCTCTTGCGGTAGATCACAGCGTAGTGGCTGTAGCTGGAGAGAAACTGGAGCGGAAGCAGCGCATGGCCCCAGTTGTCGCGGAACAGTTCTCCCTGCGTCTTCAAACCGGGTGCCTCTCCCTTCACGATCTTCTCGCGCAACGTCACCGCGGCCATGCCGACGGGCACGATGAGCACGGCATCCTTGCCGAGGCGCTGATTGATGCCTTTGACGTAGTCCTCGATGTCCTTCGCGTAGCGCATCGTCGCATCGCGCAGTTTGGCGAGGTCCGTGGCGTTGTGATCGACCTTCTTCTTCGTTTGGAGCGGATAGACCGGCTCATACTCGTCATTCGGCATCCAATACTCCTGCACCGTGATGCGCAGCGCGGGATTGTGCGCGATGCCGAGCTTCACGAACTCCTCGATGGCCGGATCAGGCAGCCAGATCGGCGAAAGTGTGAGCACATCCGCTCCTCCAGCCTTCAGCACCTTCTTTACCGCGCTCTCTTCCTCGGTCTTGTCCCAATGCTTCTGCACCGTGGAGCCGCCGATGCTCGAAATACCGACGAGCTGATGCTCCAGCCCCGCCGATTTGGCGATCTGATCGACCTGCGGGTAAGTGAAAACGTGAAAGCTGTGCCCGCAGGTGGCAACGCGTTGCCCAACCGTGATTGGCGGCTGCAAATCGGCTGCACGGGCGGTGAGTGTGGTGAGGCAGAGGGTGGCGAGGAGAAAGGTAGCTCTCATGGCCTCAAGAACGTCGAGGAAGGCTCGAATCGCTCATTGGGATGCATGAACAGGTGCTGGCAGAAAGATGGGGGAAGCAAATAGCAGAGGCCATTTTCTGCCCCCCCATTTGCTGTCAGCTAGTTCTTCTCAGCCACGATACTTTGCAATGCCTTGCGCTCATCTGCCGGCAGCGGCGCGCCGGCAACCCATGACTGCACGGCTGTTCGAAAGGATTGATCACCGAGATCGAGGGCTTGGATCGCTTCTGATCTTGCCTGCTGCGAAATGCCAAAAGGGAAGCCCAGTGTCCAGCTAAGGGCCGAGCTGATCTTCGCGGCATTTGCATTTCGCTGAATGAACAACTTCGCTGCACGATGGATCTTTTCTGGCTCCACGGCACTCAAGTTCAACCTCGGCAGCACCTTGGCATAATCTTCTGCACGACTGTCTTCACCACTCAGCCAACGGAGAGTGTCATCAACGAGGGCTGTTTCCCAACCCGGCGCACCGTAACGGGTAAGCATGGCGATTGCCTCCATAGGCTGACTGGGGTGACGATACCCCACGAGGCTGGCTAACATGATGTTGTAGTTGGGATCATCACGCACCGCCCGCAGCAGAATGGCAAGCTTGGCCTCTGGCAGGCCTCGCGCGTTAAACCCAAAGGCGTTTTTCCAATCGTCGCGCAGGCCGACTTCGTATTGCTGAGCGAAGGCAAAGGCAGCCTCTGGCTCGATCTCTGACCATTGTGAGGCGATCACTGCTGCGAGTTCCTTGCGATCTTCACTGGCTGGTAGTGCTGAGAGCCATTGTACAGCCTCATCAGGCGAACGTTTAGTCCATGCCTCAAGGATCGACTTGGCTGCCTCCACTTGATCAACGACATGGCTGGAACCGATGATGCTTTGTAGCGCAGTTACTGGATTGTCATCGGCACTTGCGAGGTAAAATGAAGCTAGGGCGCGGTCACGATTCTTTTCACTGGAGAGCGCTGTCACGATCGCCTCTTCGGTCAGATGTCCTTCTCGTGCAGACTCAGTCATGAGCTTGGGCAGGAAGTCAGAGTTCCCTGACTGAATGGCTTGTCGCAGAGCTTCTTTTGGTGCGGTCTTCAGCCAGGCAGAGTAGATCCGCCCGATACACGCACTGTGGGCGTTGGCTTGCTCGGCTTCCATTCCACCACGCTTGGCCATGTCAGTTGACCGTTTGGCGGCTTCAGCATAGGAGGCTCCTTCGATACCTGCCATGGCGCGGAGCATGTTGACCAGACTGCCATCGGAGAACTGCCCCGAATTTATGGCACGGAGCAGTTGTTCGGTACTCAGCCTGGGAGCAAGACGAACAATGTTCTCATGGCGAAAGTTCTCTCTCGGAGCGCGCAGAATCTGATTCAGTATCATCTCGGGATCGCCTGTGTCTGTGCGCTGGTAGATAGCCTCTTCCACTGCTTCCAGCTTGATTTCATTGTCAGTGATTTTGGTCCAGATGGAGCCGCTGTTGTCCAGTTCTTCGGTCCACGCCTTAGCTTGTCCACTGAGTTGTGGGTGGTTCCCTGCTTCGACAAATGCCTCCCATTCTTCGGGATGAGTCTTGATCCAATCGGCGATGACCGAGAGCACCCAACTGCTGTCCCCAGCTCTACGGCCTACTAGCGCGAGTTCCCAAGCCACAGCCTCGCGTGGTGCCTCCAAAAACCACTCGGCAGTCAATGCGCGATAACAAACTAGCGAAGCTTTTAATGCAGTGCGCTCGTCAAATGAATCGACGTTCGGATGCAATGCCATCACTCGATTGTACGAGGTGCGTGAAAGGGTGATGCCGATAGCATGAAGTGCCATGAATCGCACCTCAGAACCCCGAGACCAATAAATCTTTGATATTAATTCCTGCCATTGTTCCTGAGAAAATTGGGGGGCCTTTGCCCAGATCGCCCTTGCTTCGGCTAACAACTGCTGTCGTCGATTGCTTGAGGCGACTTTGTCAGACCTGCCAAGCTTTTGAGCGGCACCAGTGACCTTCATGCTTTCTTCGGAATCACTGCTCATCAATGACATAAGCCACGAGTTGTGGGATGCGAGATCAACACCCACCGCACAGGCGAGAAATCCCACAGTGATGCCAAGAGCCACTTTTGCTTTTGACGCGAGCAGGATCTTGATCGTTAGCCATCCAACGCTTGATGCATTGGCTCCGATTCCGCTGAGGGCGATCTTGTTGAGTCCGGCGACCAAGGCATGAGGTGCGGCCAGAGTTGATTGCTGCATGATGACTGCACCCAGCCCGGCACCACAAATCATGCCTTTGGCACGCAGTCTCTCACGCAGCCGGACAAGACTGCTATCCAGCAACCGCGACACGGTTGATTGACTGACACCCAGCCGCGCCGCCACCTCTGCCTGTGTGCGGGCCTCCAGAAAATGCTCGATGATGGCTGTTCGTTCCTGCTCTCCGAGTTCACCGAGCGCCTCGTCAAGCACGGGTTCCATTTCTTCCCAGGTGCATTCGCGCCCCTCATCGAGAATGGCAGCGCTGGCCTCGGTCCTGCGTCTAGCACTCTCTGAACGAACCGCATCACATGCTCTACGAGACGCGACGCGATGCAGCCATGCGCCCACAGACGAGGTGATCCGCTGCCCCTTGCGTGCCAGTTCCAAAAATGTCTCCTGGGCCACATCTTCAGCAAGCGAGTCATTGCCCGTCACTCGTCTGGCCGTGGCAAAGACCATCCCAGCGTGAAGCTTTACAAGCGATTGGAACGCTGAAGCATCGGCTTTGTCGTGGTAACGATGAAGTTGTTGGAGGTCTCTTTGCATGATTTTCCGGGAGTCGGATGAGCCATGGGTGATTATGCAATAAATCCTCCATGGCTGACAGAAAATCAGAGGCAGCAAACGTCACTCACCCACGCACCACAAAAACTCCTGCCGCGTGGGGCTGGTCTTGGCGGAGCGGAGGTAGATGCGGTTGCCGCAGATGGCGGGCGTGCTGAAGGATTCGTCGCCGAGCGGGTTTTGGCCGATGAGGGTGAATTTTTCGGGCGTGGCCTCGAAGACGGAAGTGACGCCGCTTTTGCTCGTGACGTAGATGCGCGAGTCGGCCATGACCGGCGAGCCGTAGAATTCGCGATCGACTTTTTCATTCCAGCGCTCCTCGCCGGTCGCAGAGTGCCAGCACACGGCACGACCGGCATCGCCTACGGCGAAGACGTGGCCGCTTTTCACGATCATGGACGGCACATAGGTCTGCGTGACGTTTTCCCACGCGATCTTGCCGCTGCCATCGGCTTCGAGGGCCATGGTGTGGCGTTTGGGGTAACCGCCGCCGAGGAAGACGCGGCTGCCATCGGTCACGGCAGTGACGACGGTCTCCTCCGTGCTGCCGTCGATGCTCCAGAGCTTTTTGCCGGTGAGCGGATCGAAGCTCTCGACTTTGTTGCAGCCGGCGAGCACGGCCTGGACCTTGCCTGCGGCCGTCACGATGGCGGGCGAGGCGTAGTTGGCGACGGGCGGGCGATCCTGCTGCCACACGATCTCGCCGGTGAGTTTGTTGAGGCTGGTCATTTTGCCGCCGCCGCGATGATCGGCGGAGACGAGCACGATGTTTTGATAAATGACGGGCGAGGAGCCAAAGCCCTGATGCACCTGGAAATCGCACACGCGACGCTGCCAGAGCTGTTTGCCGTTCAAATCGAGAGCGGTGGTGAAAACGGCTCCGTTGTTCAAAAAGTTCACGAACAGCCGTTCGCCATCGCTCACGACATCGGAGGAAGCTTGCGACGAAATTTTGTGGCCCTTTGTGTTAAGGTTTCCGCGATGCACGACGCTCTCCCAGCGCGATTTGCCCGTCGCACGATCAAAGCTGAGCACAAGCTGCTCCTCTGTCTCCACATCGGCCGTCGCGAGCAGCACCTGATCACCCACGACAATCGGCGAACCATGCCCACGACCTCGCACGGCGGCTTTCCAGACGAGATTTTCGCTCTCGCTCCATTTCACTGGCAGTTTTTGGCCAGGAGCCGCATGGCCGTCGCCTGTGGGCCCGCGCCACGCAGGCCAGTCAGCGGCGAAAAGAGATGTGGTGGCGATGAGGAGCGAGAAGGCAGTGAGTTTCATGAAGAGCGTGTGGTGATTTCGGCAAAGCGGGCTTCGTAGTCCTTGTGATTGGTGCCCATGAGGCGGTCCCAGTAGTTGAAGTAAAGGCCGTAGTTCCCGCGCATCTTCTCATGATGCTGCACATGGTTGGTGGGTGTGTTGAGGATCCTGCCCAGCCACGAGCGCATCATCCATTTGGGGAAGTATTCATAGCCGGTGTGGCCGATGACGTTGAAGGTGATCTGCCAGACCATGAAGGCAAAGAAGGCCAGCGGATGCATGGGCACGGTGAAGACGAGCAGCGGGAAGATGCCGGCCTGCACGGCGGCCTCCAGCGGCGCAAAAGAGTAGGCGGCCCAGGGCGTGGGATTCGTGCTCTCGTGATGCACGCGGTGGAAGAGTTTAAATAAACGCCGGTGATGCATCAGCCGGTGCGTCCAATAAAACCAGGTGTCATGCACGATGATGGCGATGCCGACGCTGGCCACGAACCAGCCCCAGCCATGCGTGCTGATCTTTGCATACATCTGCCAGCCCCATGTCCTGCCGGCCAGGATGGTGGCAATCCCCACGAGACCGTAAATGAGCGCGGTGAGCAGGGACCACTTGATCTCCCGCCGCACATCGGCGGCGGACGGTGTCTTTTGAATGATCTTCCGTTTCCACCAGCGATTCTTGAAGATCACATAGGCCAGCAGCCAGGCGACGCCGGCCACGAGCGCATAACGCAGCCAGTTCTCGATCGCGATGCCGAGAAACATCTGCGTGGACTTGGACCAGCTTTGCGAAATGAAGAGATCACGGAGCATGGCAGCAGCGAACCTCAGAATTTCAGCATGTCGCCAACCGGCAGCGGCTTGTTCTGGCGGATGGATTCCTCGGCGACGAGGCAGAGGCCGGCACTCCAGAGGCCATCGAGACCCGTGGCGACAGGCTTTTTGCCCGTGCGAACCATTTCCACGCATTGGGCGATTTCCTCGCGCAACTCGAAGACTTCGCCGCTGTGTTTTTCGAGCTTCACTGTTTCCAGCTTCTCTCCGTCGAAAACCTTGAGGAAGTATTCAGGCTCCAGCGTGCGATCCAAAGCACCGCTCCAGGCGGCCCAAAGAGCACCCTTGGTGCCGCTGACCTTCACCGTTTGATGATGCTCAAAGGCGGCGAGGGTCTGAGAGACGACGGCGTAGCTGCCGTTGGCGTATTTAAACATGGCGCTGAAGTTGTCGAACAAGGTCGGACGCCGCGGATCGCGTGAGTTGCCATAGGCGTGGAGTTCCACGGGATCGCCGCTGCTCTCGAGGTACCAGCGCGCGAGGTCGAAGAAGTGGATCGGCTCCTCCAGCACCCAGCTCCCGACGCGGCTCTGATCGTAGCGCCAGCCAGAGGCGCCCATGCGGTAAGGTTTGCGCGAAAGCTCCACCAGCACGTATTGCGGTTCTCCGATGGTGCCGCGCTCGATGATCTTCTTGATCTCGCCCCACTGCGAGGAGAGGCGCAATTCGTGCCCGACAGCGAGATTCACGCCGTATTGGCGCGCTCCGGCGACGATGGCCTTGCAATCTTCGAGCGTGATGGCCATCGGCTTTTCCAGGAGCACATGCCGACCCTTCCGCATAGCGGCGAGCGCGATCTCGCGATGTGTGTGGCTGGGTGTGGCGATGTCAATGATGTCAAAGTCGCTCTGCGCGATCATCTCCAGGCTGTCAGCATAGATTTCCGCCCCGGGGTAGAGCTGGCGGGCTTCCTCGCGCGACGCCTCGGAGGGCGCGGTGATGGCGGCGAGTTGAGCGTCCGGGTTTCCGGCGATGGATTGGGCGTGGAATTTTCCCCAGGCGCCGAATCCGGCGAGAGCGAAGCGAACAGGTGTGTGCATGTCTGAAAAGGAATCCAGAGTAACAGGCCAAAGCCGCCGGTATTTCAATCATTGAACGAGCGCGACGGGGTTGCTGGGGGATGCGTTTTCAAGGCTACGGCACTCCGCAACCCCGGCATCATGGATTCATCGTTTGTTGTGACGCGGGGCATGCGGCGCCCGCCATGCGGCCTGCCCAAAATACCCGCCGTCAATGATTGAATGAAGGCCGCAAGGCTGTTTACTGGCGCTGAAAATGGAAGCCGCCAGCACTCTTTTCCCCGCCACACGCTGGACGCTGCTGCGCCGTCTGCGCGAAGGCAGCGCCGAGGAGTCCGGCGCCGCGCTGGAGATCCTGTGCCGCGCATACTGGTATCCCATCTATGCGATTGGGAGGAGCCTCGGTTTGAGCAAGGCGGACGCGGAGGACGCCACACAGGACTTTTTTTTCAAGCTGCTGCGCAAGGACTACCTCCGCCATGCCGACGAGAAGCTCGGAAGGCTGCGCTCGCTGCTGCTGAAGGCTTTTGACAATCACCTTGCCAGTGAGTGGAGGCGCGAGAAGCGGCTGAAGCGCGGCGGCGGCCTTGAGCGAGTGCCGTGGATGGACTTTCTGGAAGCCGAGGAGAGATACCTGCAAACGGGCGGACCGTGCGGCTGCGACATGGAGGCTCTTTTCGCGAGGGAATGGGCGCGCTCGCTGCTGGACCGCGCGTTGAGCAGTCTGCGCGCCGCGCAGGAGAAGAAGGGCAACAAGGATGAATTCGCCATCTACGAGCCTTTTCTGGTTCAGGAGGGGGCGGAGGGTGACACCGAGCGGGCGGCCGTGATGCCGGGGAAATCCGGGGAGGCGTTTCGCGTGACCTTGTTTCGCCTGCGACGGCAGTTCCGTGACCATGTGGAGCAGGAGATCGCGCTCACACTGGGCAGTGACGATCCCTCGTTGATCCGGGAGGAGATGGCCGAACTGATGCGCTCCTTCTCACAAGCCCCCACCAGCACCGGCAAGCCATGAAAAAGCTCAGTCCGGTCATCGGCCATGAGGCGGCGATTCTGGAGAGCCTGCTCGGCGGGGATTCGTGGCGGGACTCGGCGGGAGACGAGATCGGTCCCTACACCCTGGTGGAGCGGCTGGGCGAGGGAGGCTTCGGCGTGGTGTGGAGGGCGCGCCAGACACATCCCGTGCGCAGGGAGGTGGCTTTGAAAGTGCTCAAACCGGGGATGGACACCGTGCGCGTGCTGACCCGCTTCGAGCGCGAGCGCCAGGTGCTGGCCGGATTGGGGCATCCAAACATCGCCAGGTTGCATGAGGCCGCGGCAACGACGGACGGGCGGCCCTGCTTTGCGATGGAGCTGGTGGACGGCGAGCCTCTGACCGAGTATTGCCGCAGGCGCGGTCTGGCCCTGGAAGCGAAACTGGGGCTGTTTCTCCAGGTCTGCGCCGCCGTGCAGCACGCGCATCAGAAGGGTGTCATCCACCGTGATCTCAAGCCGCCGAACATCCTCGTGGCCGAAGAGGGAGGAGCACCGGTTCCGAAGATCATAGATTTCGGCATCTCAAAGCTCATGAACCCCGGCGATCTCGACGGGCCCGAGCTGACGCTGCTCACCCGCCAGGACGCGCTGCTGGGCACGCCCTTGTACATGTCTCCCGAGCAGCTCGACGGCTCGCAGGATGTGGACACCCGGTGCGACATCTATTCCCTCGGCGTGGTGCTCTATGAGCTGCTGGCCGGCGAGCCGCCCTTCGACACGCCGGCTCTGCTCTCCCTGGGCACGGAGGAAATGCACCGCGCCCTGCGCGAGGACCGTCCGCCGCGGCCCTCGACCCGCATCTTGCGCGCGGGCGCGCCGGGTTCTGTTTCGAAGCGGCGCGCGCTCTCTCTGCCCGCCGACCTGGACTGGATCACGATGCGCGCCCTGGAGAAGGACCGCGCGCGGCGTTACTCGACGGCGGCGGAATTCGCCGCCGACATCCGTCGTTTCCTGGACCGGGAGCCTGTGCTGGCCAGGCCGCCCAGCCTGGCCTATCTGGCGGGCTGCTGGGTGAAAAAGCACCGCGCCCTGGCCGCCGCCGCCAGCTTCAGCGTCCTCGCGCTGGTCGCGGGCCTGGCGCTGGCGCTCTGGCAGGCGCATGAGGCGCGGCTTGCCCAGCGGCAGGCGGAGACGGAGGCGGAGCGCAGCCGGCAGACGGCGGCCTTTCTCACCTCACTGCTGGATGATGTGGCGGCCGAGGTGAGCATGGGGAGGAACCCGGAGGCTTTGCGCGGCGGCCTTGCGGCGAGCCAGCGGCGGCTTGCCGAAATGGGTGACATGGATTTGCGAATCGCTCTGCTGGACCAGATCAGCAGGCTGTATGACAGCATGAGCGAGCGCAGACTCACCCTTGAGGCGTTGTCCGGGTTGGCGGAGCTGACCCGCGCGCGTCATGGCGCGGACAGCCCGGAGGCGCACGCGGCGGCGGTCAGGCACCTTTCCCTCATGGTCAACCACGGAGCGCGCGGCGAGGCGGCCGGCCTGCTCCAGGCCATGAGCGACCGCATCGAGGCGCGCGGCGGACGCGGCAGCCTCGAATGGTTCGATGTGAAGAACCTGCTCATCCGGGCCTGGGTGAAACTGCCGAATGCCGAACTGGCGGTTCGCACCGCGGAGGATGTCCTGGCGGCGGCGGGCGCGCATGAGATTCCAGCCACGAAGCACTTCATCATCATGCTCACATGCATTGAGGCCCAGCACGCGGCGGGAAAACACGGGGCTGCCTTGAGGCAGATCGAAGCCGCCGGTGAATGGATCAAAAAAAACGGCCTGGTGAAAGTCCATGAGCTTGATCTCAAGCGCCGCATGATGAACGCCCGCCGCATGATGGGCGAATACTCCGCGGCTGCCGCCGTGCAGCGGGAGATCGTCAAAGAAATCGCGGGCCGCGGACGCGCTCATGTTTTTAAAGAGTATGGCAGGCTGGTCGAAGTGGAGTGCCAGGCCCGGGAGCATGAGTCCGCCATCGCCCACGCGCGGGAGGCCCTGGCCCTGGCGCGCGAACCCGCCGCCGACGGCGCGCTCAACCGCGCGGACATCGCCGACTGCATGCGCTTCCTGGCGGACGCGCTCGGCGCCGCCGGCCGTCATGACGAGGCGGTGCAAACCGCGCGCGACGCCCTGGCGCTCGCCGTTGAGGACGGCAATGGCGGGCGCATTTCAAGCGCCCAGGTGATGCTGGCCGTCACGCTGGAGCGCGCCCGGCGTCTCGATGAGGCGCATGCCGCCCATGCCGCCGCTTTTGCCGGTCACAGCGACCGCAACGCCAGCTTCAAAGACCGCGTTTACGATCTCCACGCCATGGCGGGCATTCGCCGAAGTCAGGGCCGTCATGACGAGGCTCTGGCGCATCATCAGGAGGCATGGCGCCTGACTCTGGCGGATCCCGCCTCCAAAGCGGATCCGGACTTTTTCCCCTTCCTGGCCCGCCCGGCTATGCAGTGCTGGAAAGAGCGGCTTGCCAATGACCCGGATGCCGCGCCTCCACCGGAACTCCAGGAATGGGAGGCATGGCTCAACCGCCCACAGCCGTGACGACACGGAAGGATTCTGCCGCGGGCGTCCGCAGGCTCGCAGGATCGGTGCGGAGGATGTTTGTCATTTCCTCTCCGCCGTGGTCAGCGGGGTGACTGGATCAGGAATCCGGCGGTCTTGCAGTTCGTTCAGGCGGCAGGTGGGGAGTTTGGGAAGGACATGTTTGGCGAAGAGATCGCACTCGTCGAGGTGCGGATAACCGCTGAGGATGAAGGCACGGATGCCCATGTCCATATACCGGTTCAATTTGGCAAGGACTTGATCGGGATCGCCGACGATGGCGCTGGCGCAGCCGCTGCGGGCAAGACCGATGCCGCTCCACAGATGCGGCTCGATGTAAAGATCCTTCGCTTGAGCGCGGAGCTCGTCCTGGCGCTGCACTCCGAAGCTCTGGCTGTCCTGGGAGCGCGCCTTGATTTCCGCCCCCTTTTCGGCGGTCAGTTTGGAAATGAGGCGGTCGGCTGCGGCGCGGGCCTCGGCCTCCGTTTCCCGCACGATGATGTGCCCACGAAAGCCGAAATCAATCTGGCGGCCGTAGCCGGCGGCTTTTTCCGACATGAGGCGCATGGTCTCGGCGATGCGGTCCTCCGTCTCCGGCCACATGAGGAAGACATCGCAGTGCTTGGCGCACAAATCCTGCGCGGCGGGCGAGATGCCGCCGAAGTACATGAGCGGGCCGCCGTTTTGCTGGTAGGGCTTCGCCGGTTCGGTGGTGGGAAGGCTGATTTGATAAAACTCTCCCTTCCACTCGAAGGGACCGTCGGCACGCCAGAGCGCCTGCAGGATCTGGATGATCTCGCTGGCGCGGGCGTAGCGCGTCTCATTGCTCTCCTTGATGCCGGGCATGTCGGAGGAGATGATGTTGATGCACAGGCGGCCTTTGGCGATGTGATCGACGGTGGCGAGGGCGCGCGCGAGCATCGGCGGCCAAACCTCGCCCATCCGCAGGGCGACGAGCTGGTTGATCTGCTTGGTTTGCGGTGCCATGGCGGCGGCGAAGGCCAGCGCGTCCTGCCCGGCGATCCAGCCGCTGGGCAGCAGGATGTTTTGATAGCCGAGTTCGTCCGCTTTTCGCACGATGTCACCGCAGTGCTCGTAGCTGGAGCGCAGGGAGCCATCGAGGACGCCGAGGAACTCGTAGTCATCAGAGCAAAGAGCGGAAAACCAGGCGACTTCACATTGGCGACCGGGCGTGCGGATGGGGGGAGGTGTCATGATGGTGTGACTCAAAGCTGGCGGATGCGGACGTTGCGGTAGCGCACGGTGCCGGAGAATTTGCCGCCGTGGATTTGAAGACCGATGTGACCGGTGGCGGGATGCACGCTGGCAGGCTCGGTGTGCCGCATGATCTGCACGCCGTTCACCCAAGTGGTGATGGTGGGCGGATCGCCGGTGATGCGGGCGCGGACCTCATTCCATCCGCCGACACGCCAGAAGGTCTTCCATGCCTCTGGTGAGACCGGGCAGGGCTGCTGCGGGTTCTCATTGAGCGTGATGACGTCCGGCGTACCGCCAAAGGTGTAGTTGCGCACACCGCGGCGCTTCCAGATGCCTTCGCCAAGGATGCCACCGATGGTGCCGCCCGGGTGGTAGTCAATGAGGCACTGGTAGGCTTTGCCATCCTCCGTGCAGCGAAGAAACAGGCCGCTGTCGGGGCCGAAATCGTTGTTGGTCTCGACGGTTACTTCAAAATCGCCATACACAGCCTCGGTGATGAGCAGGCCGCCATTTCCGGGCGTGTCCTGATCGCCGCAGATGACGCCGTCTTCGACCCGCCAGTTTCCGGCGGTCGTGTTCTTGCTGGCCTTGCTGTGCGGGCTTTTCGCCGTGGGTTTCCATCCTTGCAGCGTGCGCCCGTCGAAGATGGCCTGCCATTCAACCGCCTCCGCGCCCATGACCCGGCTTGTCAGCGCGAGGGACAGGAGATTGAAAATGTGCCGCCGGGTCATGAAGGTAAATTGTATGGGTTTAATTATTTCTAAACCGGAATATGTCCCGATTTTTCGTGCTGTGGCAATCTGTTTCAGAAATGTCATCCGACTCACTGCCGCAGTATGGATGAGGAGTGCGTGGTGACAGGCCGAACGTCGGGCGGTCTCAAGTCAGCGTATGCTGAGTGCCACCGCAAAGCAAAGAATGGCAAACACCAGCCAGGCGTGGCCCACAAAGCGCTCGTTGTCCTTCCAGAAAACCCAGCGGGCTGGTTTTGAAGTGCCTAGGCGGCGGGAGGCGAGGCGGCAGCAGCGGCGGATGGAGGCGCGGATGAGGCGGTTGTTTCGATGCTCGTCAAAGAGGCTGCCGAGCTGGTTCGTGCGGGTGTGGTCGAAGGGCGGCGGCCGGCGGCCGGGCTGGTATTCGAGCGCGGTTTGGACGAAGCCGTGGAGGCTCTGGCCATAGCCGTCGAGAACATGAGGATTGACGCTTTGCAGGCAGTCCAGAGCGGCGGCGGTTTCCTCGTTGAGGGCGTGCTCCAGGGCGGCCCAAAGGTGGAAGCGCATTTTGAGCTGGCCATGCTCCGGGTAGGCCATGCCAGCGCGGACCACTTCGGCGGCGGTAGCCGCATCACCCAGTTCCTGGCAGGCGAGCACGAGGTTGTTGAGCATGTAGGGGCGCATGCCCGGGCCGCGCTCCCGCCAGTCGGCGAACCATTCGATGAGGGCGCGATTTTGGCTGGAGTTCCTTAGTGTGTAGCCGACGGCACCATACAGCCTGGACTCGGCGCGAAAGGCATCCGCATGGCGGGCCATGACGGCGCGCCATCGGCGGCGCTGGCGCAGGCGCGCCCAGACGGCGGTGTTTTGCACCCAGGTGTCTCCCTGCAAGTTGATCCAGGCATTCCAGGCGCGCTGGCCGGCCTGGGTGCCGGGTGGGAGCTTCTCCAGAAGCTGGAGGTCCGGGGCCGCCTCGCAGATTTTGCAGACTTCGACATAAAATGCGCCCGCATGTATTTGAGGACAGCCTGCTCCAAGCAGGCGTGACGTGGAATCACACACGGCGCGGCGCAGGGTGTTGGGGGCGGCATTCACTTCGTCAAGCACGCGCTGAAAGCAGCTCTCATCATCATGGGAATCCCCCAGCATGCGCTCCAGGATGACCAAAGCCTGCTGATGACCGCCGCGGCGGCGCTCAAGGGCGAAGCGCCACGAGTTAAGAAACAAGGCCGGATGATGGGGCGTCAGGCTTTCCAGGAGTCCGGCAGCCTCAGGCCATTCCCTGGCGGCAAAGCGCAGGCCGAGCAGGCGTGCGATGGCGAAGGGGTAGTAGGGGAATATTTCCAGCGCGCGGGTGTAGGCTGCGGCGGCTTCCTGTTTTTTGTCCCGTTCTTCGAGCAGGCTGCCGAGGTAGCCGAGGGGCACATGCTCCATGGGCTGGAGACGGATCAACTGGCGGCAGGCAGCTTCCGCCTTGTCGAGTTCGTGGCGTTCTTGATGCCAGTCCGCGAGTCGCTCCCACCCCCAGATGTGTGCTGGGTCCCGGGCCAGGGCCGCCTCCATGACGCGCACGGCCTCGTCCTTGCCGCCTCGCTCCCAGAGAATCCAGCTCTCGCGCATGCGCAGCGAGACATCGGCTGAAGGGTGTGCGCGGCAGACTTCCAGAGCGGCATCGTAGAGGCCGGCTTGCGTGAGGGCCAGGGCTTTGAGATCGGCCGGGCGGGGTTCGTCCGGGCTGAGCTCGATGGCTTTGTCCAGCGCGGCGAGCTTTTCTTCGAACTCGCCGGGTTCGGTGAGCAACCGCGCTTGAATCATCCAAGTGCGCGCCTCGGCGGGGCGCTCGCGCAGCAGGCGCGCGGCGGCCTCGCGCGCTGCTCGGGGCCTGCCGCCGGAGGATCCCCATTCGCTGAGCCTGTCCCAGGCCCAGTTGTATCCGGGGTCCAGATTCACTGCGGAAGAGAGGCGCTCAAGGGCGGCGTCTTTTTCCCCCTGCTGCCAGAGAACCTCGGCCAGCCAGCCAAGGGTGATGGCATCGCCGGGATTTTGGCGCAGCGTTTCCTCCAACACGGAGCGCGCGCCTGGCAGATCGCCGGCTTTGCGCTTGAACTCGGAGAGTGTGCGCATGCCCCAGCCCCAGGCGGGGTTGAGTTCGCGGGCTTTTTCACCGGCGCGGATAGCGGCGGCGCGGTCGCCGGCGGCCTCATGGCAGAGAGCCGTCTCCAGCCAGCCGCGCGGCATGAGGGGGAAGCGCTCTGTGATGCTGGCGAGGAGGCCGAGGGCTTCCCCGGCGCGTCCCGTGTTGCGCCAGTGCCCGGCGAGCTGGACGCCGGTGTGCCAGAGGTCCGGGCGGTTCTCGTGCGCTTCTTTGAGAAAGGCCTCCATCTCCTCGTCGGTGAGGTAGGGCTGGGCTAGTTCGGCAAAGGTCGCCACGGCGTCACCGCTGGTGGTCTGGCGGCGGATTTCGTCCTGGATGAAGCGCATCTCCTCCTCGCGCTGCTCCGGGCCGCGGCAGAGGCGCAGGAGCATGCGCATGGCAAAGGTGGTGTCCACATCCAGGGCCAGGGCGCGGCGGCATTCGGCTCGGGCTTCATCCGGACGATCCTCGTCCTCAAGGATGGAGGCGCGGATGTTGTGCAGGGCGGGGGTGTTTCTTTCGAGAGTGGCAGCGTGGTCCAGCGCGGCATGCGCGGCTGCGTAATCCTCCCTGGCGCGCAAAAGGTCCGCCAGTTCCCGCCGCGCCCAGGCGCTTCTTGGATCAATGCGAATGAGTTCGCGCACTGCAGTCTCCCATGCCTCGAAGCCCTCGCTTCTGGACCAGTCCAGCAGCGCCACATGCGCGTGCCAGTCGAAGGGGTGGCGGGCGCAGCACTCGCGCAGCCAGGCCAGGGCGGCGGCGGCTCCCTCCTGCTGCTCCATGAGCCATGCCAGGGCGCGGCGGGCGTCATTGTCCAGAGGCTGATCCTCCAGCACGGCGCGCCAATGGTGCATCTGCGCCTGAATGTCCCCCTCCTGCCGGGCCAGGCGGGCGCGCACGCGGTGCCAGGCGGCGGCGCGCGTCCCTCGGCGGATGCTTTCGAGGATTTCACGCGCGCGCGCCGCGCGGTTCCACAACAGCATCTCTCCAGCCACATAGAGGGCGTGGTCCGCGTCATCCGGCCTTCCGCGGAGAGACTCCTCCAGCACGGCCAGGGCCTCATGGGAGAGATTCATCTGATCCAGTGCCTGATAGAGCGTGACGGCGGGCGCGGCGGAGGTGGCGCCCTGCTGCTCGAAACGGCGGCGCAGCATGTCCAGCGCGGCCTCCGGCTGGCGGGTCCAGCGCGCGGCGCGGAACCATGTCATCCAGATGCCTTCATTTTGCTCCTCCATGCACGCTGCCAGGCGGTAGATCGGCGCGGCATTGTCAAAGTCCCGCGTCTCCCAGAGCAGGTTCGCCTCGGTGAGGATGGCCACGGAATCGAGCCGGGCGCGATGCACGCGGCGCAGCCAGCGCCTGGCCTCCGGGATGCCTGGCGCCTCCCAGTGCAGCTCGCGCGCGAGCATTCGCCAGTGGATGGGGTGGCTGTCCGGCTTGGCGCACACCACGCGCAATGCTTCGAGACAGGCCTCCCGCCCGCGCAGTTCACGGATGAGGTCGAGCCGGCGTGTCTGCCAGTTTTCCACTTCCGGGAAGAGCCTCAGCAGCTCCTCAAGCCCCTCCAGAGTGGCCTGGTGGTCTGAATCATACTCGGCCGCCGCCAGTTCCGCCTGCCAGCGCAGGCGGTGCCGCAGATGACGCGCACGCAGAAGCTCCACGGCCTGGCGCGCTCCCGCGCGATCATGCTCCGCCAGCCGCAGCCGGGTCTGGTGCAGCAAGTCATGCGGCTCGGTGTCCGGCAGTTCGATGGCGGCCAGCCGCTCCGACTCCGTCTCCGGCACCATGACGAATCCGCGCGGGCCGAAGGGCGCCTGCCGCGCGAGCGCCTCGGCGGCCAGAAACTCGGTGGTGTGGGGATTGCCGGGGTCGCGAATAAAAAGCACGGTGCGGAATTGATCGTAACCGGTCACCACCTGCGCGTGCGCGCCTCCGGGATGGACCGTGTCCATGACAAAAGGCATGCCCGCGTCAATGAGCCGCTCCGCAGCCTCCACGGTGACGGCGAATTCCCGCGCCGACCAGCCGTGAGTCTCGGCCCATTCCCGCTCGCGATGGTCCGGAGTGCCGTCGTGGCAGATTTCCTCCGCCAGGTCCAGGTGCCCCACTTCCCTCCCCCAGAAGCGGGCGATGCTGGTCAGGGAAGCAGGCGCGCAGGTTTTGTGGTGCTGGCGCACAAAAGGCACGGGCAGCAGCACGCGGCGAAGGCCGGGAGCGGCGGCGCGTAATTTTTCCGCCACCAGTTGATAAAAACCCTGCCGCACTTGCCCGGCTTGGCGCAGAGCCCCGGCATGGTCTCCGCGCGCGCTGGCGATGTCGCACCGCCGCCCGCAATGCCAGTCCCGCAGTTCCTCATCCATGAGGGGAGCCAGACGCTCGTGCAGGTCCAGCGCGGCCTCTGCCTCATCCATCCGTCCGCGTTCGATCAAAAGTCCCGCCAGTTGCGCGGCCAGCCCTTTGCTTTGCAGACGCGCCACCCCCGCGCGCAAGACCTCCAGCGCCTCTTCCACGCGCTCCAGCTCCACCAGCAGTTCTGCGAGGGTCCGCACCGCCGTGGCATAGTCCGGGTACTGCTTCACCGCCGCGCGAGCCGCATCCAATGCCGCCTCCCTGCAGTCTTGTTCCTGGAGGAGGTCAGCGCGCAAGACCTGGAACCAGCGCTCCTTTTGGTCCAGTGCCTCGCCCCTCTGCAAAGCTGCCTCTGCCGCGTCGAAGTCCCGCAGCCGTGTCAACACCACAGCCAGGCAGCCCTCGTAGTCAGACAAATCATCGGCAGGCGCTGAGGCGCCGGGGGCGTGCCGCAGCAGCCACTTCCAGGTCAGGTAGGCGCCGCGCCGCTCCAGCACGGTCCAAAACACATCCTGCAGCAGATCGGACGCGCCTTTCGAGCGCCGCCACTCGCGCCAAAAGAGGCGCTCCGCGCGCTTGGAGGCGCCCAGTGTGTCCAGGAGGCGCGCGCCCTGCACGCGCGTCTCGCGTGCGGGCCATTGTTCCGGCGGGTCCATTTCTGAGACGAGCGCCCAGGCATCGAGCGCGCGCCCGGCGAGCCGGAGCCTTTTGATTTCAGCGATGGTTTTTTCGTCAGGTGTTCCAGGCATGGGGGTGTATGGATTGATGTGTGCCGCCTGCAGCAGGCCGTGAGTCTCTCAAGGCGCTAAAAAGCCCCGCCGCCTGCCGTCAAAGTCGGCCGTCTCATCCCGCCACATGTCCTCAAGGGCGCGCGCGTCCCTGCCGGACTTGAGCGCCTTCAAGAGCGTGTCGTGGTTGAGCAGCGTGCCGACCTTGTCCACGGCGAATTTTCCCGGATACAGCCGCTGCAGGACGGCGGCGACGGCCAGCCCGGCGCGCACAGGGCGCAGGGCGCGGCGGTCGGTGATCTCAATGCGCGCTCCGCCGCAGGGCTGGTCCTTGAAAATGCTGGCCGTGGGCGTGAACCGCGCGGGCATGAAGCGGAGCCCCGGCAGGCCGAGCTTGTTCAGCTCATGGGACAGGCGGAGGTCGTCCACATAGGGCGCGCCGAGGATTTCAAACGGCGTGTCCGTGCCGCGCCCGACGCTGATGGAAAACTCCAGCAGGCCGATGCCGGGATAGAGCAGCGCGGCCTCCAGCGTGCGCATGTTCGGGGAGGGGTTGACCCACGGCAGGCCGGTCTCATCGAAGAGCATCTCCCGCCGCCAGCCCTCCACCGGCACCACCTCCAGGTCCGCGCCTGTCATGCGCTCGGCATTCATCATCCGCGCCAGCTCGCCCATGGTCATGCCGTGGCGGATGGCGATGGGATGCGTGGCGGTGAAGGCCTCCTTTGACACGAGGGCGGGGCCTTCCACCACGGCGCCGCCGACGGGGTTCACGCGGTCGAGCACGATGAATTTCACGCCCTGCCTCGCCGCCGCCTCCATGCACAGGCGCAGCGTGGAGATGTAGGTGTAGAAGCGGCAGCCGATGTCCTGGATGTCAAAGACCAGCGCGTCGAGTTCCCCGAGCTGCTCCGCCGACGGCGCGCGCCTTTCACCGTAAAGGCTGTGAACGGGCAGGCCGGTCTTCTTGTCCACGCTGTCGCCGATCTTTTCCTGGTCGAGCTGGCCGCGGATGCCGTGCTCAGGGCTGAACAGGGCGCGCAGTTTGACGCCCGGCGCGGCGGCCAGCAGGTCAATCGTGCTCTCCCGCCGCGCGTTGATGCCGGTGTGGTTGGTGACGAGTCCCACGCGCATGCCCGACAAGCGCGCGAAGCCCTCGCGCTGGAGCACGTCTATGCCGTTGAGCACCGTCGGCACCTCGCCGGGCGCGCGGGCTTTGAAGGGCGCCTTGACGTTTGTAAAATCCACCCCCGCCAGGCAGCGCGCCGCCGCCGTGCCCACCTGCTCGTAAAGATCGCGCACGCTGCCGTTGCCCGCCGGATGCAGTCGCGAGCTGAGAAAAATGACAAAGCCGCCCGAGTGCGGGTCCAGCCACAAGCTCGTGCCGGTGAAGCCCGTGTGGCCGAAGCTGCCGGGCGGGAAGACCTCCCCGCGCGGGCGGCTGTAAGCGCTCTCCAGGTCCCAGCCGTATCCGCGTCTTTCCGCGATGGTGCCCGCCGTCTGGACGCGGCGCGCCTGCTCCAGTGTGGCGCCGCTGAGAATGCGCGCACCCTCCAGCTCCCCCCCGCCCAGGATCATGCGCGCGTAGCGGGCCAGGTCCTCCGCGCAGGTGAAAAGGCCCGCATGCCCGGCCACGCCGCCCATGCGCCGCGCGGTGGGGTCATGCACCACGCCGCGCAGCATGACGCCGGTCTCATCCTTCTCCGTGGGCGCGATGCGCGCGCGCCACTCCTCAGGCGGGGCAAAGCGGGTGGATGTCATTTTGAGCGGTTCGAAGACACGCTCCCGCGCCAGCACATCAAGCGGCCGGCCTGAAACCCGCCGCGCCACCTCGCCCAGCAGGATGAAATTGATGTCGCTGTAGCGGAAAACCGTGTCCGGCGGCGCGTCGGGCAGGCTTTCACAGGCCAGGCGCACGCCCTCGGCGTAACCCGTCCATGCGGGTTCCTTCGGAATGCCGGGTTTCATGCCGGAGGTGTGCGTGAGCAGATGGCGCAGCCGCACCCGTTCGCGCCCGTCACCAGTGAACTCAGGCAGATGCCGGCACACTGGGTCGTCCAGGTGCAGTGCGCCGCTCTCCGCCAGCAGCAGGATGCATGGCAGTGTGGCGACGACCTTGGTGAGCGAGGCGGCATCGAAGACTGTGTCAGGCGTCATCTCCTCGCGCGCGGGGACTAGGGCGCGCGCGCCTTTGACCAGGGTGTGGCTGGAACCGCCGTGCTCCAGCCGGAGCACGGCACCAGCGGGGTTTCTCACTGCCACGGCTTTGTCGAGCAAGGCCTCCAGCTCGCGCAGGCCTTCGGCTTTGAACGACTGCGCCATCATCGGCGGCGGAAACATGATGAGGGCGGGAAAAAGAAAGAAGCGCATGATCACAGACAACCAGACCGGTGTTGCGGAGTCAATCTTGGGCCCGGAAAGGCGCGGGTTCTTTCCATTCTGCTCGTCAGCCAGCCAGGCAGACATCCTGACTGGGAGATGGATCCAGAAATATAAAGCTCGCTTTGGTGAGGCGGGATGGGTATTTTTTCAATTATGAAAACCAGGCCCTGGTTGCACTCAAATGCGTGCTGTCCCGACGCGTTTCGTGATGCTGTTGCAGAAGCCTGGGATCGCCGGACGCCGGCATGACCGGCGCTCACAACCCCTGATCCGCACAAGCCATGCACCCTCATTTTATCCTCCCGCCGCTTCGCCGCTTTCTCTTGGCCGCCGTTGTCATGTACCAGGCAACCGCCGCGCTGGCCTTTTTTCCTGAACCGGATCCGCTGGTGATTGAGGTTGGCAAAACGGGCGTGGTGAAGGTGAAGGGGCAGCCTGCTTCAGCGGATGTGGTTTTGGAGCAGGTGCTGATCGCCGACCCTTCAGTCGCCAGTTCGGACTTCACAGGAACACCACTCACCGGCAAAGGCTTTGTGAATGTGACTTTCACTGGACTGAAAGGCGGCGAAACGCTGGTTTCATTCATTGGCACGAACAATGGCGAGCCGGTCTTCGGAACCACCCTCGTGAAAGTCATCCAATCGCCAGGCACCTCCGCCCAGACCCCGCAGGTGGGGCTGGCGGGTGACCCTGTGAACACGGCCACCGGAGAATATTTCGGCCTGGAAGCGGCGGACTTGAATCTCGGTGGGCCGATGCCGCTTTCCTTCACGCGATACGCAGCCTCCAATCTGGCCGATGACGCTCTCGCGGACAGCCCCCTGGGCGCGAACAGGCTGCACAACTTCGCCTCGAAAATGGTGACTCCTGACACTGCTTTCAAACAAGTGGTGCTGCCTGACGGGCGGACGGCCTTGTTCCGCAAGACCTCTGGAAAATGGGTTCTCTCCAGCCCGCTGGATGTGCCCTACCAGCTGCTGGAGGCGGGCGCTGAGTTCCGGTTCGGCGATCCTCATACCAAGCAAATCTGGACCTACGACAACAATGGCCGCCTCACCAAGATCGAAGACGGAAAAGGCAACACACATACTTTAAATTACATCGCCGGAAAGCTAGACACTGTCAGCGATGGACTTGGCCGCGTCATCGAGATCAGCCAGCCGGGCAGCCTCATAGAAAGCGTGAAAGGAATGACTGAAGCAGAAGAAAGAGAAGTCACTTACAGCTACACAAGCGGCGTGCTCACCTCTGTCACTGACCATGGGGGACACGTCACCACCTACGGCAACGCGGCCGGCCGCCCCACTTCCGTCACGCGCCCCGAGGGCAACGAACTGTTCACCCAAATCTACACCGGCGACAAGGTGACCAGCCAGACTGAGCGTGGCACGGACACCAGCACCCTGGATTACAATGGAGCGCAAACCACCTTCACCGACCCGACTGGCGAAACGATCGTGGACACCTACAACGCCGAAGGCCGCCTGATCAGCCACGCGGACGAGGCCGGCAAGGCCATCACCATGGCCTACGACAGCGCGGGCCGACGCACCAGCGTCACGGACCGGCTGGGCCGCACCACGACCACACTTTACCACGCCCCCAGCGGCCTGCCGGCGGCGATCACCAACGCCGAGGGGAGAAAAACCCTCTTCACCTACAAAGCGCGCACGCTTTCCGGTCTGGTCTTTCACGATCTGGTCAAGATCACCTACCCCGACGGGGCCTCGCGCAGCTTTGTCTATGACGCCAAAGGCAATGTGACGCAGATCAAAGATGAAACAGGCAAGACCTGGAAGTACACCTACAACGCGCGCGGGCAAGTGCTCACCAGCATCAACCCTCTCGGCGGCGTGACCACCAGCCAGTATGATGCCAACGGCAATCTCACCGAAGTCCAGCCGCCCGACGAGGGCGCCACGCAGTTCACTTATGACCCGCGCTTCCGCCTCCTGGAGGTCATCCACCCCGGAGGTGACAAGATCGTTTATGCCTACGACACCAAGGACCGGATTACCTCCGTGACCGATGAGCGTGGCAAAGTTTACGCGTTTGGCCATGACGACAACAACCGCACCACCGGCCTGACGGATCCCGATGGCGAGCAGACCGCCGTGGCCTTCGATGTGCTGGATCGCGTCCAGTCCATCACCGACCGCCTCGGACAGACCGCGTCCCTCACATACGATTCGCGGCAGTTGGTGTCCTCCGTCACCGATCAAAATGGCAACATGGTCAGCTTTGCTTACGACGAGCGCCAGCGTCTCACCGCTTTCAATGACGCGGCAGGGCAGGCCTGGACCTTCCAATACGACGACGAGGACCGCCTCATCGGCATCAGCAACCCCGTGGACCTGCCGGGCACACTGCGGCGGAATCTCATGGGGTTTGCCACGGAGGCGAGCGATCCTCTGGGCAACACCCTGCGCGTGCTGCGTGACCCCATGCAACGGGTCACTCAGGCCTTCGATCCTCTCGGTCGCCAGACGACTCGTGCTTATGACAAGATGGGCAGGCTGGTCAGCGTGACCGAGCAGAGCACCGGCACCGCCAAGTACACCCGCGATGCGCTTGGCAATGTGACCAAGATCACCGACCCCAACGGCGGCTCCTGGAGTTACGCCTACCTGAAATCAGGCAGGCTGTCCAAGATCACGGATCCGCTCGGGAAAAACTGGGCCTTCACCTACGACAACCGCGGCCGTCCCTCCTTGCTCAACCTGCCAGACGGTACCCTGTGCAACTACAGCTACGACGAAGCAGGCAACCTCACCGGCCAGCAGTTCAGCAGCAACAATCCCAACCTCGTTTATGCTTATGACGATCTTGGCAGGCTCTCCTCCGCCAACGGGGTAACACTCCAGTATGACAAAGAAGGGCGGCTGACCCAGTGCCCGCAAAACGGCAAAGCCTTCTCCGCCACTTATGACAACGGAGGCAGGCTGGCCACCGTGAGCTATCACGACAGCGCGCTCACCGTCACCTACACCTACGACAGCCGCAACCGGCTCACCGGCGTCTCCGACAGCGAGGGCACCACACTCGCCATGACCTATGACAACGCGGGCCGCCTCACCAGCCTCACCCGCACTCCGGGCATTGACTCCACCTTCACCTATGACGGCGCGGGCAGGCTGAAAGGCATTCAGGAGGGCACCATCATCAATCTGGACTACACGCTCAATGCGGCGTCTGAAGTGACGGAGGTGGATTTCACGGCTCCAGTGACGCCTTCCGTGACTCCCGGCTCGCAGCTGTTGAAATTTGGCAAAGCCGGGGAAATTGTCACCCCCGGCCACACCTACGACATACGCGGCAGACTCACCTCCTCACCCGGCAGAACCTATGGCTGGGATGGCGCCTCACGCCTCACCAATGCCAACGGGGTCATGCTGACCTACAACGGCTTTGGTGACGTGGAGACCCGTGTCGAATCCGGCCAGACCAGCCTCTTTTACCATCACTACGCCCTCGGCATGGCCCCCATTGTCTATGAAGACACACCTTCCGGCTCCGACCGTGCTTATGTCTGGACGCCGGACGGTCATCTTCTTTACAACGTGGACATCGCCACAGGAGACCCCATTTTTTATCACTTCGACCGCATGGGCAGCACCCTGGCGCTGACGGACAAAAATGAAACGGTGACTGACAGCTACGCCTATGGTCCCTATGGCGAGCCGCTCTCACCACCGGCGGCCAGCACGCAACCCTTCACCTACATCGGTAAATACGGGGTGCGCAAAGAGGGCGCGCTTTACCAGATGCGTGCCCGCTACTATGACCCGCAGACCGCGCGCTTCCTCTCCCGCGACCCCCTCCCCCCGCGCCTGGATGATCCGAAGTCGCTCAACCTCTATGAATACGCGGCGGAGAATCCCATGAAGTTCCTCGACCCAAGTGGCGAAGATCATGCCACCGCTCGTCCCTTTCGTGACTTTAATCGCTATGAACCTACAAGATTTGGGCAGTTGCCTTTGTGTGAATTTTTTCTCGGAGCATTTGGGTTGGCTGATAGTCCCAACAAAATAGAAAGCCCGGCCGAAAAGGAGAATAAAAAGGTGTTTGTGCGGGGGCAGGCTAATATGGCCTTAGAAGCCTGGAAAAGACGCGCGGCATCCGGACCTGGTGCGGCATCAGGGGCCAGTGTCTCCGGTCCCCTAGGCAGCGGGCACAGCGGCGCGGGATTGTTTATTTGTGACGGACCATTTCCAGGGGGAACCTCCGTGGCAGTGGGTGATTTCGATGGCAGCGGAAGACCCCAGATCATCCCCATGCGCACGGACACCAAGACCGGCATCTTCAGCGCAGGGAACTATCAATCTTCCGGTGCTCCCGCCCCCAAAAAACCTGATCCAGCCGGGCAGGGCGGCGGCCTATGGACTGGGACTGGAAGCATCACCATCACCAACAGCACCATCTCCAGCAACACCTCCGGTCCGAACGCCGCCCAGGCCATGGTGCTGGATTTCATGATCAACGTCTATATGTCCCTGCAGGCAGCTGGCAGCGAGCTGCTGAAAAAATTCCAGGACTCCGGCTACAAGAGCAAAGAAATCCGCGACAAGATGAGCGCGGTGAACAAGGCCCTCGAGAACGTCGGCAAGGTCATTGAGTCCCTCGGCGGCACCCGCCCGCCGCCTCCGATGTGAATCTTCATTCCTCCACTCTCATGAAAACTCTTCTGACCTTCCTCGCAGCGCTGATCCTGCTGCCGCTTTCCGCCAGGGCTGTGAAAATCAGCTACGCTTACGACGCAGCCGGGCGCATGATGGCGGTGAACTATGACGGCGCCAGCCGCACCGCCTACGGCTACGACAAAAACGGCAGCCTGCTCGCCCGCGTGAGCACCGTCACACCCGCGCTCACACCACCGCCGCATCTGGCCGCCACCTTCAACGGTCTCATCACCAACGCGGCCCCCGAGGCCGCCAACACCGGCGTCATCACCCTCAAGCTCCTGGCCAACGGAGCCTACAGCGGCAAGCTCACCGTGGGCGCGGTCACTGTCTCCTTCGCAGGCGCTTTCGCCGCCGATGGAGGCACGGCGGTCATCCCCATCACCGGCAAGCCGCCGCTGACCTCGCTGGACATCACGCTCGATGTGCTCGGGGCCGTGCCGCGCATCACCGGCACGCTCAACGGCACCGGCTTCAGCTCCGACATCGCGATGGAGGCCGTGCTTTACAACAGCAAGACCCTGCCTTTGCCCGCCGGCCTCGTCGGCGCCTACACCGCCGTTTTCCTGCCCACGGAAAACACCGCCGGCATCCCGCAAGGCGATGGTTATGCCACGGTGACAGTGAAAAACACAGGCGCCGTGTCCCTGGCCGGCAAACTGGCGGACAACTCCAAGCTCACCCACGGCAGCCTGATTCACGGCGTCAATATCTGGCAGCTTTATATCCCGATGCACAAAAACGCGGGCTTCCTCTCCGGGCGCGTCCTCTTCGCGCCTGACCCCGGATACAGCGACTTCGGCGGCTTCATCTCGTGGGTGAAACCCCTCACAGCGGGCCTGCACTCGGGTGAGTTTGTCACCGGAGTGGATATCGTCGGCGCGCGCTACCGGCCGCCCTTGAAAGACCAGCGCGCGCTGGGCCTCATGAATTCCGCGCCCAACGCCGTCTTCGCCGCCAGCGGCGGCGGGCTCGTCACCGATCCGTTCACGCGCAATGTGACACTCGACACGAAAAACAAGTTCGTCATCCCCGTGGATGCCGGCGCGCTGAAGCTCACCCTGATGCCGGGCACGGGGCTTTTCACCGGCAGCTTCAAGGACGGCGCCGCCACCCGCGCCGTCGGCGGCGTCATCCTGCAGACCCTCAACAGCGGCTCCGGCTTCTTCCCCGGCGCCACCGAGAGCGGCCTCGTCGAACTCACCCCCGCGCCCTGACCTGGCGATCAGCGGTTGAGATTTCGCAGCCTGGCGCCAAGGATGCGCGCGCATGCACGCCGCCGCCAAAGACCAGCCCCATCCGCTCTTTGATCTTCTCCTCACCGTCATTCTACCCTCCCTGGTGCTGGAGACGATGAGCAAGCCGGAACGGCTCGGCCCCGCCTGGGCGCTTGTCGTCGCGCTGCTCATGCCGCTGGGATTCGGCGTCTGGTGCTTCATCAACAAGCGCGGGCTGAATTTTTTCTCCATCCTCGGCCTTGCCGCCGTGATTTTCACCGGCGGACTCGGCCTGTTGAACCTGAGCGCCGTCTGGTTTGCCGTGAAGGAGGCCGCCTTCCCGGTCTTTCTAGGCATCGCCTTCCCCTTAAGCCTGGCCTGGGGCAGGCCTCTCGTCACAGAAATGCTGCTCAATCCGCAGGTCATCAATCATCCGCTTCTGGAACGCTCCCTGGACACACAGGAAAAACGCGCCGGCTTTCAAAAACTCCTGCGCCAATCCTCCTGGGCACTGGCCGGCACCATGCTGCTCTCCGCTTTGGCAAACGCCTGGCTTGTGCTCTGGTTTTTGAATGACGTCCAGCCAGGCAGCGAAGCCTACACCCGCGCCATCGGCAGGCAAAACTGGGTCGGCTTCATCGTCATCGGCATCCCTCTCACCGCTGTCACAGCCTGCCTGTTGTTCTGGCTTCTTGGCCGCGTGCAAAAACTCACCGGCCTGGACAGGCACGATCTCATGAACGCCGGTCAGACCGTGCGCCGCCAGGTAGGCTGACTGGCGGGGAAGTGGCGGACAGAGAGGGATTCGAACCCTCGGATTGTCCAATGGGGGTTTGGAATGCTTGAACCCTTGTAAAATCAAGGGTTCCACGTCACTAAAAATGACAAAAGCGCCAATGTCATTCTTAGCTGGATTCTTACACGGTGATGATGCAGGATGAAAAATCAATATGGCTTCACTCTGGAAACATCCGCAAAGCAGGTTTTGGGTGGCGTGCTACACCGATGGCAACGGACGCCAGCGCAAGGCTTCCACCAAAATTCCCGCGTCTGAAAAAAACCGGGCCAGGGCGCTGCGCATGGCGGATGAACTGGAGGCCGCGCACAAGCGGAGGATGACAGCCTCCCAAATCGTGACGCTGTGCGGGAATCTGGTGAAGGACATCACCGGCGAGGACATGCAAACGGCCACGGTGCGCGGCTATGTGGCGGAATACCTGAAGCGGAAGGAAGGCGAAGTCTCCAAAGGAACCTTGGCAGCTTATTTGCAGGTGACACGGGAGTTTGTGGAATGGCTTGGGCCTGCTGCGGATGGGTAGATTTTCAGGATCGAACAAAAGCACATTCTTTCCTTCCGGGATCATCTGCGCCAGCGGGTGAAAGCAATCACTGTGAACAAACTCCTCAAGCAGTTGAAGGTGATGTTCAGGGAAGCGCGGGCGGCGCGGGTGATCTTCGAGAACCCCTTCGACGGGCTGGCTTCCCTGAAACGTGACACTGACACGGGAAAGCGGCGGGGCTTCACGCTGGATGAGCTGCGCGTGGTGATGCGTGAGATTGAGGGAACCGAGTGGGAAAGCCTGGTGCGCCTGGGGCTCTACACGGGGCAGCGGCTTGGCGACCTGGTGACGCTGCGCTGGGGCCAGGTGGATTTGCAGGCGGATGAAATCCGCTGGACGACGCGGAAAACGGGGCGCGTGGTGATCGTGCCCATCTGCGCGCCGCTGCGGGAACATCTGCTTTCTCTGGCGGGCGGTGATGATGCCAACGGCCTGCTGCATCCACGGGCGGGCGCGCTGGGGGTGAATCATCTGAGCCGGGAGTTTGGGGAGATTTTGGCGCGCTGCGGCTTCCGCGCCAAGGCCAGTCATGGCAAGCTGGAGAACCGGGATGCGGAGCGCCGGAGGGTGAATGAATTGACCTTCCATTCCTTGAGGCATAGCGCGGTGAGCATGATGAAGAACGCGGGCATTTCCCCGGCCATCGTGCAAGACCTGGTGGGGCATGAGAGCGCGGAGATTTCGGCGCATTACACGCACATCGAGAGCGAGGCGAAGCGGAAGGCGCTGGGGGCGCTGCCGGTGATCTGAGCCGGGCAGCAAACGAGAGACGGCCCGAAAGGAAAAAGATGATTCTCTCCCCCTCTCCGCCCTGCATCCATGCGCCGCCGCGCCGGGGCGGTTTTTTCCCCGGACTGGATTTTCCCTTTTGCCATTATCAACGCCAAGGCTTCCATCCAGCCATGCACGCTTATGGAAAGCTGGACTGGACGGGGCGCGGAAAGGGCCGGGGCTTCCCCTCCTTGAAGCCCGGTGATGCGGAGCGTTCCAGCCTCCCCCGGCGCGGATGGAATCAACCTCAACCTTTGATGATATGAGCTTGAACTACGAGGACTTGAAACGAATCACCGGCATGACACCGGAAGCCGCGCGCTTTGAATGCTACTGGTGGAGCGCAAAGCGCAGCGAACTGGACTGGCCGGAACGCGAAGCGGAAGACCGCGAGGCTTGCGCCATGTCAGAGGCGGGAGCGAAATGGGCGAATGATGAGCTTCGTGAAAAGTCTGCTGATCTGAATGCCAAAAGACAAAGGGGCCATGATGAAAGCGAATTGAAGAAGCTGGAGGATGAGCGCGAGAGTTTGCAGAATCGGTGTAGTGCATGGAAAATTGGCGAGAGCATCCGCCAGCGGCGCTTGTGGATGGAGGCGGCGGAAGACTGGGCAAAGGCACGCATCAAGGGACGCTGGGAAGGCAATGAAAACGCGGGCTTTGATCCTGCCGCGTATTCAGTTGATGGATTGGAGACAGTAACCTGTGACGGCGAGGAAGCGCGGAAGCGTCTGGAGCACGCGGCACTTTGGCTGCCGGTGTATTACGAGTATGCGCGGCAATCTCCGCGTTGGCTGACCTGGGCGCGGATGATCCAAACCAAAAGCAGCCATGATCCATTCTGGGATGCCGAAATCCATGACTGCGGGAGCGCATTGAAAAGCAGCTTGGGCGGCGGCTGGATTTCGGCTCTGGGCACGCTTGCGGAATGGCTGGGGAATGATCTTCCATTCTCTGAGGTGCCAGCCAAGCGCCGTCTGGATATAGCCTGTTTCGCAGCCAACGCCACCTTGTCGCATGTCGAAGTTGATCCTGACACTTTCACACTTCTGGATGCCGGGCGGCCTGCCTGCCCGATGGAAGCGAAATGGGCGGGCCGCCGACTTTTGCGGCTTGCCTCCTTTGAGGAATCCACAAAGACGCGTGTGGAAGGTGTTCATGATGCGAGGTTGAAAGAGACATGGAATCATCATTGCAGAGGCGTCTTGAATGCGACGGTGCAAGAGGGCTTTTATCTTCGATCCGTAAACCCGAAGGGTGCTGAAAAATGCGAGATCAAGAGATGCGGAAATGATGATCTGCGCGGGCGGGCTGTGCGCGAAAATGGAGCCGAGGTTCTTGTCCTTCATGTGAACTGGCGCGAGACGAGCAACAAAGACTTGGGCAAGGCATTTGAGGCGTTTTGCAAAAGCATCCGCCCGACGAAATGGCCGGAGCATATTGAAAAGCCGGGGGATCAAGATCAAGCCGCAGACAAGGCTTTGCGGGTGCTGCTTTACTGGCGCATGACTGCGGCAATCAAAGCGCCGATTCACCGCCAGGAAGGCAAGGGAGATGCCAGGGAGTTTTTGAAGGCGCGGCAGGCATTCAAAAAGAACTTGGAGAAGCAGAGGAAGGCATTGGGGGCGCGCATTCTGCGAGACAAGGCACAGGCGGAAGACAGGTTTAATGAAATCACCGGAGACACAGAAAAGCCCTGGTGGGCTGTAAAGCCTGACACCATTTGAAATCCGATTGGTGACACGACTTCTGCGGTTTTGCGAAGCCTGGGCATCTACTCTGTTCGCAAAGCCTGCGGCAGGTGATTCATGTCATAGCGACCGGCGAGGATGCCGGGTGACGCTATGAACAAGAACAAAATCAAAGATGACGGCCCGCCGACTCTGGCGGGGAAACCACCCAAAGGCCAGGAAACAAAGTTCCAGACTGCCAGCCTTGAATCGGCGGAATGGGCAAGACTTCCCTCCCCTCGCGGGCGATGTCCGATTTCCGGGCTTAGCCGTTCTGCGGTGCTGGATTTGGGGGTGACGGTGCCGGGGCTGATTGTGAGGCTGCGCCGTCCCGGAGCAATACGCGGGGCTGTGCTGGTGCATCTGCCGACACTGCGCGCCTATCTGCGGAAGGTGCGGGAGGAACAGCTTGGGAAGGGGGTGGCGGAGTGAACGCGGAGACACTTCACGTTGCGGCCTTTTCCCCTGTGCAAGGCTGCTGGCATGTCGAAAGCCTGGCCGAGCATCTGCGGAGCAATGCCAGGAACTTTGCCAGTGGGACTTTGGGAGACACGGCCTTTTGCGCTGTGGCTTTGACCGGCTGCCACGAATCAGCCTGTGATGCCATCGTAAAAATCGAGGCGGCCTTGCAGCGAGGAAAGGAGGGCGAACATGAAGGCCGATGAAATCAGCATCGAGGAAATCAAGGCACGGCTGGACATCCCGACGGTATGGCGGCTGCTGAGTCTGCCGGGGGAGCCTAACAAATCATGCACTTCCCCCTTCCGGCAGGACCGGCATCCTTCCTTCTCTGTCTTTGACGGCGGGCGGCGCTTCCGGGATCATGCGAGCGGGGAGGCGGGGATGGTGATTGATTTCATCTGTCTGGCGCTGGACGCGGCCTTGCCGGAGGCGCTGGCCTGGGCGCGGGAGAAGTGCGGCGGGCCGCTGCCGGTGACGGCACGGCCCGCGCCCGCGCTGAAGCCGGAGGCACGGGCGGGAAAGGCACCTGCGCTACGGATGGGGAAGCCTGGGGAGCTGGAGGCGCTGGCGCGGCTACGCGGCTTTTCCGTGGTGATGCTGCGCGGTGCGGATGGCTGCGGGCTGCTTCGCTTTGCGGATGTGTGGGGCCGGGCGGCCTGGTGCGTGTGTGATCCGGGCGGGCGCATCGTGGAGGCGCGGCGGCTGGATGGGCAGCCGTGGGCGGCGTATGGCTCCATGCCTGCGCGGAAGTGCCACGCCTGGGGCGGCGGGAAGAACTGGCCGGTGAACCTGGAAGCGGCGGCACAGTGCCCGAAGCTGCTTTTCTGCGAGGGCGGGCCGGATGTGCTGGCGGCGCTGGAGATCATCCGCCGGGAGGGTGTGGCGGAGACGGTGGGCGCGGTGGGAATGCTGGGCGCGGCAAACACGCGGCTGGATGCGGCGGCGCTTCCTTTCTTCCGGGGAAAGGTGATCCGGCTTTTCCCTCATGCGGATGAGGCGGGCAGGCGGGCGGCGCGTGAGTGGGCGCGGGTGCTGCGGGCTGCCGGGGCGGCGCGGGCGGATGCCTTCGATCTGGCTGGGCTGGCGTGTGTTGATGGCACGCCGGGGAAAGACTTGTGCGACGCGCTGAACATCGGCGCGGAGTGCGTGGAGAATCACACGAAATTTCAAGGGAAACTGACGCCATGAAGAAGGGGAATGAATCCGGGGTGTATGATCCGCTGGCGGGGGAAGATCGAAAGCCGGGCGCTTGCGCGGTGGCGGCGGCAAAAAAGTATCTGCGCTTTTTCAAGCCGTCCGAACTGGCAGCCTACACGGTGCCGGAGGATGTGCCGATGGTGGGAGACCTGCATCTTTACAAGGGCGGGATTTTCGTGCTGGGCGGCGCGCCGGGCGTGGGCAAGAGCTTTGCCATTTCGGCGCTGGCGGTATGCGGGGCGACGGGGGAGCCGTGGTTTGGCCTGCCGGTTCACCGGCGCTTTCGAACGATGATCCTGCAAGCGGAAAACGGCATGGTGCGCCTGTCCTCGGAATACAAGGTGCATTGCCAGGTGCCGGGCCTGGATGAGTGGCTGCGGGTGTCGGAGGATGTGGACACATTCGCCTTTGAGAACCCGGATTTCTGCGCGGAACTGCGGGCGGAGATCGAGGATTTCCGGCCGGATTTGATCGTGCTTGATCCGTGGAACCGTGCGGTGCGTGACAGCATGGAGAAGGATTTCAGGGCGGCTTTTGACGCCATCATTTCATGCCTGCCTGAAGGGCCGGAGCGGCCCGCGCTGCTCATCATCGCCCACACGCGCAAGCCGCGCATGGGGGAGAAGGTGAACGGGCGCGGGCTGCTGAACCTGCTTTCCGGCTCGCTCATCCTGGGTAGCGTGCCGAGAGCGGCTTTCATCCTTCAGGCGGCCAGTGATGACACGGAGCCGCAGGAGTTCGTCTTTTGCTGCTGCAAGAACAACAACGGCGAGCTGGGCAAGGCGACGGCCTGGAAGCGCGAGGGCGTGCGCTTCACGGGGCCGCTGGAAGATTTCGACTGGGACGCCTTCAACAACGGCGGCCAGGGCGCGGCGGGGAAAAACAAGAAGATCGAGGAATGCCACCTGGAGGAAGTCTTCGACGGCGGGAAGAAGTGGATGAAAAAGGACGCGGCGGCCAAGGCGCTGATGCAGTTGACGGGCGCGGGGAGATCGGCGGCGTATGCGGCGCTGGACATGGTGAAGGGGCGCTTTCATGACCGGCTGCGGGTGAACCCTGCCAACGGGGAAATGAGCCTGGAGGCTGTGCCGTGGGAGGATGAGGAATGAAGCGGCGGGACTACCGGCCAAGGGCGCGAATCACCTGCTTGGGCCAAAGGATTGCCACGGGTTTGACGTGGAAGCCTTCCAGCAAGACGCGCAAGGCTGGCTGATCCACGCCGTAAACTTGGCGGTCGGAACTGATGAGGATGTCGCAATCACACAAGGCGGCTTCCGCAATGAGGTAGCTGTCATTCCTTTCGGCGGCTGGCAAGAGGCCGCTGGAACGGATTTCATCTCCGATGCGTTCGACAATGCCATGTCCGACGGGCTGCAAGTCCAGAGGCTCAAATCCCCATGCCAGCAGGGATTGCAGGGCGGAAACGGCCAAGGAACGGGCCTTTTTTGTCTCGCCACGCTCGGAGAGATGGGCGAGTTCTTGAAGGACGGTGGGCAGCACGACCAATCGCGGGAGTTCACGGCGGCGCTTCATGGCGTCCATGCAATCCCAGCACGCTTCATCCTCATGGGCGAGGTCCAGAAGCACGTTGGTATCAACGGCGATGAGCGGAGACTTTCGGGCCATTGCTGCCGTAGATCAAATTCATGGCGCGGCCCATGAGCGCGGCGCGTTCGTCATTTGCCAAGTCGTTGCAGGCGGCACGATTGGCACGGGCGAGCTTCACGCCTTTGGAGGGCGCGGGCGCTTTTTCTATCTCAAGGACGGGCGGCTTTGTTTTGCTCATGGCTTGGCCGTTTGGCGGGTTTTAACTTTGCTGGCATTATGGCATCGCTGGCGGTGGCGTCCAGTCCGGCTTGCTATAAGCGGGAGAAGGCGGACGGAATGCTTGGCGAGATATGCGACAATAAAGGCTTGCGTTCACAGATATACGAACGTATATGTGTGAACATGAACGGAAAATTCATCGCATATTATCGAGTCTCCACCGCGCAACAGGGCAAGAGCGGCCTGGGATTGGAAGCCCAAAGGGAAGCCGTGAAAGGCTATCTGAACGGCGGGGAATGGGAATTGCTGGGAGAGTTCACCGAGATCGAGAGCGGGCGGCGCAAGAACCGGCCTGAACTGCAAGCGGCGCTGGCGATGTGCAAGAAGCACAAGGCCACGCTCATCATTGCCAAGTTCGACAGGCTGGCGCGCAATCTGCATTTCATCTCTGGCCTGATGGAAGCGGGCATTGATTTCGTGGCGGTGGACATGCCAACGGCAAACCGCCTGACGGTGCAAATCCTGGCCGCCGTGGCGGAGGAAGAAGCGCGGGCCATCTCCGCGCGCACCAAGGCGGCGCTGGCAAGCGCCAAGGCCAGGGGAACGAAGCTGGGAACGCATGGTGCGGTCCTGGGCGCGGAGAATCGCCGGAAGGCTCTGGACGTGGCTGAGAGCTTGCGGCCTGTGCTGGCGGAGATTGAGGCGGAAGGAATCGCCACGGTGCGCGGAATCGCTGAGGCGCTGAACAAGCGCGGCGTGCCTACGCCTGCGGGCGGGCGCTGGCATTCAACCAGCGTTCACCGGCTGCTTTCCCGCATGAACTGAGCGGGAGGCGCTTGGCACTGCTGGCCTTGTCTCTTGCGGGGCTGGATGCGGCGCGGCAGGGCGAGTGCGGGCGCGGCGGGGGGAAAGTGGAATCATGGATGACATGCAGGCCGGAAGAAGAAGGAGCGGCAAGGGCGGGCCGCTGTAGTATCGAAATCATGGGTGCCTTGTGAAGCGCTGCGGTAACGGGAAAAGGCCGCGAACTGGAGCCAGTGGCGAGTAGCAACGGCAGGCCATACGACAATTCAAACAAGGCGGCAAAGAGTGGAGCAATCACAAAAAGAAATTGGCTCGCTGCTGCTAATCATGGGGGGGGAGGGGGTGGAAGGGGGTCGCCAGACGCTTCGCTCTGAATGGATTTGGAGCCGGGAAATTATTTTGCAATGACAGCAAAATCAAAGGCGGCCTATTCTTAGATTCATTATTAGAATACCGGTTCCTGTGCTGTAAAACCTTGATTCTCAAGGTGGCGGACAGAGAGGGATTCGAACCCTCGGTGCCTTTTACAGCACACACGCTTTCCAGGCGTGCCCGATCGACCACTCTGGCATCTGTCCTCAAGCAGGCTGCATTTCACAGCGAGCGCGGACTCTGCCGCCTGGCACGGGACGTGGCAAGTTGATTTTCCGTCCGTTTGATCGGCAGCCGCTCAATGGCAGCCGCAACCCGTGCCGCATGAGCCACCCGGGGGCATGGAGGGCCCCGCCCCTCCCATAAGTCCGGTGCCGCCAATAATAACCCTTCGTACCGCTCGGCCTGTTTCAGGGTCCGCGGTCAAAGGCGCGTCATTCATGCTTTGACGCACCTCGAACCGGCGCGGCACTTCATTTTCAGACTCGGGGATGACTTCGTAAATGTAGGTGGGCATGGAATGTTGGGGTTGTTCTTCCCCGGCACGAATGACGATAGCCGCGCCTGCTGGCAAGACCAAAAATGAAAACGGCGTCCCCGGTAAGGGGGGGCGCCGCATTGGAGGAATCAAGCGGAATCAAGCCTCCATGGGTCCCTGAGTGCCGCCTGTCATTTGCTCGCCAGTCACATGAATGGCTTTGTAGCCGCCCGTGACTTTGAAATAAAGAATGAGCAGCAGGTAGATCAGCGCCATCGCCAGCGGCACATAGGATGTGAGCTTCAACGCCATCCTGCCGCCATGCAGGCCAGCGGCCGTCACCGGAGCCTTGTCCTCAGCGGCTGATTTTGACGCGTCTTCCCACCACTTGGCGAGAGTGGCGTGGTTGGCGTCTGTTTTGTTCTCTTTCGCCAAAATTTCTCCGGCTCGTGCCAGTTCTTTGCCGGAGTCGTCCAGGACACCCACTTTGGCACCGTCAAGACCCACGGTTTTATAACCCACGAAGCTGTTTTCATTTCCCGCCTTGTAACGTTCATAAATCGCCGGATGAGAATCTTTAAGCTGTGCGGATGCATGAAAATCTTGCTTGAAACCGATGCCGGGACCGCCAAGAAGCCCGGCAGACAGCATGCCAACTCCACCAACCGCGCCAATCGTGATGGCGCCACCCTTGGGGAACCGCTCGGAGACGACAGCCAGCATCGTCGGCCAGAGAAAAGTCTTGCCGCAGCCATAAATCGTAGCGGCCACCACGCAGAGTGCCACCGAGGTGGCATTGCCCAGCATTTGCAGCCCAACAAATCCAAGAACTGCGCTGACAAACAGCAAGCCAAGCGGGGAAATGCGCTCCACTATCGGCCCGGCAAAGAATCGCAGCGCGAACATCAAGCCCGAAGTGTAAACAAACAGCAGCAGGCCTTTCTGCGGGTCGGCCATGATCGCCCCTGTGATCTTGCCGATCCAGGAGTCCGTGCCCAACTCCACATAACCGACGAGCGCCTGCAAAACGAGGAGCACGATCATGAGAGGCCTAAAGAGCTGCATCACCATGACTCCGTAACCCACGCCAGCCTCGCTCGCCTCGGAGCCGGGCATCCGCTGGCCCATGATCATCAAACCATATAGAACGACAGGGACGAGGAAAAGCGCCATCTGGATTTCCCAAGTCACCGCCTTGCCATCCGTGAAAGCGCCATTCATGGCGTATGAGGCCAGACCACCGACAATGAGTCCGCCCGGCCAGCCCGCGTGGAGAATGTTCAGATAGTGCGCTTTGTTTTTCGGATATAGAGTGGCCACCAACGGGTTCACAACGGCCTCGCAAACACCATTGCCCACCGCGAAGAGGAACATGCCCCAGTAAAGGCACTGGAACGCGGCCTCTTTGCCGCCCGCCTCAAAGGCATAACCAGCGCTGAGCGTCAGCACTGCGGAAACGAGATGTGTCAGAAAAGCGATGAACATCAACTTCCCATAACCAATGGCGTCGGCAATCAGCGAGCTGAGCATGATAATGACACCAAAGCCGACAAGGCCACCGCCGGTGATCAAACCCAGTTCGGTCATGGTAAATCCATATTTTTCCGCCCATTGGCCGAGAATGCCGGCGCGAATGGAAAAGCCGACGCCGGCGGCGAGGATGGCCATGAATCCGGCCCAGAGGAGCCGGCTGGCGTTGGGTGCGATGCCTTCTGTTTTTGCTGACATGATGTGGTGTTTGGATGTGTGTTTGTTGGGATGAATTAAATCCGATGGCGGCCACCGGGCCGCCATCGGGCTGGATCGAACCTTCCTTATGCCTGCTCCATCTGGCCGCCTTCCTTGTCCGGGGCCATGAGGTCCACCGCTTTATAGCCGCCTTTGGACTTGAAGTAGAGGAACATGAGCATGTAGCAGACCAGCATGAAGGCCGGGAACATGGCCATTCTGCCAAGCGCGGTGAACTGGCCCGCCTTGGTCGCCTCGGCAATCATGCTTTTGTCCTCCTCAGCGGTGACGGCGGCGGCTTTGACGGGGTCCACCCCTTTGTAGGCGCCGAGCACATATTTTTTATCCACCGTGATCTGTTCGACCAGCGCGCTGTTCTTTTCCTGGATGAGCTTGGTGGTGGTGTCCTCCTGCAGGGAGCCGATGAAGGGAAAGCCCAGGATGCCCACAGCCAGCATGCCGATGCCGGAGATGGCGTTCAGTGTCAACGCGCCGCCTTTGGGACTCTGCTCGGCGGTGATGCCGAGCATGGTGGGCCAGAAGAAAGTCTTGCCGAAGCCGTAAAGCGTCGCAGCGGCGAAGATGATGAGCAGGCCGGAACTGCCGGTCTTTGACAAGGCCAGAAGGCCCGCGATGGCGAGGACAGAGCTGGTGATGAGCAGGCCGATGGGGGAGAGCTTGTGGACGATGGGGCCGGCAAAGAAGCGCAGCACCATCATGATGGCGGAGGTGTAAATGAGCACCCAGCCTGGATTTGCCCCTGCGGCTTTCATGGGTTCTTCCATCAGGGAGTTGATCCAGCCGTCTGTGCCGATCTCTGTGGTCGCCAGCGGTCCCATGATGACGATCATGAAGGCGAGCAACGGCCTGCCGAAGCTTTTTGTCACCAGCCCGAACAGGGCCGCGACAACGCCGGTGTATATCCATTTGGCATAAGGGGCGAAGAAAACGCTGGAAAGCTCCGGCACCTGCTCCAACTGCGCGAAGATGAGGCCAAAAGCCACCAGCGCGCCGAACACGCCGAACTCGCCGAGCATCTGCACATAACTGACGCCGGCCTGCTCGCGCTCGTTGACCGGAAATTTCGCCCCGATGAGCATGACCAGATAAATCACCGCCGGTACCAGCACGAGGCCGAGCACGATGCGCCAGTCGCCGCTGGCGGCGACACCCGCCAGCGCAATGGTGCAAAGACCGCCGAACACAAGACCGCCCGGCCAGCCCGCGTGGAGGATGTTCAGCCACTTGGTTTTGTCCTTGCTGAACATGGTGGCAACGACAGGGTTGATGAAGGCTTCCACCGTGCCATTGCCGAGTCCGAGGATCACGCTGCCCCAGTAGAGCAGGTTGTACCCGCGCGCCTGGGCCGCCACGAGCGCGTCACCTGTCACACCCTGGATGGCTCCATAGGCCATGAAGGCCATGCCCGCGTAGATCAAGTAGCAGACAAAGGAGAACAGCATGGCGATTTTGTAGCCGATGCGGTCAATGATGAGGCTGAACAGGATGATGGAGATGGCGAAGGGCCAGATGCCAGCCCCTTTCAGCGCGCCGATGGTGACTTTATCAATGCCGAAATCCAGGCCGAACCGAACGTCGCACAGATACATGCGCGAAAAGAAGGCGTAGGATGTGGTGATGAGGGCGATGAAGCAGCCCCAGAACAGGGCCATTGAAGGTTTGCCGTCGTTGCTCATGGTTGGGTTGGTATGTGGGATGGATGTTGCTTTGTCGGCCCGCGCGGACGTACCGGCCGGCAGCCAACGGGAGAAGCGGCGCGTTTTTATGCGGGCAGTTGAGGTGCGACAAGAAAAAAAGCGGCGATTTTCACAAATTCGTTAGTCCCCTCCGCGCCCGGCATTCATGCATGAAAGAATCCCGCCCGCGTGCCCGACTCCCTTTCCCACCATGAAGAAAGCATCCTTTTTGCTCCCCCTGCTCGCCGCTGCGCTCGCGCCGGCGGTTTTCGCTGAAGACAATGTCCCCCCCGCCGGCTTCACCGCCCTGTTCAATGGCAGGGACCTCTCCGGCTGGTATGGCTGGGGCACGCAGGACCCCGCCGACCTTTGGAACATGAGCGAGGAGGAGCGCGCCGCTTACAAGAAAAAATCCATCGAGGGCGGCCTGCTCGACGCCAAGGGCAACGACAAGGGCGACCATGTGAACGCGCATTGGAAGGTGGAAAACGGCGAGCTGGTCAATGACGGCAAGGGCCTCTACCTCACCACCGACAAGGACTATGGCGACTTCGAACTCTGGGTGGACTACAAAATGCTGCCCAAGGGCGACAGCGGCATCTATCTGCGCGGCACGCCGCAGGTGCAGATCTGGGACTTCACTGAAACAGACGAAAAAGCCGTCTCCCTCGGCAAGCCCAAGGGCTCCGGCGGCCTCTGGAACAACAAGAACCCGGAGGGCAAAGACCCGCTCAAGCTCATGGACAAGCCGCTGGGCGAGTGGAACCGCTTTTACATCCGCATGATCGGCGAGCGCGTGCTCATCAAGCTCAATGGCGAGGTCGTGGTGAACAACGCCGTGCTGGAAAACTTCTTCGCCAACCGCAAGGCCGGTTATCTGGCCTATGGCAAGAAAGACGACAAAGCCAAGGCCGCCGAAAAGCCGCCCGCAGGCTGGATGCAGGATCCGGTTTACGCCAAAGGCCCCATCCAGCTCCAGACCCACGGCAGCGAGATCCGCTGGAAGAACGTCTTCGTGCGCGAGATCCCCGCCGAAGAGACGAACCAAATCCTCGCCCAAGGTGAGGAAGGCTTCACCCGCCTGGACAACGGCAAAGACCTTTCCAACTGGCAGGGCGCTGTGGACAATTACGAGGTCGTGGAGGGCAGCATCGTCTGCAAGCAGGGCAAAGGCGGCGACCTGCTCAGCAAGGAGGAGTATGGCGACATGGTGCTGCGCTTTGAATTCAAGCTCCCGCCCGCCGGCAACAACGGCATCGCCCTGCGCACTCCCGTGGGCGGTCACAGCGCCAAGGACGGTCTGGAGATCCAGGTCATTGACACCGACGGCTACGAGGCCAAGACCGGCAAGGAACTCCAGCCCTACCAGGTGCATGGCTCCGTGTATCACCTGCTCGGCGCCAAGCGCGGCTACCTGCGCCCGTCGGGTGAGTGGAACTACCAAGAGATCGAAGTGCGCGGCAACCAGATCAAAGTGACCCTCAATGGCACCAGGATCCTCGACGCCAATCTCGACGAACTGGACTACAGCGGTGTGAAGACCAAGCCCGCCGGAGTCGAGCGCAAGACAGGCCACATCGGCTTCGCGGGTCACAGTGATCCCGTGGCCTTCCGCAACTTCCGCGTGAAGCGGCTCTGAGCCGTCCTCCCACTGCCTTCCATCACAGCCCGTCCCTAACCGGACGGGTTTTTTCTCATCCTGCCCTGACTCCTCCGCAGGCGCGGCAAAGCAATACAGACAGTTTTAGGATTGCCTCCCATTTCGTGGGCGATAATATGCGCGATGCCATGTCAGACGAAATCTACCCACAAGACTCCTCCCCTGACTCACCTCCACCGCGCACCACGGGGGGCAACTGGCGCTGGGAGCCGCCCAGCCCGGAGGAGCTGCAGAAGCTCATGCCCGGCTACACCATTGAGAAGCTGCTGGGCCGCGGCGGCATGGGCGCGGTCTATCGCGGCATCCAGATGAACCTGGACCGGCCCGTGGCCATCAAGATCCTTCCGCCCGGCGTGGAGAAGGAGGACTCCAGCTTTGCCGAGCGCTTCAAGAATGAGGCCAAGCTCATGGCCAAGCTCAACCACCCCGCCGTGGTCAGCGTGCATGACTTTGGCGCCACCCAGGGCGGGCAGCTCTACTTTGCCATGGAGTATGTGGACGGCAGCGATGTCTCGCAGATGATCGCCGCGCAGGGGAAACTCCCTCCGGACCACGCGCTGGCCATCACCGCTCATGTCTGCGATGCGCTGGCCGCCGCGCACGAGCTGGGCATCGTGCATCGGGACATCAAGCCCGCCAACGTGCTTATCAACATGAAGGGGCAGGTGAAGGTGGCGGACTTTGGCCTGGCAAAGGTGGAGGAGCCTGGCCAGCACGGGTTCACCAAGACCGGCTACGCCATGGGCACGCCGGACTTTGTGGCGCCGGAGGCGCTGATGCTGGGCATGGCCATCGATGGCCGCGCGGACATCTACGCCGTGGGCGTGATGCTCTACCAGATGCTGACGGGGAACATCCCGCGCGGCGCCTTCAAGCCGGCGGCGCAGCTGGTGCCGGGCCTGGACCCGCGTTTTGACGCCATCATCACCAAGGCCATGCAAAGCGCCCGCGAGGACCGCCACCAGAGCGCCGCGGAGCTGCGGCGTGAGCTGGATGTGATCCTGACCGTCCCCCTGGTGCGGCAGGACGCGCCGGTCAGCGCGGCCATCCCCGTGGCCCAGGTGGCGCAGGCCCCCGGCCAGCGCAGCGCCGCGCAGAGGCCGGCGGGGAGGAGTGATGTGGGCACTCCTGCCCGCAAAGAAGGCGCTCACGCGGGCAAGAGTGCCCGCACCACTTCCGACCCATCCGCGAAGTCCAAAGCACCGCTCTTCATCAGCATTGGCGCCATCGCCGCCATCGGCATCGGAGCGTTCGTCATGATGAGCGGGAAAAAGGAGCCCACCAAGCCTTCCACCCCGGCCCCCAGCGCTGCCAAACCCGCACCCAGACCTTCTCAATCTTCGCCATCAACTCTTACCAGTTCTACAACGACTGGCAGCGGCACCACCCCCAAATCAAGCAGCACCGCAAATAACACTCAACCGACAGCCACGACACGCCCGCAGTCTGGCAAATCAGCAACAGTCGCGTCTTCGATCCTGCCTACGCCACAACCCGTCCAGACGACCTTGCCGCTCAAGGCGCCCGCAAGACCAGCCCAAGTCGGGCAGATTGTCGTCTGGCGCGTTGATGGCAAGCCCATGAGCGACAATGACGCGCACGTCAGGCCGCCTGCGGACGCGACGGCGAGCGTGCAGATCTCCGCGAATGCACAGTCAAGCGGGTTGCACGCCGCCGCCCTCCAGTCCGACGGCACCGTGCGGGTTTGGGGCAAAATTTCGCCAACCCCCGATGAGGTTCGAGACGTTGCCGACCTCGCGGCCTCTTCGGGGCGCGTCCTTGCCATCAACGCAAACGGTGAATTTTTCGCCTGGGGCAGTTGGAGTGAAAGAGCTGACTTCATCCGCCGCATTCAGCAAGGGAGTCACAAAATCGTCCAAATCGCCGCAGGGGCGGGTTACGATTACCTGCTCACGGACCAAGGCCGGATCCTGACGCGGAGCAGTCTGGCAGATCGCCAGGCCGACATCGATGCCAACGGCCCTTTCCAGGCTCTCGTCAATGGCTCTGGAAAAGCCGGGGCCATCACGCTGGACGGACGCCTTCTGGAACTTCACACACCCAACAATGCCAAGCCAAACTTGAAGCCTCTCGCCTTCCTGCGCGCCCAGGCAGATGCCTTCGCGCTGAATCACGAAACGGTCATCGCTTCCAAGGACGGCAAGTTGGTAGGCGCTGTGCCGGAATCTCAGGCATCCAGCTACGCCGGAGTGACCCGGATTGTAGCAGACAGCAGCCGCATCCAGGCCTGGAGGATGGCCGACGGTGCGTGGAAATTCGTCACCGGGGCATCATCGGGCACGATCAGCATCCCGCACTGCGAGCAGCAAGCCGAAGGCTGCTTCGACATCGCCCTGGCTGGCGACTACGCCTTCGGTCTGAAAGCAGAGGCGGACTCTTCGCTCGCTGGCGCCTCCACCTCAAATCTTCCATCCGCCCCTTCAACTCCCGTCCCGGCGGCCTTCCCGCCCGGCCAGTGGGTGAAGGTCTTCACCAAGTTCGAGGACTTGCCGGACTCTCTGCGCCAGCCGGGAAGAGGCGTGAAGTTCGAAGACGGGTGGATCCGCTTCGAACCAGGCAAGCCGTTGCGCATTTACGTCGTGGACTCGCTCACCAACTATGCGATTCGCGCCACGATGCAGCGTGCAGGCGATGAGTATAAGAGCAAGTCCCTCATGATCCGTGCCGCACATGGAACCAGCATCGACGGTTACTTGCTTCACGTCCCGAACGACAATTCGTTCTTCGGGGCGGGCCGCAGGGTGAATGGAGGAACCGCCACCACCTACTTGTGGAAGGCGCTGCCTCATGAGTTCCAGCCACCTCGCATCGGACAGGAATACACGCTGGAATGGGGTTGTGTCGGTGACAAGCTCATCGCCCGTTACGGGACCCATTTCGTTAAAACGGTGATCAACACTGACTTGAAGAGCGGCCCGGCATACCTCACCGGAGAAGAACCCGTCCGCGACATCGAAGCCATCAACCTCGACGGCCTTCCCGAAGCGGAGGCGCTCAAACTCCTCGGCGTGGATGAGAAGGGCAATGATCTGCGCGCGCTGGCCGCGCAGCAGGAGCGGCAGCAGATGGAGCAGTCGCAGAAAGACGATGCCCTCGCCGCCATCCCGGAACTCAAGGCGCTGCACGAGCAGTTCGTGAAGCTGCAGGCCGAGCGCGTCACCGCGCCCTTCGAGGCGGAGGTGGCGAAGCTCAATGCGAGTTATCTCGGCGGCATCGACCGCGAGATCGCCAATGAGAAGAAGGCCGGGCACCTTGACGGTGTCATCGCTCTGGAGTCAGAGAAGAAGATTATCGCAGACAAGCAGCCCGTGCCTGCCGCGGACGATGCGAAGACGCCCGAGGCGCTCAAGAAACTCCGCGCCATCTACCGTGACACCCACGCGAAGATTGACGCCTCCCGCGCCGCGAATCTCAAGGCGCTCACCGACCCGCTCATCACGCGGTTGAAGCAGCTCGTCGCCGAGCTCACCCGGCAGGACCGCGTCGCCCATGCCAAGACCGTGCGGGAGTATCGGGAGGCGCTGGAAGCTGGCAGGCCGGCCGCCCCCCCAGCCGCCGCGAGCGGCCCCGCGGCCACGAATCCTGCGAACGCGGCGCTTGCAGGAGCAAGCGCCCTGCCCGCCAAATACTCCAAGGGCGACGACCGCAGGGCGGCGGAGTGGGCGCTCTCCCTCGGCGGTGCGGCCATGGTCACGGTTCAGTACCAAGGCACGCCCGCCAAAGAGCTGCGCCCGGGCGACGATCTTCCCAAGCAGGATTTCGCCATCACCAAGCTCGACCTGGCCTTTGGCAGTGCATCCGCGCCGCCCCAGATTCCCATCACGGACCTTGATGTCCTGGCCGGCCTGCAAGAGTTGCAGCGGCTGCGCCTTTCCGGCAGCCATTTCACCGAGTCCATGCTCCGCATCCTGCCCAGCCTGCCCAAGCTCGACGAGCTTGTCCTGAGCGAGGGAGCCTATTCCGACGGGGTGGTGGATCAGCTCAAGCTGTGCAAGAGCCTGACGGTCTTCACCGTCGAAACCAACAAGAACTTCACCGGCTCCAGACTGGCCGAGCTTACCCCGCTCAAACTCACCACGTTGAGCCTCAGGTCCACCGGCGTTTCGGCTTCCAGCCTTGGCTTCATTGGCTCCTTGGACGACTTGAACAGCCTCACCCTCTGGTTCCACGACTACACGGATGACGACATGCGGGCTTTGGCGGGCCTCACCCGTCTGGAAAGTCTGAACTTGATACGCACGCGCGTCAGTTTCGCCGGACTGGGGCACTTCGCGAAAAACCGCCAACTGACCACCCTCGGCCTGATCCCGCCGCCGGAGGAGGCCACGCCGGAATTCGCGCATGTGGTGGAGATCTTCCCCAAACTGACGCATTACCGCATGAAGTCGCCATGCACCCGCCGGCAGGTCGCCGCACTGGCCGCTTTTCGGAATCTTTTCACTTTGACTATAGAGGACGAACATGCCACCGACGAGTCTGTCCTCGGTGTCCTGGACCTGCCCAGGCTCAAGTATTTGCGGCTGAATTACGGAGGTGGTGAGAATATCACCCCCGCCGCCTTCCAGCAGCTCGCGGCCCACAAAGGGTTGGAACGCATCAACAGCGACGGCCTGCCGCTGCTCACCGACGACGCCCTCATGGCCCTGGCGGACATGCGCCAGCTCAAACAACTCGAACTCGGCCCCACGCCGAAGCTCACGGCCGCTGGCATTGCCGCCTTCAAAAAGAAGCGCCCGGATGTGAAGGTGACGCGGTGAACCGTAGGCGCATTCGCCAGAATGCGGAGCCTTCCGATCACGTCGCAAGCCCACCCCAGCCCTCGTTCTGGCGAACGAGCCTACGACGGGCGGCAGGCGCAGCCGCCAGACTGCGGGGATCGAAAAGCCCCGATGCTCTCCCAACCTCCTCGTTCTGGCAGACGAGCCTGCGGACAGTGCCTGGTGCGGAGCGCATGCGTCCCGCGTGCCGTTTACCCGCGTCTTCACGACAATCCGTGGCTTTGAACTTCCGTCATCCCATCGGTCGTGGCCGACCGAGCGCAGCCCTCAGGGACAGGCTGTGGCGGGGCGCCGCAGCCGACATGCGGGCCGTGTTGCTCCGTTCTCGAGGAGCACGCGCGGTGAGCTGGCATGGCGAAACTGAGGTGTCAGTCCCTCCTCCCGCGCACGAAGAGCAGGCCGCCGGCCAGCCCCCAGCAGACGTTCATGAGCCAGCCGGCCAGGGAGGCTGCGACGGCCTTGGACGCGGGCAGGCCGGCGAGTCCGCCGACGAGGGCCTCGAAGGTCTTTTCCCGCACGCCGAGACCGGAGACGGAGACGGGCAGCCCGGCGGCCATGTCTATGACAGGCATGGCGGCCATGAACCCGGTGAAGGGTGCGGTGCCGCCCACGGCGCGGATGCCGCAGTAGAAGACGAGGAAGTGGAAGAGGTAGAGCACCAGGGAGGCGCCGAGGGCGAGCAGGGACCAGCGCCAGGCGTGGCGCAGCGCGTCGCAGGCCTGGCCGAATTTTTTCAGCGGCGGCCAGCCCAGCAGCCAGGGCAGCTTTGACTCGCCCCAGGCATAGATGCGCGGGGTGAAGGAGAGCACGGAAACGAGGATGCCGAGGAGGGAGCCGGCCATGAAGACGGCGAAGCCGCGCAGCACCGCGTCCGCCTCCGGGCTGAGCTGCTCCAGCTTTTCCCGCACCAGCCAGCCGCAGCCGAGGAAAACGATGGAGACGGAGACAAGGCCGACGAGGTGGTCGAGCATGATGGAGGCCATGACGGGCAGCTTCTGCGCGCCATTCCTTCGCAGCAGGGCTATGACGCGCCATGCGTCCCCGCCGAGCGCGCCGAGGGAGGTGATGTTGAAAAAGGCTGCCTCGAAGGTGACGCGCGCCACCCTGCCCGGCGGCACGCGCTGGTCCTGGCCGGCCAGCAACGCCTGCCAGCGCAGCGCGGCGAAGAGGACGGCCAGCCCGGCGCAGGCGAGCCCGGCGAGCGCCCAGGGCCAGTTGGCACCCATGGCGCGCAGGTGCGGCAGGATTTCCCCGGTGAACTGGTGCTCGCGGAAGATCATGCCGAGGAGCACCGTGGTGACGGCGATCTTCAGGGCGATGACCAGGGCTTTTTTCATGCCCTTGGCTCAGCCCAGCCCGGCTTCCTCGATGGCTTTGGCGATGCTGTCCACGCTGTGCAGGATCTCGCGCGCTTTTGTCTGGTCGCTGATCTTGAGCTTGAAGTGCTTTTCGATGGCCACCACGAGCTGGAGCGCGTCCACACTGTCCAGACCGATGCCTTCGGGACCGAAGAGCGGTCCGTCGTCGGTGATGTCCCCGGCGGCGACTTCCAGCATCAACTCGCTGGCCATGACTTCTTTGATTCGTTGGCGGAGGTTCATTCGGGGGAAAAACAAAAAGGACGGCCCGCCGCTCACACCAGCGCGCCGTCCAGCTTCAAGGCGGCGCCAGTCATATAGCTGGCCTCCCGGCTGGCAAGGAAGAAAACCACGGCGGCAATCTCCTCCGGCCGGGCAAAGCGGCGCATGGGTGTCTGGCGCCGCGCGGCCTGGAGCTGCTCCACGCTCCAGCCGGCGGGGGGCGCTCCCTCGATGTGGCCCGGGCAGAGGGCGTTGACAGTGATGCCGAGGCGGGCGGTCTCCTTGGCCAGGCTCTGGGTGAGGCCGATGACGCCCGCCTTGGCGGCGGCGTAGTTGGTCTGGCCGGCGGGGGGGTGCAGGGCGCTCAGGGAAGCGATGTTGATGATGCGGCCCCAGCGCTCGCGCAGCATGGGCTGGAGCGCGGCCTGGCAGCCGAGGAAGACGGCGTTGAGGTTGGCGTCGAGCACGCGCGCCCATTGGCCGCCGGTCATGTGGGCGAGCAGGGCGTCGTCATGGCAGCCGGCATTGTTGACCAGCACGCTGAGCGGCCCGGCCTCCGCCTCGATCCGCGCCACCGCCTCCTGCCAGTCATCCGCTCTGGTGACCTCCAACGGGCAGAGAAAGGCGCGCCCGGCGTGGCAGGAGGCCAGCGCCTCCGCATCGTCGCGCTTTTCACGCACACCGAGGAAGACGCGGCAATCCGGGTCGCGCTCCAGGAAGTGGCGCGCCACCACGCACCCCAGGACGCCGTTCGCGCCGGTGATGAGGATGCGGCGTTGGTCGGACATGCGCTGGGGTCACGCGGCGGCGGCGGGGTGCTGCTCGCAAACTTCGGGCTCGGGGTCGGTCTCTTCGACGATGGCGTTGTCCTTGAGGAACTGCATGGCATTTTGCAGCAGCAGGTCCTCCTGCAGGCTGCTGATGAGGCCGCTCTTCTGAGCCTCGGCCATGAATTTTTTCACCGGCTTGTTCTGGCGGGCGGCCAGGTTCGCCAGGGCATGCATGAGCTGCTGCTGGGTGACCTCCAGATTCTCCTTCTGCGCCACCTGCTCGAGGATGAAGCTGACCTTGATGCTCTGGCGCGCCTGGTGGGTGGCGCTGCCGAGGATCTCGTCCTGGTGCTTGAGCAGCTCCTCATGGCTGAGGCCCTGCTGCATGGCGCGCATGGCCATCTCGTTGGTGCGGCGCTGGGCCTCGCGGTTGACGATCTCCTGCGGCAGATCGAACTCCACCTTCTCAAAGATGTGGGCGATGACCTGATTGCCCTTCCCGTTCTCGCGCGCTTCCTCCCGGCGGCGGCGGATGGCCTCGCGCACCTCGCCGCGCAGCATTTCCACGGTGAGTTCCTCGCCGCCAATCTTCTTGAGCAGGTCGCCGTCGAGTTCAGGCACCTTTTTCTCCTTCACGCCTTTGCAGTTGACAGTGAATTCGATGTTCTTCTGGCGCAGCGGCTCGTAGGGGAAGTCCTCCGGCAGCGGGATGGTCAGGGTCCGCGTCTCGTCTTTGCGGATGCCGTTCAGTCCGGCATAGAAGCCGGGGAGGAAATCCTCCTCGTCGTCGAGAAGGAACCAGTTCTCCTTGATCTCCCGCAAGTGCTGGGGCGCGTCCGGCATGGTTTCGGCCAGGGGCTCGCCGTCCAGGCTGCCGGTGGCGGTGAGCACCACGGCGTCGCCGTTTTGCGCTCCGCGCTCCACATCCTGGAAGGAGGCGTGGCGCTCGCGCAGGTGCAGGATGTCATGGTCCACATCGGCGTCGGTGACCTCCACGCGCGGCAGCTTCACCGGGATGCCCTTGTATTCAGGCAGCTCGAATTTCGGAGCCAGGCTCATCTCGGCGGAGAAGCTGAAGCTCTGGTCCGTGTCGTGTACCATCTTGTCGGTGACCGAGAGGATGTTCAGCACTTCCAGTCCCTCGTTTTTGATGGCCTGGCGCAGGCCGTCGTTGATCAACTGCTTCTCCAGCTCAGCCTCGATGTCCGCGCTGTAGCGCTTCCTCACCGCGGCAGCGGGCGCCTTGCCGGGGCGGAAGCCGGGCAGGCGCACCTGGCTGGCATAGTAAGAGGTGATGGCGCTGCGCTGTTTGCTGACCTCGGCGGCGGGCACGCGGATGTGCGCCACGGCTCGGCAGTTGGGCTGGTGTTCGACGTTGATGTTCATGGGGGTGGGAAAACTCGCCTTCCAGGGGGCGCGCGGATGACCGGAGCCTCGGAGGGGGTGTCAGGCTAGAGCAGCCCCGCCGCCTTGACAACCCTGGAAGCGATTTTCAAAACTCCCCGCCGGCCCGCCGGGCGGGCAAAGCCCCGCCGCAGCCCGAAACACCCGCCGCCGAATCCGCAGGTCAAAGCAAGATGTCCCTCACCACATGGCTTTCCTCCACGCCGGTGAGGCGGACATTGAGGCCGCGGAACTTGTGGCTGAAGCGGGCGTGATCAATGCCCAGGCAGTGCAAAATGGTGGCGTGCAGGTCTCGGATGTGGACGGGGTTTTCGGCGATGTTGTAGCAGAAGTCATCCGTGGAGCCATATTCGAAGCCGGGCTTCACACCGCCGCCAGCCAGCCAGATGGAAAAGCAGCGCCCATGGTGGTCACGACCCATGCCGGGGTCTCCGAGCTTGCCCTGGCTGAAGGTGGTGCGACCAAACTCGGTGGCGAAGACGACAAGCGTGTCCTCCAGCAAGCCGCGTGATTTGAGATCCTTGATGAGCGCGGCGGTGGGCTGGTCAATGTCATGGCATTGGTTCGGCAACTGGCGTGAGATGGCGATGTGCTGGTCCCAGCCGCGATGAAAAAGCTGCACAAAACGCACATCCCGCTCCAGCAGGCGGCGGGCGAGCAGGCAGTTTGCGGCATAGCTGCCGGGCTTGCTCACATCGGGGCCATAGGCCTCCAGCGTGGCGGCGGACTCGCCGCTGATGTCGGTGAGATCCGGCACGCTGGCCTGCATTCGATAAGCCATCTCGTAGGCCTTGATGCGTGTCAGTGTCTCGGGGTCGCCCAGCTCATCGGCGCGCATTTGGTTGAGCCGGGCGAGGTCGTCGAGCAGGGCGCGGCGCTGCGGGCGTTCCACGCCGGGCGGGTTTTGCAGATAGAGCACCGGATTGGCCCCCGGCCGCAGGCCCACTCCCTGATGCGAGGAAGGCAGGAAACCGCTGCCCCAGAGACGCGAGAAAATGGGCTGGCCGGGATTTTTGCCCGTGCCCTGGGAGACCATGGCGATGAAGGCTGGCAGGTTTTGATTCTCCGTGCCGAGCCCGTAGCTGACCCAGGCGCCCATGCTGGCATAACCGGGCAGTTGGTTCCCCGTGTTCAGATAAGTAATGCCGGGATCGTGGTTGATGGCCTCGGTGTGCAGGCTTTTCACGAGGCAAATGTCATCGGCGATGGTCTGGATGTGCGGCAGCAAGTCGCTGATCCAGGTGCCGTGTCCGCCGCAGCGCCTGCCTGCCATGAGTGGCGGCACCACGGGGTAGGCGCTCTGCCCGCTGGTCATGCCGGTGAGACGCTGCGTGCCTTTGATGCTCGGCGGGATTTCCTGCCCGGCGTGCTTGTGCAGCATGGGCTTGTCATCAAAGAGGTCCACATGAGAAAGGCCGCCACTCTGGAAAAGGCAGAGCATGCGCCTGGCCTTCGGCGCGAAATGCGGGAAGCCGGGCAGGCCGATACGCGGCGCGTCAGAGGCGGCGCGCAGGCCTTCCTGATGCAGCAGGCTGCCCAGCGCGATGCCACCGATGCCGCGTGAAACATCGCCGAGAAAGCTGCGGCGGGTGAGGTGGGAGAGGTGTTCGTGGAGAAGGGTCATGTTGGGCCAAATCAATGTTTCAATTCCGTGTCACGCTTTCGCTGAGGTTGAGAATGAGTGCGGCGACCTGCATCCAGGCGGCGTGCTCGATGGCGGGGAGTTTGCCATCACGAGGGGATTCACCGACTCGCAGTGCCTGGGCGGCAGCTTGCGGTTTGGCGTTGTAATGCTGGCGCTCGCGTTTGAGAGCGGCTAGCAGCACGCCCAGTTCGGCGGCTTTGGGCTGGCGCGAGGTGGCTTCGGCAAAAGCCCAGCGCAGCCGCGCGGCATCATCGCCGGACTGATGCAGCGCGCGCTGCGCAAAGGCGCGGGCGGCTTCGACGAACTGCGGGTCATTCAGGGTGACGAGCGCTTGCAGAGGTGTCGTGGTATTGCCGCGGTCAATGGTGCAGACCTCGCGGTTGGGCGCGTCGAAGGCCGTCATGTTGGGCGGGGCGGCGGTGCGTTTCCAGAAAGTGTAGAGACTGCGGCGGTAGAGCTTTTCACCGTGATCCTGCACAAAGGTCTGTGCGGTGGCCGGCGTGCTCCCGTAGTGGCTGACCTCGCGCCAGAGATCGCCGGGAGTGTAGGGGTTGACACTGGGACCGCCGATGCGCGGCACGAGCAGGCCGCTGGTCTTCAGCGCGGCATCGCGCAGCAGCTCGGCGGGAAGACGGAAACGCGGACCACGGGCGAGCAGGCGGTTTTGCGGGTCGCGCTCGAGCATTTCCGGCGTGGCGGCGGAGGTCTGGCGGTAGGTGTCGCTCATGACGATGAGCTTGAGGAGACGCTTCACATCCCAGCCGCTTTCCATGAACTCCACCGCGAGCCAGTCGAGCACATCGGGATGGCTCGGCCACTCGCCCTGCATGCCGAAGTCCGCCGCTGTGGCCACGATGCCGGTGCCGAAGAGCATTTTCCAAAAACGGTTCACCGCCACACGGGCTGTGAGCGGGTTGCCTTTCATCGTGATCCACTGCGCGAGTCCGAGCCGGTCCTGCGCGGCACCATCCGGCATGGGCGGCAGGGACTCGATGGTGCCCATGCTCACTTTCACCGTGGGCTGCGCATAGTCGCCACGGTTTAGGATGAAAGTGTCACGCGGCTTTGCGGCCACATCCATGACCATCGTCGGGTGCGGCTGGGTCAAGGCGGCGAGCCTTTCCTCCAGGTTCGCCAAGTCGACACGCGTGCGCCGCATCTCATCAGCATGAGCCGCCGCATAGCTCCAAAGCGCCGCCTTCTGCCGCGGGCTGCGCTTTGCCTCGGCGGTGCCGAGAATGGCGATGATGTCCGCTGGCAGGGCGCTGTCGTCATCCTCACCCGTGATGACGAAAATCTCGAAGTGCCCAGGGATGAGGCTTTTGCCATGTCCAAAGACGAGCTGCGTGGTGAGGAAGGGTGTGTCGCTGGCGCTCAGCGGCCTGGCAAAAGTGGCCGTCAAGCGCACCGGCCCCTCCGTGGCGGGATCGGGCGCCCAGCCGCTTTCATTGCGCGGATCGAGACAGGCGGCGGGCGGGTATTTCACGTCCCAGGAGTTGGCTGTGACGTGGGCGATTTCCTCCAGCTTGTGCAGGTTGATCTGGTCATTGGCGATACTGCCCGCCGTGGCCGCGATGGAGGTGAGAACGAAGCTGCCTTTGTGCGTGGGAGCCTCCTCTTTCGGGGCGGTCTTGGCCTTGGCTTTAGCTGGCGCGCGCCCTTCCTGCGGGCCGCTGCCCCAGCCACCGCCGGGCAGATCGGGCACAGGATGAAAGACCACGCGCAGACCGGTGATGGGAGCGCTGATTTTTGGCAGCTCCATGGACACATCATAGGCTGCCATGGCCGCCACTTGGGGCAGGCGCACGCCGTTTTGCCCCTCCATCTCAAAGCCATTTCCCCGGTTCGGTGTGGAGACTTTCAGGATGCGGGTCGGGTGCGTTTGGAAAGCCGTGCCGCACTTGTCGAGCCTGGCACGTTCACGGTTCTCCCATGCTCTTAAAATCTTGCCATGAGGCGTGGAGAGCCTTTGCCGCAGCGTGGAGATTTGCTTCTGCAAAGCGGGCACCTCATCGGTCTTGAGCACGGTTTTGGCGCTGATAAACGGCCCTGGATTCACGCCGCCGTTGCCATCGAGTCCGCGGTCGCTGAGCGAGTTGAAGAAGGCGAACATCTGGAAGTAATCCTTCTGTGTGACGGGGTCGAACTTGTGATCATGGCACTGCGCGCAGGCCAGTGTGAGGCCTAGCACCGCCTCGCCGAGCGTCTTCACGCGGTCGGCGTTGTAGTTGGTGAGGTTTTCCTCCGGGATGGTTCCGCCCTCGTGCGTGACCATGTTGTTGCGCTGAAAGCCGGAGGCGATGAGGTCCGCCTCGGTGCGGCCGGGCAGCAGGTCGCCGGCGAGCTGCTCGATGAGAAATCGGTCGTAGGGCTTGTTGTCGTTGAAGGCCTGGATCACCCAGTCGCGCCACAGCCACATGCTGCGTCCGCCATCAATCGAGAAGCCGTTCGTGTCCGCGTAGCGCGCCGCGTCCAGCCATTCCAAAGCCATGCGCTCGCCGAAGTGGGGAGACTTCAGCAGACGATCCACCAGCGCCTCGTAAGCCTCCGGGCTCGCGTCTTTGACAAAAGCCTCCACCTCCTCCGCGCCCGGCGGCAGGCCGGTGAGATCGAGCGACACCCGCCGCATCAGCATCGCCGGGTCGGCTGCCGGCGAAGGTTTCATGCCTTCCTCCGCCAGGCGCTTGCGCACGAGTGCATCTATGGCGTTTGAGGTGCCATCGGGAATGACCGTACGCAGCGGGGAGATGAAGGCCCAATGCGCCGCATACTTCGCACCCTCCCCGATCCATTGCCGGATCTTCTCCTTGTCTGCCGCGCTGAGCTTGAGGTGCGACTTGGGCGGCGGCATCACATCATCCTCATCGTCACTGATGATGCGCAGCCATGCCTCGCTGTTTTTCAGGTCACCCGGCTTGAAGGCAATGACACCATCCTTGTCCGCATGAGCGTCCTCTGCCATATCAAGCCGCAGCTTCGCCTTGCGCGCCTTCTCATCGAAGCCGTGGCAGGAGAAGCAGTTCTCCGAGAGAATGGGCCGGATGTCGCGGTTGTAATCAATCGCAGCAGCTCCCTGAACAGAGGAGCACAAGCATGCGGATAGCGGGATGCTGAGAAGGGTTCGTTTCATGAAACTGGAGAAAATAAGGACACGGAATGCGGCCGGAGGGGGCCTGGGGGCGAGTCTTTCGTGTTGGACAATAAAGGCGTGGATCGGTGCCCGGCACTTTCCGCTCACTCCTTCGAAATCGTCTCGTCGAGGTTCAGCAAGGCGAGCGCCACGGCTTCGAAGGCGGCGGTCTCGCTTTTGACGTATTGCTTTTGCCAGAGGGCGTGAAGAGCGGCGAGTTCGGTGGGAGTCGGTGTCCGGGAAAGGGCGAGGCGGAAGCCATGACGGATGCGCTGTTCGGCATTGGCGCCGGGCTTTTCACTGATGATTCGCTGGGCCAAGGCCTGCGCGGCTTCGACATAGACGGGGTCATTGAGGAGGTTGAGCGCTTGCAGAGGAGTGTTCGAGCGGTGGCGCTTCACCACGCAGGCCATGCGCGGGCCGGAGTCGAAGTTCACAAAGCTCGGATACGGCGCGCCGCGCTTGAGCACGACGTAAAGGCCGCGCCGGTGCTTCTCCGCGCCGGGGCTGACTTCATACTTGTATTGCTGGCCGCCGACTTTGGCCCAGAGGCCGTCGGGCTGGGGCGGGTAAATGGGTGGGCCGCCTTGCTTGGGGTTGAGCAGGCCGGCGATGGCGAGCGCGTTGTCGCGGATGCCCTCGGCATCGAGGCGGAAGCGGACCATGCGCCAGAGCAGCAGGTTTTCCGGGTCTTTGTCCTGCGCTGCGGCGTTGGCGGGGGCGTGACTGCTCTGCTGGTAAGTCTGCGAGGTGACGATGAGCCGCAGGAGCTTTTTCAGGCTCCAGCCCTGGTCCATGAATTCGACCGCGAGCCAATCGAGCAGTTCGGGATGCGTGGGCGGCGTGCCTTTGATGCCGAAGTCCTCGACGGTGGCCACGATGCCGCGCCCGAAGACCTCATTCCAGATGCGGTTCACGGTGACACGGGCGGCGAGCGGATTGTCGCGGCTGACGAGCCAGCGCGCGAGGGTGAGGCGGTTCGGAGCGCCCTCGGGCTGCTTTTCGAAAAGGGCGGGCACGGCGGCGGTCACAGGGTCTCCGGGGTTCGTGTATTCGCCGCGCTTGAAGAGGCTGGTCATGCGCGGCTCGGGCAGCTCGCGCATGACTTCGGAGGTGGCGGGCTTGAGGGCGTCGAGCTTGCGCTGGAGCGCCTTTCGCTGCGCCTCCAGGCGCGCCAGCACGGGGTCTTTGGCGGCTTTGTCATCCCCGGCATCCACCGGCTCCGGCAGGTGCTCCTCGACCGTGTCATTGAAGGCGCTCACGCGCAGTCTGCCGATGACACGTTTGCCGCCGAAGTGCTGCACGAGCCGCAGGCCAAGTCGCGAGCCTGGCTCCAGGGGGAGCGGTTTTTCGAAGGCTAGCGCGGCCCAGTGCGGCTTGTGAAATTGTGGATTGATGGCCCAGCCGGTGGCGGGGTCTTCATCAATGAGGCCCGCCACATCAAAGCGCGCCTGGGAGAAACTGGCGCGGGCGCGGGCGAACTTCAGCGGCACGCCGCCGGTCTTGTCCTTGCCGGGCGGGAGCAGCTCGGCGTGAAGTTCTTGCAAGACAAAGTTCGGCCGAGTGGCATCGCCGCGCCCGGGGCCGTCGCCTGGCAGGGAGGGATCGGTGAGCACCTCGATGAGGATGCCGTGGACGGGCGTGGTCGGTAGATCCAGTTCGAGCGTGTAAGTGTCGCCATCGGGCGCCTCGCCGATGAAGAGGATGCTGGCATCGTCGCGCGTCTCGGCCTCGGAGGCGGATTCGGTGTCCACGCGCAGAGGCTTGAGCGCGGTGATGGCGGCGATTTTTTCTTTCTTTGCAGGACGCTCGCGCTTCTTCGCGTGCGCGCTGATGCGGGCGTCCATCTCCTCTAGCTGCTTTTGCAAAGCCGCGCGCTCCTGCTCCTGGGTGGTGTCGCGCATCTCCATGGGCGAGCCTTTGAAGGCGATGGAGCCGGGCACCTTCGGATTCGAGCGCTCGGCCTCGCGCTCGGTGTTGTTGAAGTAGGCCAGCAGCCGGTAGTAGTCCTGCTGGGTGAAGGGATCATACTTGTGGTTATGGCACTGCGCGCACTCCAGCGTGCTGCCCAGCCACACGGCGCCGGTGGTGTTGACGCGGTCAATCACCTGGTTGATGCGGCTCTCCTCCGGCTCGGTGCCGGCCTCCACATTCGTCGGCGTGCAGCGGTGGAAACCCGTGGCGATGACCTGCTCCGGCGTGGCATTCGGCAGCAGGTCGCCGGCGATTTGCTCGATGCTAAACTCATCAAAAGGCTTGTCGGCATTGAGCGCGCTGACCACCCAGTCGCGCCAGCCCCAGATTTGCCGCAGGTCATCGCGCTGAAAACCGTGCGAGTCGGCGTAACGGGCGAGATCCAGCCAATGCCGCGCCCATTTCACACCGTAATCCGGGGAGTTCAGAAGTCGGTCCGCGAGCCGCTCCACCGCGCCCTGGGCATCGGCGGCATGGTCTTTAACAAAGTGCTCCACCTCCGCCGGCACGGGAGGGATGCCGGTGAGGTCGAGGTGCAGCCGGCGCGCGATTGTCTCCGGCGCGGCGGGCGCGCTCGGTGCCAGACCCTCGGCGGCGAGACGCGCGCGCGTGAAGGCATCCAGCGGATGCGCCGCGCCCTGGGGCACGGCGGGTTTCACGGGCGGCACATAGGCCCAGTGCTGCTGCAAAGTCACCGTCTCCGGCCACACGGCCCCGGCGGCGATCCACTCGCGCAGTTTGGCGATCTCATCCTTCGTCAGCGGTGTGCCGCGGCGTGGCATGGCCTCCTTGTCCGTGCGCGGCAGGGACACGCGGCGCAGCAGCTCGCTTTCATCGGGTTTGCCAGCCGTGATGACCGCGCCGTGCTTGCCTCCGGCGGAAATGGCCGCCTTTTCATGCAGGCGCAGTCCTCCGCGCGCCTCCTCCGCGCCATGGCACTCGAAGCACGCGCGCTGCAGCACCGGCAGCACCTCGCGGGAAAAATCCACTGCATGCACGGCGGCGCCGCTCAGAAGGAAAAATGTCAAAACCCGGTTCACGCGCTGAGAACGGGGCTGGAGAAGCCGGGCTTTCCGGCGTTATCTGGCCCATGCGCCGCCGCCTGACTGTCTTCTCCGCCGCCCTGCTCGCGGGCGCGCTGGCGGCGTGGTTTGGCGCGCCGTGGCTGGCGCCTTTGCCGCCCGCCTTGCTTGCGGCGCAGAGTGTCTCGACGCGCTTTCTGGCCGCCGATGGCACACCGCTGCGCATGCTCCTGACTGAGGAGGGACAGCGGGTGGCAGGCACGGCTTCCTATGCGGACATCCCGGAGCATTTGCGAAACGCGGTGCTTGCGGCTGAGGACAAGCGCTTCTTTCAGCATGGCGGCGTGGATTTGCTGGCGATCGCCCGTTCGGCCTGGGACAATCTGCGCGCCGGAAGGGTGGTCTCCGGAGCCTCCACGCTGCACCAGCAGCTCATCAAAATCACCGCCGCCCGGCCAGGTCCGCGAACCCTTGGCGTGAAGCTGGTGGAGGCGCTCCAAGCGCGCCGTCTGGCGATGACCTGGAGCAAGGAGGAGGTGCTGGCAGCCTGGCTGAACCGCGTCTCTTACGGCAACCTGCTGACAGGCTGCGAGAGCGCGGCGCTGGGCTACTTTGACAAACCGCTGCCTGATCTCTCACCCGCAGAGTGCGCGCTGCTGGCGGCCATCCCCCAGTCGCCCGCGCGGCTGAACCCTTTTCGCGGCATCGAACGCGCCCGGCCGCGCCAGACGCGCATCCTGGAGAAAATGCGCGCGCTCGGCTGGCTGGACGCGGGGCAGTTGCAAACCGCGCTGGCCGAACCCGTCAGGCTGCGGCGCTTCAACGGAGGCTTCGAGGCGCCGCACGCGGTGCAAATGCTCGCCGGCGGAACGGCGCCGGATCCAGTGGTGCTCACCACACTGGACGCGGCGCTGCAGCGCGCGGTGGAGCGCGTCATCACGGAAAGACTCTCCGGACTGCGGGAGCGCCAGGTCACCCAGGCGGCGGTGGTGGTCATTGAAAACGCCACCGGCCACATCCTCGCGCTGGCGGGATCGCGCGACTTCTCCGCGCCGGATGGCGGCCAGATCAACGGCGCGTGGACTCCCCGTTCTCCCGGCTCGGCGGTGAAACCCTTCACTTATCTCCTGGCCTTCGAGCGGGGAGCGGCACCGGCGAGCATTGTGGCGGACCTGCCAGTGGAGTACTCCACCGGCAGCGGCTCCTACCTGCCGGAAAACTACACGCTCAAGCATTACGGCCCCATGACCTATCGGGCTGCGTTGGGAAACTCGCTGAATGTCTCGGCGGTAAAGGTGCTGCAAAGCGCCGGCGGCCCCGGGGCGCTGCTGCGCAGGCTGCGCCAGCTGGGGCTGACCACTCTCACGGAAAGCGCGGAGCATTACGGTCCCGGACTCACGATCGGCAACGCGCCCGTTCGGCTTGTGGAGCTGGCGAACGCCTATGCCTGCCTGGCGCGCCTGGGCATTCACAAACCCTGGTCGCTGCTGCCGCGGGAAAACGAGGGCGCGCGGCTGCTTGACGGCACCTTTTGTTATCTCATCGCGGACATTCTCGCCGACAACTCGGCGCGCGCGCTGACCTTCGGCCAGAACTCCGTGCTGCGGCTGCCTTTCCCCGCCGCTGTGAAGACTGGCACCAGCTCCACCTACCGCGACAACTGGACGCTCGGCTTCACCCGCGAGTTCACCGTCGGCGTGTGGGCGGGCAATTTCGACAACCGGCCCATGCAAGACGTGAGCGGAGTGACCGGCGCGGCCCCCATCTGGCGGGACGTGATGCTGGAGTTGCAGCGCCGGCGCGGTGTCTCCTGGCATGAACCGCCTCCAGGTCTGGTGAAGGCGGTCATAGATCCGCGCACAGGCAGGCGGCTCACTCCACAGTCGCCACCCGCGCGTGTGAGCCGGGAGGATTGGTTTCCTCCGCAGCGCCTGCCCCCACCTGCCGGCGCGGAGGACTACGACGCGCAGGGAAGGGCCATCCTGCCCGGCATCTACGCGGACTGGGTGGCCGGCGCTGACAACTGGATGGGAGATCTCGTCGTGTGCGAGACGGCGAAAAAAGAGAAGCGCCCCTGGCAGATCACCAGTCCCGCTCCCGGCACCGTCATTCATCTGGACCCCGACCTGCCCGGCTCCGGCGCGCGCCTGCTGCTCCAAGCGAACCAGCAGGGGGTGCGATGGGATTGCGGCACGCTGGAGATCGTGGATGACGCTGGCAGGCCCGTGGCCCTGCTCAAGCCGGGGCGCCACACGTTGCGCGCGGAGGACCCGGCCACAGGCGAGACGCGCCGCACTTTTGTCATCGTGCATCCCGAGTGACCCCGCATTCGCCAAAGAGACTCCGGTGATTGGCCGCGATCTGCGCCGCAAGCTCATCCCCAGGCGTTCCGCGCAGGCGTGACAGCAAAGAGAGACTCACGCGCAGGTTGGCCGGGTGGTTCAGCCTCAGGCCTTCGTGCCACAGCGGATGTGTGTCGAGTTCCTCCGGCGGCGCCATGTCCGGCGCGTCGGTTTCGATCAAAAGGCGGTCGGCGGGCACACTCTTGAAGACCGCGAGTTTCGCGGATTTGGCCGGATGACCGAACCAGGGCGAGCAGGAGAAAAACGCGCCCATTTTCACAAAGCCGGGGATCATTTCCGCCGGACCTCCGTAGGAGTGCAAAAGAAAACCCCGCTCAGGCAGGCGCGCCGCGCGCAACACCTCATCCAGCAGCCCCCAGGCGCGCAGGCAATGGACTGTGACAGGGCGCTCCAAACGCGCCGCCAGATCGAGCTGCCAGAGGAAGCACTCGCGCTGCGCTTCGACATCAGGCTGCTCCATCCAGCGGTCCAGCCCGATCTCCCCGACTGCGGCGCCTGGAAACTCCGCCAGAAATGCCTCCAGCGTTTCCTTCCACTCGGGACCGCGCCCGCTGACCCGCCAGGGATGCAGGCCAAAGGAGGGCCGCACCCAGGGATGCGCCCGCGCCAGTTCCGCCACGGCGGGCCAGTCCTGCTCGCAGGTGCCATTGGCCACCACACCGGCAATGCCCAGCGCGGGCAGCTCTGCCATGATCTCCGCGCGCCACGGCAGCAGGCGCGCGTCATGAAGGTGGTTGTGCGAGTCAAAAAGCACGGTGGAGGATGGATGTCGGCTTGTTTCCACAAAAGTAAATGAAACCGGAAAGAACCGGGGTGGCTTGTTGCCGGGCACAGAACTGGCTCGACGTGGAAATGCCGCAATGCTAAGTGTCGGCGGCGGGCCGATGCCCGCTTTTTCATTGATCCATGTCCGCAGCGAAGCACTCCAACAGCCTGGCTCCCATCACCGAAGCCGAGCTCAAGCACCTGAAAATGCCCTACCGGCGTCTGCTGCCCTACTTGCGGCCCTGGCTGGGCAGGTTCTTTCTGGGCATGGGGCTGGGCGCGCTGGCGGCGTCATTCAACGCGGTGATGATCCTGGGTTTGCAGTTGATTTTTCAACTCGTGCTCGACGGCGCGAGCAAGGACCTGAGCATGCCCGTGGAGATGGCCTTCGTGGGCAAGATCAACCTCGGTGAGATGCTCGGCCTGGAGCCCGGCACGCCGATGGGCCTTTGGGGCGTCATCGCGGCCTGCGCCTGCATTCCGCTGCTGATGTTTCTGAGCGGAGTCCTGGAGTATCTGAACAAATACTGCCTGGCCTGGGTGGGCACGAAGATGCTCTTCCAAATCCGCAGCGATGTCTTCGCGGCCATCATGCGCCAGTCGCCGGCGTTCTTTGCCACCACCAAGGCGGGCGAGCTCATGCAGGTGGTCTCGCATCAATCCCGCGTGGCGCAGAGTCACGCGCTGCAGGTGGTGCAGCTCATCTCGAACCGGCCGCTGACCATCATCGTGATCCTGGCCACGCTTTTCGCCATGGACTGGTTCTTCACGCTCATGTCGCTGGTGGTCTTCCCTCTCTGCCTGGCGCCGATCCTTGTCATCGGGCGCCGCGTGCGCAAGGTGGGCGCGCGCGAGGAAAAGGAGGTCGGCGCCATGATGACGGCCATGCACGAGTCCTTCACCGGCATCCGCCTGGTGAAGGCCAACGCGCGCGAGGACTACGAGTGCAAACGCTTCGACCGCGCCAACCGCGAGATGACGCGCAACATCCTGCGCTGGACGCGCGCGACGGAGATGATCGGCCCCATCGTCGAGGCCGTGGCCTCCATCGGCATCGCGGCCGGGCTGGTTTACTTTTGGTGGAAGGAGAGGCCCGCGCATGAGCTGATCGTGCTCGTGCTGGCGCTCTCGAAGATTTACCCGCCCGCCAAGGAGCTGAGCAAGGTGAGCCTGCTCATGCAAAAGACGGTCTATGCCATCAACAACATCTTCCGCGTGCTCGACCGCCAGCCGGACATCACCGACGCGCCGGATGCGAGGAGGCTGCCGCGCGTTTCCGGGGCGATCCGTTTTGACGAAGTGTCCTTCGCCTACCACGCGCCGTCCGGCGCGAAGCTGGAAAAAGCCGCCGTGCGCGGCGTGAGCCTGGATCTCCAGCCGGGCAAATTTTACGCCCTGGTCGGCCCCAGCGGCGCAGGCAAGAGCACTCTTTTCTCTCTTTTGCTGCGCTTCTATGATCCCGACTCCGGCCGCGTGCTGCTGGACGGGGAGGACATCCGCCTCGCCACGGTAAGCAGCCTGCGGGAAAACATCGGCATGGTGAGCCAGGACACCTTTCTCTTCCACGACACCATCCGCGAAAACATCCGTTACGGCCGTCTCGATGCCACGGAGGATGAAATCCTCGCCGCCTCGAAGCAGGCGCACGCGCACGAGTTCATCCAGCAAATCCAGGGCGGCTACGACGCCGTGGTCGGCGATGCCGGCTGCAACCTCTCCGGCGGCCAGAAGCAGCGCATCTCCATCGCCCGCGCCATTTTGCGCAACGCGCCCGTCCTGCTGCTCGACGAGGCCACTTCCGCGCTCGACACCGAGACCGAGAAAATCATCCAGGACGCCATCGAGACCCTGGCGCAGGGGCGCACGGTCATCGCCATCGCGCACCGTCTCTCCACCATTCTGGAAGCCGACCAGATCATCGTCATGAACGAGGGCCGGGTGGAGGCGGTGGGGCCGCATCAGACGCTGCTTCAGACCAGCCCTCTTTATCAAAAACTCTACCAACTCCAGTACCAAAACGGCGGCTGATGGCGTCCGAAAGTCTGGAATCCAAAGGCTGTCCCGCGCGTTTAAGCTCCTGTCCGAATGAATTATCTCCGCTCCATTTTGCGCTTCACCGTTCCCTTGCTGATCCTCGGCGGCTGCGGGTATGCGGCGTGGTGGCTGCTGGCGCATCCGCCCGAGCAGGAAAAAAAATCCGTGCCCGCGCCGCTCGTCCGCGTGGAGGGCACGGTGCTGCGCAAGGGACTCTATGAGCCGCGCGTGCGCTCCCAGGGCACGGTGCGCCCGCGCACGCGCAGCAGCCTGCTGCCGGAGGTGGCGGGCAAGATCGTCGAGGTCAGCCCGGCCTTCCGCCCCGGCGGCTTTTTTGAAAAAGACGAGGTGCTGCTGCGGCTGGACCCGCTGGACTACGAGACGGCGGTCGTGATCGCCCAGGCGGCGCAGGCCCAGGCGGAGGCGCTGCTGGCCGAGGAGCAGGCGCGCGCCGACCAGGCGGTGGAAAACTGGAAGGCTCTTGGCCGCGCGGGCCTGCCGGGCGCGGTGGCGGCGCGGGTGCCGCAGCTCGCCAAAGCGAAGGCCGATGTCGAGTCCGCGAAAGCCCAACTCGCCAAAGCGCGCCGCGACCTGGAGCGCACCATCCTCCGCGCGCCATACGCGGGGCAGGTGCTGGAGCAGACGGCGGATGTCGGGCAGATGGTGGGGCAGGGCACGACGCTGGGGCAGATTTTTGCTGTGGATTATGTCGAGGTGCGCCTGCCGCTGCCGGAGCGCGAGAGCCAGTTTTTGTCACTGCCACAGCCTTTCCGAGACGGCGCGGCCAACTCGGGAGGAAAGGCGCTGTTGAAAGCCACCGTCGCCGGAAAACCCGCGCAATGGGAGGGCCGCGTGGTGCGTGTGGAGAGCGCGCTGGACGAGACGACCCGCCAGGTCATGGCCGTGGTGCAGGTGGACGATCCCTATGGCCGCCGCGAGGACGGCACACCGCCGCTGACGATCGGAGCTTTCGTCGAGGCCGAGCTCGCGGGGGAGCCTCTGAGGGATGTCTTTGTCATTCCACGCGCCGCCGTGCGCGCCGGCAACGAGATCATCCTCATAGACCGCCCGCAAAACACCCTGCGGCGCCGCGTTGTGGAGCCGCTGGTCAGCAACTCCAGGCACATCGTGGTGGACAGCGCCTCGGTCTCCGCGCCCAAGGAAGGCGATGTGCTCTGCCTCACACCCATCCCCTTCCCCGCCGACGGCGCGCGCGTGCTGCCAACCATAGACGGCCAGGTGGAAAGCCCGCCCGTGGGCAAAAAAGCCGCGAAGCAACCGGAGGACGGCGAGCCGAAGCCGAAAGCGCCCGTCGTCAGCCAGAATGACGGGGAGTGAGGCGCGTGCCGTGATTTCTCCGGTGAAAAAATTCACCGCCGGCGCGTTCCTGTTCCGCCATGAAAAACACCCTGTTCATCCTTCTTCTCACCGCCCTGCTCACCTCCTGCTCGGCGGGTTTCCGGCGTGAATGGAACACAGCCCTCAAGACCGGTCCGCAGCCCGGCGTGGCGGGCGCCTGGGAGGGCACATGGAAAAGTCATGTGAATGGACATCACGGACGCCTGCGGGCGGTTGTCTCCGCGCCAAAAAACGACACCGGCGATCATGACTTCCACTATCACGCCACCTGGGCGCGAATCCTCAGCGGAGGCTTCCGCGCGGAACATCGCGTGACTCCTTTGCGCGGCGGCAGCAGCTTCAAGGGCAGCCACCAGATGCCCGACTGGGCCGGCGGACTCTACACGTATGAGGGCACAGTGAAGGGGGACAGCTTTGAGGCATGCTACGAATGCGCCAAAGACAAGGGAGTCTTCAGCATGAGGCGCGTGCCGCAGGCGCGGTGATGATTTTCAATACCTCCGCCGCCAGGGCGAAACCAAACGCGCCGGTGACAAACGCCGCAGCGCCAAACCCGGCAGCGCAATCCAGTCGCAGACCCTGCCCGCCTCCATCACGTTCAGGAGAGCAGGTGCCGTCCGCTTGCAGATAGACCGCCTTTTCCGTGGAATACACGCAGGGCACTCCCCAATCCATGGGACGCCCATCCGTGCTTTTGGCAAAGCCGTGCTCCGTGCGGAGCAGGCGGCGCACCTGCTGAAGAAGCGGGTCGGCCCCGGCCAGTCCGAGATCTGCCGCCCGGATCTGTGTGGGGTCGCGCCGGCCGCCGGCCGAGCCAGAGACGACCGCCGGAATGCCCAGTGCGCGGCATTTTGCGATGATGAGCGCTTTGATGCCCGTGTCATCCACAGCGTCCACGATGACGTCAAAGCCGGGCGCCAGGATGCGGTCCGAGTTGCCAGGCAGCAAAAACTCCGCAACGGCAGTGACCCGGCATTCGGGATTGATGGCACGCACGCGCTCCTCGAGCACGCGCACCTTCGGCCAACCCACCGTGGCGGCGAGCGCGGGGAGCTGGCGGTTTGTGTTTGTGACACAGACATCGTCCATGTCCACCAGAGTCAGCGCACCCAGGCCGCTGCGCGCCAAAGCCTCCACGACCCAGGAGCCAACCCCGCCCACACCGACCACGCCCACATGCGCCGCGTGCAGGTGCGGCAGCGCCGCCGCGCCATAAAGCCGGCCAATGCCGCCAAACCTTTGAAACCAGGATTCCGTCATGGGCCTTTGACATACCCACAAAGAATGCCCGGGCCAGCGCTTCGTCAGTCTGGACCGCGCTCAGCGGCGGTTTATTTCGATGAACTGCCCGCCAATGCCCCAGGCGATGTCCTCGCGCGGAAGGATGCCGTCGCCGCCAAGGTAAAATTTGCTCGCAAAGATGTAGTTGTCCCGCTGGATGCCGCCTTTTTTGCCGCCTGAGACCAGGTCCGCGACCACCAGCCCAAGCGTGCCGGCCAGTCCCTCCTGCTGCCGCACATGCTCGCGGAAATCGGCCTCGTTGGGATTGGTGAAAGCCAGTCCGGCAAGAACGACGATCAGGAGCAGGAGGATGAGTCTCATGCGCGCATCATGACGCCGTGCGACTGTTTTCACCAGCACGTTTTCCATGGTTCAAAACTCTGGCCGCGGATGCGGACCATATTGCGGCTGGTCCTGCCCGCTCCTTTGCGGGCGCTTTTGCGCATGACGAAGAAGCCTTGAGGGGCTCACCCGCCGGATTGCGGCTTCGTTTTCACTCCCGGCCTGTCCCACAGCAGCCACATCGCCAGCACGCCCAGCCAGGGCGCGAGGCCGGCCATCGCCATGCCGAGGTCGAAAGACTTCGTCTCATCCACCAGTCTGCCAAACAGTTTGTGCATGGGAGATGACACTGCCCAAACCCAGGTGCTCAGGAGTCCTGTGAGGCGCCCCACATGGCGGTCGGAAAGCTCCTGCACGAAGCTGTAGTAGCAGGGGAACAAGGCCAGGGCGCCCGCGCCGACGACCAGGATGGCCGCCATCAGCGCCCAGCCCTTCGGCAGCCAGAGCACCAGCAGGCTGAAGGAGGTCAAAACGCACGCGCCGGCATAGACCAGGCGTCTTGCGTTGTGCGCCGTCATGCCGAAGCGCCGCGCCAGCCAGAGCGAGATGATGCCCGCCGCGAAGCAGCCGATGTCCGTGCCGATGTAATACGCCGAGTTGAAAGCAAGCGCCTCCGTCTCGCTGTAGCCGCGCCCCTCCTGCATGAACTTCGGCAGCCAGACGCGGAATAGATGCCAGCATGTCTGCGCTCCGAAGATCAAGGCGGCAAGCGCCCAGAAGCGGCGTCCCAGCAGGATGCCCAACAGCCCCTCGGATGCGGCTTTTTCCATCGGAGCCACCACGTCCAGCTCCATCCTGCGGATCGAGGCGAACCACAACACCACCCACACGAGACCCGCGGCACCGATGACCTGGAAGGCCAGCCGCCAGCTTGAAACATCCTCCGTCATCAGCCAGATCATGATCGGCGGCGTCACCACCGCGCCGATGGAGGCGCCGCTTTGCAGCACGCTGTTGCCCATCGTGCGGTCCTCCGGACGCAGCAGGGCGAATGTGGTTTTTAATGCGCAGGGCCAGTGCCCGGCCTCGAAAAACCCAAGCAGCACGCGGCAGATCATCAGCTCCGGGTAATCCCGCGTGTGCGCCGAGGCGATGCCCATGAGCGACCAGCCCGCCAGCACGATGGGATAGAGCCAGTACACCCGGAACCGGTCCGCCAGAAACCCGAACACGAGTGATCCCGCGGCAAATGCCCAGCCGAAGGCCAGCTCAAGGTCCCCATACTGCTCCTGGGAAAGGCCAAACTCCCTGGTCACGCGCACCGCCGCGTTCGACAGCGTCTGGCGGTCCATGTAGTTGATCGTCGTGGCCAGCAGCAGCAGGCCGCAGACGTACCATTTCCAAAATGAGGGGCGTGGGGCGGGCATCGCCATTGGTACGGAAAAAATGCGCCCGTCACAGCGGCTTTCCGTCGAATCCTTGAACCGCTGCTTGAATCTTCGTTGTATGAAACCGCCATGACCCGTCTTTCTGACTGCGTCTTCCGCTCATGATCTTCGATGTTCATTCCCATGCCTGGAACTTCCCCGCCGATTTTTCGGAGGACTTCATCACGCAGGCGGGCCGTGCCAGACCAGGCGTGAAAGTGGACCTGAGCGCGACTTACGAAGCGTATCGCGCGGCGGCTCCAGATGACACGCACACGATCGTTTTCGGCGGCAAGGCAAGGCTCAGCGGCCTCTGGGTGGATGACAAAACCGTGGCGGAATATGTGGGGCGAGATCCCGCGCGGCTGACCGGCTTTTTATCCGTGGACCCGACCCGGCCCGGATGGGAAAATGAAATGCGCGCCGGACACGAGGAGCTGGGCCTGCGCGGCATCAAACTGCTGCCGATGTATGCCGGATTCAGCCCTGATGATCCCGCGCTGGAGCCGCTATGGAACTATGCGGAGGCAAACGGACTGCCAGTGCTGCTGCACATGGGCACCACCTTCATCGCGCAGGCGCCTCTGGCCTTGACTCTGCCGCGCTTGATCGAACCGGTGGCGCTGCGCCATCCGGGAGTGAAAATCATCCTGGCTCATCTCGGCCATCCCTACGAGGGGGAGTGCATCGTCACGATCCGCAAGCACGAGAACGTCTTCGCCGATGTGAGCGCGCTGCATTACCGCCCGTGGCAGTTCTATCACTCGCTCATGCTCGCTCAGGAATACGGTGTGTGGCACAAGCTGCTCTTTGGCACGGACTTCCCTTTCACCACGGTGAATGCCAGCATCGGGGGCATCCGCGGGCTCAATGACATGCTCGAAGGCACGAGGCTGCCGAGGCTCGATGCTGAGCAGATCGAGGCGGTGATCCACCGCGACAGCCTCGCGCTGCTGGGACTGCGGCACTGAGAAAAGTGTTACCGGCCGCGCGGACGGGCGTTTGAACCGCGTCCGAATGGAAACTCCCCGCGCAAACAGCCGCCGCCATGATCTCGACGCCCTGCGCGCTTTTGCGATGCTGCTGGGCATCGCGCTGCATGCGGCGCTCTCCTTCACCGGCGGGCCGTGGATGGTGCAGGACACGCGCACGAGCGGCTTGTTTCATCTGATGGTGGGCGCGGTGCACGGGTTCAGGATGCCGCTGTTTTTCCTGCTCAGCGGCTTCTTCACCGCCATGCTTTGGCGCAAGCGCGGGCTGCGGGCTTTGCTCGCGCACCGCTTCAAGCGCGTGTTCCTTCCGCTTGTGCTCGGCTCGGTGACGATTGTGCCTGTGATGTTCCTTTTGGGCGGCGTCTCCGCGAAATCCGGCGCGCGCCAGGAAGAGTCAAAGCCGGCCACTCTCTGGCGCGCCTGCGCGGCGGGTGACGAAGATCTGGTGCGCGGGTTCCTCAGCGATGGCGCGGACATCAACGCCCCCGACCCTCTGCTGGGCGCGACTCCGCTCACCCATGCCAGCCTCTTTGGCCGGGAAAATGTGGCGCGGCTGCTGCTGGAGCACGGCGCTGACGCTAACAAAACCAACCGCGACGGAGGCACCGCCCTTCATGCGGCCGCGTTTCTGGGCAGGGCTGGCATCGTGCGCATGCTGCTGGGCGCGGGCGCTGATCCGCGGGTGAAAAACGAGCGCGGAGACACGGCGCTCGATGCCGCGCGGACAGACTTGCGCGCCACACGGTTCCTGGCCCGCATCTTCCAGGTGGATGTGAAAAACGACGCCCTGCAGGCTGGACGCGCCGAGACGCGCCGCCTGCTCGGCGGGGATGCCATCGAGGAGAAACCGAGGCCGCTTCTTGGGGTGTGGCTGTTTTTGCGGCACATGCCGGTCTTCGCGCATCTTTGGTTTCTCTGGTTCCTGTGCTGGATGTTCGCCGGTTTTGCCATGTGCGCGCGACTGGCGGACGGCATCGGCTGGCGGCCCGCTCCGCGCGCATGGGTCACCTCCGCATGGCGGTATCTCTGGCTGGTGCCGCTGACCCTGATCCCATCCTGGTTGATGGCCCAGGCGGGGCAGAATTTCGGACCGGAAACCTCGTCGAGCATCCTGCCGCCCGCGCATCTGCTGGCCTATTACGCGGTCTTCTTTGGCTTTGGCGCGCTGTGGCATGACAGCATGGACACGGCCGGCCGCCTGGGCCGGTGCTGGTGGCTGACACTGCCCCTGGCCTTGCTGCTGGTTTACCCCGCCGGGCTGGCGGCCACTTTGGGCGGGGCCAAGCTGCGCGGCGCGGCGGTGCTGCTGCAGGTACTCTATGCCTGGCTGATGTGCATGGCGATGATCGGCCTGTTCCGCCGCTTTGTGTCCGGGGAGCGAGGATGGGTGCGCTATCTTTCCGACGCCTCCTACTGGATGTACCTGGCGCATCTGCCGCTTGTCGTCGCCGCGCAGATGTGGGCGCGTGACTGGCCGCTGCCAGCGGGAATGAAGTTCCTTCTCGTCTGCGCGGGAGTCTTCGCCCTCCTGCTTGCCAGCTACCGCTGGCTTGTCCGGCACACATGGATCGGCGCGCTGCTCAACGGGCGCAAGGAGCGTCCTCCCTTGTCTCAACCTGCGGTCACGGGATCACCGTAAAGAGTGAAGTGGTGGTGGCTGAGCACGCGCACGTCGAAAATCTCGCCGGTGTGGCGCTCCGCGCTGCCTTCGAAGACGACGATCTTGTTGGTGCGGGTGCGGCCCATGAGGCGGGTCTCGGTGGTCTTGCTGGGGCCTTCGCAGAGGATTTCCACATTTTTTCCCACCAGCTCATCGTAGCGCGGCAGGGCATGGGAGTTGACCAGGGCCAGCAGATCCTGGTTGCGCTCCTCCTTGACCCGTTCGGGCACCTGGACGGACTCGTCCATCTCCGCGGCTGGCGTGCCGCGCCGCTTCGAATAGCGGAAGACGAAGGCGTTGTCGAAGCGCACCCGCTCGAACAGCGCGCGAGTCTCCTGGTAATGCGCGTCCGTTTCACCCGGAAAGCCGACGATGACATCCGTGGTGACCGCGATGCCCGGACGCGCGGCGCGGATGCGCTCGACGAGGTCGGCAAACTTCCCCGCCGTGTACGGACGGTGCATTTTTTTCAGAATCTCATCACTGCCGCTCTGCACCGGCAGATGCACATGCTCGGCCAGCTTGGGCAGGCGGGTGAAGGCCTCGATGAGGTCCTTCTTGTAGCCGATGGGATGCGGGCTGGTGAAGCGGATGCGCTGAATGCCCGGCACCTCGTGGACGGCCTCAAGCAACTGCACGAACGGGCTTTTGCCATCCACGACTGGAAACTCGTGCCGTCCGTAGAGGTTCACGATCTGGCCCAGCAACGTCACCTCTTTGACGCCCCGGTCGGCGAGACGGCGCACTTCCTCGACGATGCCGGCAATGGGCCGCGCGCGCTCGCCGCCGCGCGTGTAGGGCACGATGCAGAAGGTGCACTTCATGTTGCAGCCCTGCATGATGCTGACAAAGGCGCTGCCCTGCCTTTCCTTGAGGGTGTGGTCGCGGATGGTGTCCTGCGAGCCTTCCTCCTCCCCCACATCCACGATGGAATAGCGCTCGTCATCCATCTGCCGCTCCTCTTTGGCCCGGATGATCCGGTCCACATAATCCACCACGCGGTGGTACTTCTGCGTGCCGACCACGAGGTCCACGCCGGATTTTTCCACCAGCTCCGGCCCCCGGCTCTGTGCCATGCAGCCCATGAATCCAGTGACCAATGGCACGCGCCGCCGCCGCGCCATGCCCATCTTTCCCAGCGCCTTCTGCTCCGCCTGGTCGCGCACGGAGCAGGTGTTGATGAGCACCACATCCGCGTCCTCATCGGTGGGCGTCAGGGTGTAGCCGCGCTCGACGAACATCTGCGAGACCTGCTCGGTGTCGCGCTCGTTCATCTGGCAGCCGTAGGTTTTGATATAAACTCGGGGCATGTGGGGCGGCCAAAATACGGGCATAACGCCTTTTGACAACCGCTCCAGACCGGACCGGCAAGGTTCATGGACGGGCTTGCGCGCGCGTGCTTTCCGCTTATGGAGCGGCCCTCTTATGCACCATTTTCATTACTCCCAGGGCGGGCTGTTTGTCGAGGACGTGTCTCTCCAGTCATTGGCGGAAAAGCACGGCACGCCGCTCTATGTGTACTCGAAGGGCACCATCACCAGTCATTTCACCCGGCTGGATGCCGCGCTCTCCGGCCTGGACCACCTCATCTGCTATGCGGTGAAGGCGAACTCGAACCTGGCCGTGCTGGCCACCATCGCCAGGCTCGGCGGCGGCTTTGACATCGTCTCCGGCGGCGAGCTTTACCGCGTCATCAAGGCGGGAGGTGATCCGCGCAAATGCACCTTTGCCGGCGTGGGCAAGACGCGCGAGGAGATCGCCTATGCTCTCGACCAGGGCATTTACTGCATCAATGCGGAGTCCGAGGCCGAGTTGCGGCACATCAACCAGATCGCCGGCGAGCTGGGCAAAAAAGCTCCCGTGGCCGTGCGCGTGAACCCCAATGTGGACGCGAAAACCCACGCCAAAATCACCACCGGCAAGAGCGAGAACAAGTTCGGCGTGGACTTTGAAAACATCCTTGATGTCTATGCCCGCGCCGCCGCCGAATGCCAGCACCTGGAGCTGCGCGGCCTGCAAATGCACATCGGCTCCCAGCTTACCAGCGTCGAGCCCTTCGTCGAGGCCGTGCGCAAGGTCGTGCCCCTCGTCCAGGAGGTGAAGGCGCGGCATGGCATCCAGTTTTTCAGCATCGGCGGCGGCATTGGCATCAACTACCGCCAGAGCCTCGACTCCGGCCCCGAGAGCTGGTGGCAGGAGAATGAAAACCTGCATCCGCTCACCATCCAGGCCTACGCGGACGCGGTGACGCCCCTGCTCCAGCCCCTCGGCCTGCGCATTCTCTGCGAGCCGGGCCGCTTCATGGTCGGCAACGCGGGCGCGCTCATCACCCGCGTGCTCTACGAAAAGCGAGGCGCGGCCAAGATATTCAAGATCGTGGACGCGGGCATGAACGACCTCATCCGGCCCACGCTCTACGAAGGCTGGCACCAGATCGTGCCGCTCAAGCAGCCCGCCACAGGAGAAGTGGAGAAGGCTGACATCGTCGGCCCCATCTGCGAGACGGGAGACTTCCTGGCACAGAACCGCGAACTGCCGCCCGTGCAGGCGGGGGACTACCTCGCCGTGCTCAGCGCCGGCGCGTACGGCTTCACCATGGCCTCCAACTACAACACCCGCCCCATGCCCGCCGAGGTCCTCGTGGACGGAGCCAAGGCCACCGTCGTCCGCGAGCGCCAGACTCTGGATGACGTGCTCAAGGGGGAGCGGGTGGAGTAAAAGCAGCGCCCGGTCTCAGCGTCCGAACAGAGGACGCGGCCCCTGACGCACAGGGCCGGGCTGCGCTTCCTCCTTGGCGCGCTCGCGTGCGGCGCTGTCGCGGTAGAAGAGGACGCCGTTGCGCTTGAGGTTGGCGATGAGGTCGTGCAGGTCGGTCTTGAGCGCGGGGTCGTTCATGAGGGCGGCGAGGATGCCTTTGCCGGAGTTGAGGTTGCGCGCGGTGAGGGCGAGGCTGTCGGCGGCGCTTTTGATGGATTGGAGGGTGTCTTCGGCGCCGGACACGACCTTGTCCACCTTGGCGATGGCGGGATCGAGCTTGTCGAGCATGGGGCCGATCTTGGCGGTGCCTTCCTCGATGTGTTTGGAGGAGGTCTTGAAGCTGGCGGCCGCCGCTTTGAAGTCGGCGAGGGCGGACTTGAGCATGTCGGCGTTTTCGTCGCCGAGCACTTTTTCATCCACGCGCTTCATGGTCTGGCTGAGGTGCTCCATGCTGTCTTTGAAGTCGGTGATGGTGGCGTCGGAGAGGGCGTCTTTGTTGATCTTGGAGACGGATTCGCGGATGTCTTTGAGGGCGGCGCGGAGGTCGTCGAGGACGAGGTCCACTTTTTTGCCGACTTCCTCGGCGGTGCTCTGGAGGTCGGAGAGGCCGCCGCTTTTGACGCCTTCGATGATTTCGGCGTGGTCGTGGGGGATGAAGGCGGTGGCGCCTTCGCTGCCGGGGCGGATCTCGATGAGGGCGTCGCCCATGAGGCCGGCGGAACCGATGGCGAAGGCGGAGTCGGCGGGGATGTCCACATCCTCGTTGATCTTGAGGTCCACGATGATGCCGGTGAAGGTTTCGTTGAGCTGGGGGTGGCGGAGGACTTTGCCGACTTTGGAGCCGCCGAGATAGACGGGGGAGCCTTCCTTGATGCCGGAGGCGTTGGGGAAGGAGACGCGCAGGCGGTAGCTGTCGGTGAACCATTCGCGCAGGCCGCCGAATTGCAGGATGATGCCGCCGAGCATGAGCATGCCGACGAAGAGAAAGAGGCCGACGAGGATTTCGGTTTTGCGTTCGGAATTCATGGGCGGGGGTCAGGCGATGAGGCCGGAGCGGCCGGCGATGAAGTTCTGGATTTCTGGTTCGGGGGAGGCGCGCAGTTCGCCGGGGGTGCCGTTGAAGCTGACAACGCCGTTTTTGAGCATGACGACGCGGTCGGCGATGCGGAAGACGCTGCTCATGTCATGGGTGATGACGACGCTGGTAACGCGGAAGCGCTTTTGCATGCGCTGGATCATGTGGTCTATGACGTCGGTGACTACGGGGTCAAGGCCGGCGGTGGGCTCGTCGTAGAGGATGCACTCGGGGCGGGTGACGATGGCGCGGGCGATGCCGGCGCGCTTTCTCATGCCGCCGGAGAGGTTGACGGGCATTTTGTCCTTGTGGGCGGAGAGTTCGACGAGGTCGAGGGCTTCGTGGACGCGGTCGGCGATTTGTTTTTGGTCGCGCAGGCCGGCTTCCTTGAGGGGGAAGGCGACGTTTTCGGCGACGGTGAGGCTGCCGAAGAGGGCGGCGTTTTGAAAGAGGTAGCCCATGCGCTGGCGGGCGATGAGGAGCTGGCGCTCGGTCATGGAGCAGAGGTTGACGCCGTCGAGCTCGACGCGGCCCTCGTCGGGGTGGAGGAGGCCGATGATGTGCTTGAGGAGGACGCTTTTGCCCTCGCCGCTGGGGCCGATGAGCACGAGGGTCTCGCCGTGGCAGATGTCGAGGTCCACGCCCTGGAGGGTCTTTTGGGCGCCGAAGCTTTTTTTCAGGCCGGTGACGCGGATGAAGGGGACGCTGGAGTCGGTGCCGGGCATGGGTCAGAGGGCGGTGCCGAGGGGGAAGAAGTAGTTCAGCAGCATGGTGAGGAAGAAATTCACCACGAGCAGGGCCAGGGAGGAGAAGACGACGGCGCGGGTGGTGCCGAGGCCGACGCCGACGGCGCCGTTGGCGGCGGTCAGGCCCTGGTGGCAGGAGATGAGCACGATGAGGATGCCGAAGAAGAAGCCCTTGGTCATGCCGAAGATGAGGTCGGTGTGGTTCGTGTGGTCCACGACGTGGGTCCAGAACCAGGTGAAGGGGATGTGGAAGGCGAGGCTGGAGACGAGGGCCGAGGCGGCGAGGCCGAAGACGATGGACTCGGCGATGAGCAGCGGCATGGAGATCATCATGGCGAAGAAGCGCGGCTGCACGAGGTAGTCCACGGGGTGGACGCCCATGACGCGCAGGGCGTCTATTTCCTCGTTCACCTTCATGGTGCCGATCTCGGCGGCCATGGCGGCGCCGACACGGCCGGTGACCATGAGGCCGGCGAGCACGGGGGCCAGCTCGCGGCACAGGGAGACGCTGACGATGCCGCCGATGGTGGTCTCGATGCCGAAGTCTTTGAATTTAAAATACGACTGTGCTGTGAACACCGCGCCGGTGAAGGCTCCGGTGACCACAACGACGGCCTGCGAGCCGTAGCCGATGCCGACGATTTGCTCGGCCATCTGCAGGATGCGCAGTCTGCCGCGGAAGATGGAGTGGGCGAGGTCGGCCACCAGCCTGCCCAACTGCCCGAGGTAACTCAGGAAGTTCAAAAAAGAGCGCCCAGGCAGGGCCAGCATCTCGACAAGCACGGACATCGGACGCGCATCATGCCACGCCTGGGGGGGATGGCAACCCGCGCGCGGTGCTCAGGCCAGCCGAGCGGCCACTTCGCGTCCGATGGCGATGAGTCTTTCCTTTTCCTCCGGCGTGAACTCATAGGCGGTGAGCTTGCCGATGCCGAGCGTGCCGCAGAGCCGGTCGCCATCGAGGACGGGCACGGCCAGGCTGCCCTGCACCTGGGTCTGCTTCGCCCCCGGCTTGGCCACGCCGCTGGTGTCGGTCTGGAGGTTGCACAGCTCCACGGGCTCCAGCCGCTCCGCCGCCGCTCCGGCGATGCCTTTGCCGATGGGGATGGACTGGATGACGGGCATCAACTGCGGGGGGATGCCGCGATGGGCCACCAGCTTCAAATGCCGGTCGGCGGCATCCAGCCGGTGCAGGGTGCCAGTGGTGCAGCCGAACTCGTCAATGACGCTGTTGAGAAAGCCGTCCCAATCCTGGCTGGCGGGATGGAGGCTGGGGAGATGTTCGCTCATGACGGGAAATGATCTTGGCTTGGCGGCGGGGCGGGAATAGGATGGGGCGTATTTTTCCAGGATTCATGAATCTACGCGACTCCATTTTTGCTCATTTATGGCTGCTTTTGGCGCTGCCGGTCATGGCCGCCAGCCCGGCGGGTCAGGCCGTCGTCGGCCGCACGGTTTACCACCCGGACAACTCACGCACCGAGACCGTGCGCGACATGAACGTGCGGGAAATGACCGAGACGACCTACAATTCTGCGAACGCGCTCATCTCGAAAAAAGTCTTCCTGCTCAACGAAAAGGGCGAGCCCCTGCAAGGCAACATCTACGACGGGCGCGGCAACCTGGTGGCCCGCGCCCAGTGTCTTTACGACGAGTTCGGCCGGCGCAAGGAGGACCGGCTGTCGAACATGAAGGGCGAGCTTTTTCAGCGCATCGTCCACGAATATGACGCCAGCGGCAAGGCGCTGAAGCCCAAGGTGATGAACCTCTCGCAAAGCCCGACGATCCGCCCGGCGGCGATTGACTTCACAACGCCGCCGGGCGGGGTGCCCGCCGGTGTGTCACCCGATGCGGGCAGCCCTTCCTCGCGTTTCGCCCCGACGCAAATCCCCGCCGCCTCCCAGCAGCCTGCGTCCACCCCGTCCTCCGGTCCGAAAGAGGAGAAAAAGCCGAACTTCTTCAGACGGCTGTTCAAGAAGGAGTGATCGTTCGTTGACCCGGCGTCCGGCACGCGCGCAAGGTGTGCGTGCGACACAGGCATTCTTGTCTGTTCGGAGCGGGCAGTGTTCCCAGGTGGATCAGGGCGGACAAGAGCGTCCGCGTCACGCATGGCGTGCTTTAACGCCCGCGTCAGAGCCCGCGCTTCTGGCTGGCGGCGGTTTTGCGGGAGGTTCTCTTCCTTGGGGCGGGCGCGGCGGCGGGTTTGCCGGTCGCGGTCTTTTTTACCGCCAGATTCTGCCGCTTGACGATCCTGGCCAGCCCCCCCTCGCGCTCCAGACGCTGGCGCAGCATCTCCTCGCGGAAGGCGATGGCCTCGGCCAGTTTTTCATCGTGGTTGTCCTTGGTATAGGCATAGACGCGGGAAACCGTCTTGCCGCGCTCGGCGCGCACGGAGACGGCGATGTGACGCACGAGCTTGCCCTTGGAGTTCTTGGACTTGCGGTAGGAGATGCCGACGTGGCCGCTTTTGTTTTTCGCGTTGTGGCTGTGGGCGATGCGGCTGGCCTCGATCTCCGGCATCTCGGAGAGGATCTGGTCCCTGTAGGCGCGCGCGGCTTTTAGGGAGCCTTTCATGCCGTTGTAGAGGCTGTCCGAGAAATGCTTGGTGTGGAGTCCGCCGTTGCGCGAGATGCAGACCTGGAAACCATGCGTCTGCTTCGCGGAATCGGGCCGGGTGTCAATGCGTTTGATGTTGCGTTCGGAAAGGGGATTGAGTCGGCGGCGCATTCAGGAATCAGAGGTTTTGGGGGGGAGCCTCAAGTTTGGACGGTGGCAACCTGCGCGCAAGATGAAAGTGCCTTTGCAGCCATGCGCCTGCTATTCTCTGGCGCGCGAGTCCATTTGAATGGTGACCGGTCCGTCATTGACCAGCGCCACCCGCATGTCCGCGCCGAAGACGCCGCGCTCCACCCGCGCGCCGAGCTGCCTTTCCAGCGCGGCCAGAAAGTGCTCGTAAAGCGGCACGGCCTTCTCCGGCCGCGCGGCGCGCGTGAAGCCCGGCCGGTTGCCCTTCCGCGTGCTGGCGTGCAGCGTGAACTGGCTGACGACGAGCACTCCGCCGCCAGCCTCGATGACGCTGCGGTTCATTTTCCCCTCCTCGTCCGCGAAGATGCGCATGGCGGCGATCTTCCCCGCCAGCCATTCCGCGTCCTCCTCCGTGTCGGCATCCTCCACCCCGGCCAGGATGACCAGGCCATGGGAAATATTCCCCGCCACTTTCCCGCCGATGCTGACACTGGCTTCCAGGGAGCGTTGGATGATCACGCGCATGGGGCGCGATGATGGAGAGGGCGCGGCTTTTGTCCACGCGCGCGTTGACGGCGGCGGCCCGCGCGTTGAATGGAAATTCCATGCGCTTTCTCATCACCGCAGGCCCCACGCGCGAGCCTCTCGACCCGGTGCGTTACCTCTCGAACCGGTCCTCCGGCAAAATGGGTTGCGCGCTGGCCTCCGCCGCTCTGGAAGCCGGGCATGAGGTCGTGCTCGTCAGCGGCCCTGTGGCGCTGGAGCCGCCCCCCGGAGCGCAAATCACCCGGGTCGAGACGGCGCGGCAGATGTTCGAGGCGGTGCGCGACCAGATCTCCGGGTGTGAGGCAGCCATCTTTTGCGCCGCCGTGGCTGACTACCGGCCCGTCTCCGTGGCCGGGCAGAAAATCAAAAAGACCGGCGAGCGCCTCGTGCTGGAGCTTGAGCGCACGGAGGACATCCTGGGTTCCGCGCGCTCCATCTTCGGCTTCCGCGGTTTTCTGGCGGGCTTCGCAGCGGAAACCACAAACCTGCTGGAGCACGCCCATGACAAACTGCGGCGCAAAGGCTGCGACCTTGTCATCGCCAACGATGTCTCGCGCGCGGGCATCGGCTTTGACAGCGCGGAAAACGAAGTCATCCTCTGCCTTCCCGGCGCGCGTGAAATCCCCCTCCCGCGCCAGACGAAGGCCGGGCTCGCGCGCGCGATCATCGCCTTCATCACAGAAACCCACCCGCCCCAGACGCCCCCATCCCCTCAGTGAACGACCTCCTCCCCCTCGCCATCGAAGCCGCCACCCAGGCGGGCCGCCTCATCAAGGATAACTTCAAATCCGAGAAAACCGTCAACGAGATGAAGCGCCGCGATGTGAAGCTGGAGCTCGATGTGCGCACCCAGAAGCTCATCACCGGCATCCTGCTCGCCGCCCACCCGGAGCACGCCATCCTCGGCGAGGAGGAGGGCGACCTCGGCGGCGAGGGCCCCGTCGAATGGATCGTGGACCCCATTGACGGCACCGTGAACTATTTCTACGGCATCCCGCACTTCTGCGTCTCCATCGCCGCCCGCATGCGCGAGTCGGGTGAATACCTCCTCGGCGTCATTCACGACCCCATGCAGGGCGAGACCTGGACTGTGGAGAAAGGCGGCCCGCCCAGGCTCGATGGCCAGGCGGTGCGCGTCAGCCCGCGTGAAAACATGAGCGAGGCCATCATCACCGCCGGCTTTTCAAAGAGCAAATCCGCCCTCGACGCGGGCTTCGAGCGCTACCGCCGCATCAGCTACGAGGTCTTCAAGACGCGCATGCTCGGCAGCGCCGCGCTGGCGCTGGCCTATGTCGCCACCGGCCGGCTCGACGCCTATGTCGAGGAGCAGATCAGCCTGTGGGACATCGCCGCTGGCGTGCAACTCGTCGAGGCGGCGGGCGGCAGGGTCATCCTGCGTCCCAGCACCGTGAAGGAGGGCACCTTCTTCATCTGCGCCTGGAATGGCCGCCTGCCCATCGAGCAGTACCTGTGAGGCGGGTCACAGCTCCCATCCGGCGCGGTATTCGCGCCTGACCAGCGCGTTGGCCGCCTCGTTGTTGGGGATCTTCAGCCCCGGCTCGTCCCACACCAGGTCCTGGCCGGGGAAGGCGCTGGCCAGGCAGCCGAGGAGCACCGCCTCGGTCATCGGCCCTGCGTAGTCAAAATTGGCGCTGGGCTGCTTGTCTCCCTTCAGGCAGCAGTCAATGTAGTCACGCCAATGGTCGCGCGGCTCCAGCTTCGGGTATTGGAAGCCGGTGAATTTCCCGCGCGGATACAGCATCGGCGTGCTGCCATGCGGGGCGAGCAAAACGCCGTCTGTGCCGATGTAGAGGCTGCCCTGTCCGGGAAATTTCTCCGGATCAGCCAAAGCCATGACCTCCTTCGGCGGGCGCGCGTCGCCATCATACCACGTCACCTTCACGGTGTCGGCGGCGGTGAACTCGGTGCCTTTGAAGGTGTACTCGACCACGGCATTGACGGCCCAGTTGGTGAGGTTCAACGGGGAGGGGCCGGTGGACTTCACGCCGACAGGCGCGGCCAGGCTGAGCGCGCGGAACCAGCCGCTGAACATATGGCAGCCCATGTCTCCCAGAGTGCCGGTCCCAAAGTCTCGCCGCTTACGCCACTGGCCGGGGTGGTAGTATTTGTCCATGTAGGGCCGGTCGGCGGCGGGGCCGAGCCAGAGCTGCCAGTCGAAACCCTCCGGCACCGCGTCCGCACGTTGCGGCACGGGGTCCATGTCCCCCCAGAACTTGTTCGAGAAAGTGTGCACCTCTTTCACCTTTCCAATGGTGCCCTGCTGAATGATCGCCACCGCGTGCCGCTCGGTGAAGGCGGAGGAAATCTGGATGCCCATTTGCGTCATCACCTTCTTCTCGCGCGCCTTGAGCATGAGCTGGCGGCACTCGAACAGGTTCTGCGCCAGCGGCTTCTGGCCGTACATGTGCTTGCCCAGCTCCAGCACCCTCATGCCCATCGGCCCGTGCATGTGGTCCGGCGTGGAGACATTCACCGAGTCAATGTTGTCGGCCTCCTTCTCCAGCAGCTCCCGCCAGTCCTGGTAGCAGCGCGCGCTGGGGAATTTCTCCTTGATGCGCGCGAAGTTCCGCGTGTCCACATCCGCCACGGCCGTCAGCTCCCACATCTCATGGTTCGCCATCTGGCTGATGTCCGCCCACGACATGCCGGACGCGCCGAAGGCCGCGTGCCGCAGCTTGCCGTTCGGCGGGGCCGCCCTCATGCCGGTGGTGACGAAGGGGGCGGCGAAAAGTCCGCCCGCTGCGCGGGTGAGGAACTGGCGGCGTGTGGTGGTGGTGATGGTCTGGCTCATGACGGGCGGAAGGTACGCGCAAAAGCGCCGCCGTCTTTGGAAGTTCAAAATTCGAATTTCGAATTTCGAATTTCGCACTACCACCCTTCCATGTCCCTCATCCTCGGCATTGACCTCGGCACCACCCACTCCCTCGTCGGCGTCATGGACAGCGGCTTCCCCATCCTCCTCGCGGATGCGGAGGGCGGCCGCCTCACGCCCTCCGCCGTGCATTTCGGCGCGGACGGCAGCGTCACCGTCGGCGCGCCCGCCCTGCGCCGTCGGACGCTGGAACCCGCCCGCACCGTCACCAGCGTGAAGCGCCTCATCGGCCGCCGCGCGGGCGAGGGGGACTGGCGTCCGCCCTATGACCTGCGCGCCCTCGGTGCCAGCCCCGTCGAGGTTTCCGCCGCCATTCTCCACCACCTCCGCGCCCTGGCGGAGCGCGTCATGGAGCAGGAAATCACCCGCGCCGTCATCACCGTGCCCGCCTACTTCAACGACGCCCAGCGCGCCGCCACCAAGAAGGCCGGCGAACTGGCCGGACTCACCGTCGAGCGCATCCTCAGCGAGCCCACCGCCGCCGCGCTCGCCTACGGCCTCGACAAGCTCGGCGAGCACCAAAAAGTCGCCGTCTATGACCTCGGCGGCGGCACCTTCGACATCTCCGTGCTCGAAATGCGCGACGGCGTCTTCCAGGTCCTCAGCACCGCCGGCGACACCCAGCTCGGCGGCGACGACATGGACCGCGCCCTGGCTGAAAAGCTCGCCCCGCCCGGCGCCGACCCCGCCTTTTTCATCACCGCCGCCGAGGCCGCGAAGAAGCGCCTCTCCACCGAGGACACCACCCGCGTCGAAGCCCCCTTCTACGATGGCGCACACAGCCTCTCCGTCGAACTCACCCGCGGCGAGTTTGAAAAAATCATCCGCCCGCTCATCGAGCGCACCCGCGCCCACTGCCTGCGCGCCCTCAGCGATGCCGGGCTAGAGGCGCGCGACCTGCAGCGCGTCATCCTCGTCGGCGGCAGCACCCGTATCCCGCTCGTGCGCGCCCTGGCCGCCGACATCTTCGACCAGGAGCCGGACCTTTCCCAGAACCCCGACGAAGCCGTGGCCCTCGGCGCCGTCATCCAGGCCGGCATCCTCAGCGGCACGCTCAAAAACGTCCTCCTGCTCGATGTCACCCCGCTCTCCCTCGGCATCGAGACCTTCGGCGGCCTCATGAACGTCATCATCCCGCGCAACACCACCCTGCCCTGCAAAGCCGGCGAGATGTTCACCAACGCCGTGCCCAACCAGAAGGAAATGCTCATCCGCGTGCTTCAGGGAGAGCGCGAGCTGGCGCGGGACAACTGGGAGCTCGGCCGCGTCATCGTGCCCTTCCCGCCCGGACCCAAGGGCAGCGCCCGTGTCGGCGTCCAGTTCACCATTGACGCCGACGGCATCCTCCACGTCCTCACGCGCGACACCGCCACCGGCGCCGACACCCTCCTGGAGATCCAAAACACCGCCGTGGACGTGGACGACGCCCGCGTCGAGGCCATGATCAGCGAAAGCGTCGAGCACGCCTTCGAGGACATGCACGAGCGCGTCTGGACCGAGGCCAGGTTGAAAGCCGAGGAACTGCTCGCTGCCGTCGCCGCCGCCATGGAGCAGTTCGGCGACGCCGTCAGCCCTGAAGAGCGCGCCGAAATCGGGACCGCCGCCGCCGCCGTGCGGGAAAGCCTCAGCTCACCCGCGCACGACGCCCGCTCCCTCAAAGCCGCCAACCAAGCCCTCGACGACGCCACTCAGGAACTCGCCGTCCGCCTCGTCGAGCGCGCCATGGAGGAGTCCCTCGAAAGACGCGGCCTGCTCGGCTGAGACGCGCTCCGTGCCCGTGGAGGAAAACGTCAGTTTTCCCCGGCTTGGGGAAGCGTGCTTCTCTTTCCTGGCGCGTCTCACGCCTCCAATCTCCCGATCCGGGAAGTCTGACGACTTCCGCTATGAGCCAGCGACGAGCCCGGCGCGGGTCACGTCCGCATGGCAAAGGTCACCACGCTGCGCCAGCCGGGCTCATTCACCGCCTTGTGCTCCGGCATGGACACATAATTGTTTTCCCAGCCCACCTGCTCCCGCCTGATCATCAGCCCGCGCACCGCCTCGTTCAGCCGCTTCCGCGCCAGCGGCGCCGGGTCATCCCCGCAGCGCTCCATTTCCACCCTTGCATGCTTGATGTCCGCCCGCGCCATCATGCGCAGCACCGGCTCCCCCTGGGCGAAGCGCGCCAGATCTTCCGGCGTCTCCGGCTGCTTGCGGTAGAACTCCTTCTCCGGGATCGCCGCCCACGCCTCCAGCTCGCACGGCAGGCTCATCCCGTCCAGTTGGCCGAAGCGCAGCTCCCACTCCAGGCTCAGGCAGTTCTCCCACACGTCAAACTCCCCCTTTTCCTCTGAGACGCGCCCGTGGTGCAGTTGCAGCACCGGCTCCACCAGATGTCCGTACTTGTCGCTCTCCTGCACTTGCTCCAGCCACTCCGGCGTCGAGCGGATCACCATGCCGGAAAAGTCCCGCACGTCCCGCACCTGCGCGCCCATCTCCAGCAGCTCCACTGTGAACCAGCACTGATGGCGGTACTTCCGCTTCACCCCGTCATCCGGCCACGGCACTTCGTGCGCGAGCCGCAGACTCCAGCACTGCCGCGGACCGCCCATGTCCGGCGCATGCAGCCTCAACTCCATGCGCGCCTCGTCCTGGGTCGCGGGCAGGGTTTCATCACGCCATTGGATCCAGCTCATGTCATTCGTCCTCGTGATAGCCGTGGAAATGCAGCTTCACAAACACATCGTCATGCAGGCTGTTCGCCGCCACAGCCTCCTCTTCCTCGCGTCCCTCCCGCACCACCAGGAAATCCTGCATATGGTAGGCCTCCGGTGGTGTGGAGATGCCCAGCAGCTCATGCGCGCGGTGGCGGGCGCAGGCCAGATGATCCCGCGCATTGCGCGGCACGCGCACGGTGACCTTGCCAAAGGGCACCCACTCCAGCGCGTAGATGGCGGCGGTTTCCCTCCAAAAGTCCGATGGATCACGCTCCCCGGTCTCCCGCGTGCCGTCCGGCAGCACCAGTTCCTTCTCCTCCGCCGGCTGCTCCCGGCCCACCCCCGCCGCCAACTCCACCAGAAAGCGCCCCCCCTCCCGCTCCCGCACCTGCCAGAACACCTCGCACCCGTGGGAGAACTCGTGCTTCCCGCCCGCCTCCGCACGATGGCACAGGTCCAGCATGCCGCCCTCCCACGTCAGAAACCACGGCAGCCCGGTCCGCTTCTGGTCTTCCAGGTTCCTGTCCCAATATTTGACCTCCGTCAGGTCCGTCCACCGCCCGCTCTTCAGCTTCCATGATCTGATGGCGAGATCCACCTCCGGGCGCACATGCTCCTCCACGCGCCGCCAGCGCGCCCCGCCCGCTTTGTAATGCAGTTCCAGTCCCCACATCACATCCGCCGGTTTCCGGTGACCGGGCATGATCCACGCCTCAAAGCGCGACGGCCCGTGGCGGAAAATCCAGTCTTCATCGCGGAAGGAGAGCATGGGCGGGGCGGGTCAGAGCTTTTTCATGAACTCTTCGATGTGTTGCTGGAAGGAAAGCAGGCACGGCATGATCTCCGAGCGGCGCGGCTCATGCACATCCAGCGCCAGGTCCATGAGCTCCTTCATTTCCTCATTGATGTCCCGCATGAAGGCCCACATGCTGCACTCCGGCTTCTCCCGCTGCGCGGCCAGCAGCCGCTCCCGCAGCGCTTCCACGCGGGTCATCACCTCCTCCATCACTTCCTGCGAGCGCACCCGCTCCAGCCCCGCTTTCGCGCTTTGCATCACCTCCTCCGTCAGCTCGCCGTAGTCTCCGGCCAGCGTCTTGCGCATGATCTCCGCCATGAAAGCGCGGCCTTCCGGCGTCAGCAACCTCTTCGCCACCTCCGCCTGGCCTGGCTCTTCATCCGGCTCCTGTGCATTGGGTTCCTCGTTCATGGCTTCCATTGTAAACGAAATTCAGCGTTCTCCAACATCCTTCACCCCCCGGGGTCCCGCGCCCCCTGCTGCGCGCGGAAAACGTGCGTTGTTCACCGGGAGCTGTCATCAAGTTGCTCCAGAAAGTTTCTCATCGCCTCGGGCACCCTGCCCAGCGCGCGCTTTCTGTCCAGCCGCCTCAGTTGCTGGCTCACATTCGCCGCCGAACTCATCCGCAACCTCTCCGCCAGCCATTCCTGCGACACCACCG